>Ga0335073_10012630_pt1 | contig 11851 bp, 11 predicted proteins | sample Lox_Sample_22_FD_207093 | JGI IMG/M metagenome (GOLD analysis project Ga0335073, IMG submission 207093) | Soil microbial communities from Loxahatchee National Wildlife Refuge, Florida, United States - Lox_Sample_2.2 | ecosystem: Environmental > Terrestrial > Soil > Wetlands | place: USA... | reverse complement strand
CCCACAGTTTGTCTGCTATCCAGCAGTGTGACGGTCGGAATTGCGGCACGCGCCTTAAGCGCCAACCAGACTCAGAGGTTCCAGTTATGGACCGGGGCGACGATTCTGTTGGGTCTCGAGTTCTTGCGCCAGACCGCTCTGGAGTGGCGCCACTTGATTGCGGATTGCCATTTGACGATCAGGACGAACCTGTTTGGTACCACGTTCTACTCACTGGTTGGCCTGCATGCGAGTCACGTGGCTCTCGGCTTGACGTTGCTGTCGCTAACGCTCGGTTTAGGGTTACGCGGACGAATGCGGGGACAGGCCCGGCGATTTGAGTTCCTGGCATGGTATTGGCATTTTGTTGATGCCGTTTGGGTGGTAGTCTTCACCGTGGTTTACGTAATTGGACGTTGAAACGCATATGCTTAGCGCAAAAACTTCAAGCTCGATTTTGGTTCCGGCGCCGACTGCCTGGCCAATCATCGCCGCATTGGGCATCACGCTGATTTTCATGGGGCTGGTCACGCACGTGGCTGTTAGCATCGTCGGAATGGCCGTCCTGCTGCGTGCCATGGCGGGGTGGAGCGGCGCCGTTCTGCCGGAGCAGGAAGAGGTAGCGGTGCTCGTAAGCACCATGGACCAGACAGAGACCCAAATCCCGAAGAGCTCGTTAGCTGTGGAGCATCTGGCAGTTGGTATCGATGGCCATCGCGTCCGGATCCCCATGGAAGTGCATCCTTATTGGACGGGCCTTTATGGAGGACTAGTGGGCGGCCTCGCCATGGCGCTTGTGGCGATGCTGTTTGGCATCATTTCCCAGCGAAGCATTTGGTACCCTATCAATCTCTTAGCAGCCGGTATCTTACCGTCGCTGTCCGACGCGCCAGTCGAGCAACTAAGAGAGTTCAGCAAAAGCGGTTTGATTGCGGGAACTTTTATTCACGGGATGTTCTCGCTTTCCGTGGGACTGCTCTATGGGGTCTCACTTCCAATGTTTCCGCGTGGCGCTGGCTGGCGTAGCGGACTGGTAACGCCGGTCCTCTGGTCTGGACTCCTGGCAGCCACGCTCAATGTGATCAATCCCACTCTAAACCAACGCATCGAATGGGGATGGTTCCTCGGTTCCCAGATTGCGTTCGGCTTGGCCGCCGGGTGGATAGTCGCTCGGACCGAGAAGATCGAGACTATGCAAAGCTGGCCGCTGATCGAAAGGGCAGGGATCGAGGCCCCAAGAGGCGATGCCGATAAATCCGACTCTGAGGAGAGGCCGCGGATATGAAGCATCGTGCAGTCTGGTTCGCGACCGGTCTCGCGATCGTCTTGGTCGGCTGCGGCAATAAGTCGGAGCAGTATATCTTGCCGGACCAAGTCTCAGACTTCGCCGCTCTCTATGCGGATAACTGCGCCGGTTGCCATGGCCGGGATGGCCGTTTTGGCGCCGCACGGCCGTTGAACGATCCGCTCTACCTGGCTGTGGTCGGCAAGCAAAGGCTGCGGGATGTGATCGCAAAAGGTGTGCCCCGAACCGCGATGCCGGCCTTTGCGCAAAGTGCCGGGGGACCACTTACGGACGACCAACTAACCGTACTGGCCGATCAGATCGAAGCGCATTGGTCGCGACCACAAGAGTTTGCCGGGCTTCTGTTGCCACCATACAGCGCGGACTTGGGCGACCCAGAACGCGGCGAAGCAGTGTTCCACAGCTACTGCGCTAGGTGCCACGGCGAATCGGGCACAGGAGGACTGAAAGGCGCACCGGTTGTCGATCCGGCTTTCCTTGCACTGGTGAGCAACCAGTCCCTACGGACGACTGTGATCGCAGGCCGCGCCGACCAAAAAGTGCCGGACTGGAGAAGTGATTTTCCTGGCCACCCAATGACGTCACAGGAAATTTCGGACGTTGTCGCGTGGTTGTCCTCGCGTCGCGCCCTTCCCGACAACCTAGCAAAAGGAGGAACGAGTCCACAATGACCGAAACCGATCAGAAGACTGACACCGTTCAGAAATCAGACTGCGGATGCAAGAAACTAACCCCCGCCATGAAGCCGCCCACGAGGGGGCTGAACCGCCGCAATCTACTCCTAAAGGTCGGAGCGGGTTTGAACGGCCTTGCGGCCGCCTTCATGGGCGTCCCCGTTCTAGGTTACGTGTTGTCGAGTTTCACGCGAGAATGGCCAAAGAGCTGGATTTCGCTCGGTCCGCTGGACCGTTTCCCCCAAGGCGAAACGCGATTAGCCGTATATAGGAACCCTGTAAGCAAGCCATGGGATGGAGACACCGCAGAGGTGCCGTGCTGGGTGCGCCGAATCGACCCGACGACTTTCCAGGTTTTCGCGATCAACTGCACTCACCTTGGCTGCCCGGTTCGGTGGTTTGAGGAATCGCGACTGTTCATGTGTCCATGCCACGGTGGCGCGTTCTATGAGGACGGATCACATGCCTCCGGGCCGCCACCACGTGGACTGTACGAGTACCAGCACAAGGTAGAAAGCGGCGAACTGAAGGTACTAGGCGGTCATCTTCCGACTCTCGCCGAGCCGCTGTGAGGAACAGATCATGCTGAGATCCATCGCTCTCTGGCTCGAACAACGGCTGCACATCACGAAGCTATTCGAAGCGACAGCCGGGCACAAGGTCCCGCTCAGCACCAATAGCTGGTTCTATGTATTTGGCAGCGGCACGCTCCTTTGTTTTGTTCTACAAATCTTGACGGGCACCTGTCTGGCTTTCGTTTATGTGCCTTCGACTAGTCAGGCCTGGACCAGCCTCCAATACCTCAACAACGAACAATTCCTGGGGTGGTTCCTGCGCGCGGTTCACAATTGGGGTTCCATTTTCATGGTCGCCATCATGACATTGCATTTGGTCCAGACGTTCTTGTTTGGGGCTTACAAATACCCGCGTGAACTGACATGGGTCAGCGGCTGCGTCCTATTTCTGTGCACTCTCGGCATGGCGTTTACCGGGCAGGTCCTTCGCTTCGATCAGGATGCGTACTGGGGACTAGGGATCGGCGCTTCCATCGTGGGGCGAATACCCTTTATCGGGGCGCAGTTGGTCCACCTGATGCTGGCGGGACCGACCATCGCGAGCGAAACATTATCCCGATTCTTCTCTTTGCACGTATTTGTTGTGCCGGGGATGATAATCGCGCTTCTGAGCCTTCATTTGCGGCTGGTTCTAACAAAAGGCATCAATGAATACCCGAAACCGGGCAGCCTCGTAAGAAAGGAATCGTACGGAGCCCAGTACGAAGACTTGGTCGAGACGACCGGCGTGCCATTCGTCCCGAACGTAATCGGCAAAGATCTGATCTTTAGCGGCTGTCTGGTAATCGCTATCGTCACGTGCGCGCTCGTATTCGGGCCGACTGGTCCTTCCGGGCCTCCGAATCCGACACTTATTCACACGGCGCCGAAGCCCGACTTTTATTTTCTGCCGATATACGCGATCCTCGCGCTTCTCCCGGCGTACATGGAGACTTTTCTCCTATTGGTGGCACCAGTGCTCGGCATCGCGATTTTGGTCTTACTTCCGTTCTATTCGGGAACAGGAGAGAAGAGTTACCGCCGGCGTCCGATGGCTGTTGTGGTGGTCCTGTTGGCATTCCTTACGACCGGTCTATTAGCCTATCTTGGGACGTTCGCACCTTGGTCGCCTCATATGGAGGCGTGGAGCGCGATAGCTACGCCGCCGGCATACGTAAAAGGGCGGTCGGCGTTGGAACTCCAAGGGGCAATTCTCATTCAGAGCAAGCAGTGCCGGAATTGTCACAGCCTTGGCGGCGAGGGTGGGATGCGAGGTCCTGCGTTAGATACCGTGGCCACACGTCTCACGCACGATCAGCTCATTAGACAAGTTATCCAAGGCAGTGGAAACATGCCGGCGTATGGCAAGAACTTGCGTCCGGCGGAAGTGACCGCGCTGGTCGCGTTCATGCAAACGCTTCGGCCGTCCTATCAGCCCCCGGCGAGAGATTCCACGCAAATGGCGAGTCGCTAAGGCACGACGATGGATCCAATCGCTGCGGCAGTACTCGCATCATGGACGTTGGATTTTAAGACGGTGTGCCTGCTGCTCGCCGTCGCGGTCCTATACCTTCGGGGTTGGCTCCGCCTTTGTGTTGAGCTTCCGCATAAGTACACGCCAGAAAGGCTCGCCTGCTTTGCGGGAGGACTTGTCGCGGTTCTATTCGCTCTCGATTCGCCGGTGGATGCCTTCGGCGGATTGTTGCTCGAGGCACATATGGTGCAGCACCTGCTGCTCATCATGGTGGCGCCTCCACTCCTACTGCTGGGGCAGCCCGTGTTGCCGCTATTGCGTGGCCTCCCGCGATTTGTGCTCAAGGACGCGCTTGGACCATTTCTTTCTTGCCATGAGCTCAGACAAGTTGGTCGCATCTTCGTACATCCAGTTGTTTCCTGGCTCGCCTTGGCGATTACGGTGACGGTTTGGCACCTGCCGCGGTTTTACGAACTAGGGCTCCACTCGCGAGCGTGGCATCAGACGGAGCATGCCTGCTTCTTTTGGTCCGCCGTGCTGTTTTGGTGGCCACTGATCGCCGTGTGGCCGAGCCATCCAATCTGGCCGAGGTGGGCCATGATTCCATATCTCGTACTGGCGGACCTGGTTAACACCGTCCTTTCCGCTGCGCTGAGTTTCTCAAGCCACGTCCTGTATCCGAGCTATCAACTGGCGCCCCGGCTATGGGGCATTTCCGCACTCAACGACCAGGCAGCAGCAGGTGCCATCATGTGGGTTCCGGGATCGATCGCTTTTCTGGTGCCGGCGGCGATCCTGGGGATGCAGGTGCTCGACTCTGGGCGCGCCGGCACGACTAGACCGGTCCAGCGCGTCAGACTTCGCCCTATTCTGGCAAATGGGCAGTGGGATCTCTTGCGTGCGCCCATTCTCGGAACGATTCTCCGGTATCGCCACTTTCGCCGATTCGTCCAGACAGCGATGTTGCTGTTATCTGTGTTTGTGGCAATAGATGGATTCCTCGGGCCGCAAATCGCACCGATGAACCTCGCCGGTGTGCTGCCGTGGACTCACTGGAGAGGACTGGCTGTGATTGCGCTCCTTATGGCCGGCAACCTTTTCTGCATGGCGTGTCCATTCACCCTTCCCCGCGATGTTGCTCGGAAATTTGCGCCTCCTCGCTATCGCTGGCCGAGACAATTGCGTTCCAAATGGATTGCTGCCGGTTTGCTCGCCGCGTATCTTTGGGGGTATGAGGCGTTCTCCCTGTGGGACAGCCCCCGAGCGACCGCCTGGATCATCGTAGGTTATTTCATCTCCGCTTTCGTTATCGATAGTGTGTTCAGGGGCGCTTCGTTCTGTAAGTACGTCTGCCCGATTGGCCAGTTCCATTTCGTTCACTCCCTGGTCTCGCCCCTGCAGGTCAAGGTGCGCGAACCGGCCGTGTGCGGGTCGTGCAGCACGCACGATTGCATTCGCGGGAACAATCGCCAGCGAGGATGTGAACTACAGCTATTCCAGCCCAGGAAGCTGGGCAACTTCGACTGCACATTTTGCCTCGACTGCGCGCAGGCCTGCCCTCAGCAGAATGTCGGCATCCTGCGTGTGCTGCCTGGACTGAGCTTGCGCGAGGGTGGATACGGGTCCGGAGTTGGGCGTCTGAAGCGCCGTCCGGACATCGCCGCTCTGGTGCTAATTCTGGTGTTCGGCGCGTTTGTCAATGCCGCCGGAATGACGGGGCCGGTCATGATGTGGATGCATCATTGGCACGCGCGACTGGGACTTAGCTCGATAGTCCCGATTGTGACCGCCCTGTATGCCGGCGGTCTGCTGATCGTCCCCGGGATCTTGGCAGCAGCGTGCGGGTGGGCAAGTCTGCGAATGGCGCGAGGGAGTTCCAGTTGGAAGGACCTGACCTGCGGTTTTACACTAGCCCTGGTTCCGAGCGGTTTCACTATGTGGCTCGCCCACTTCTGCAATCACTTAGTGACTGGATGGAGCACTTTGACTCCGGCTGTCGAGAGGTTTGTCTCGCGAGTTTCCACTGGTGACTACCCGCGACCATGGACTCCTGCCTGGCTCCCTTCTCTTGAACTTCTCTTTCTTGGTCTCGGGTTGCTTCTGACCTTGTACACGGCCTGGCGGACGGCAAGTCGTGTCGCCGCAGACGGCCGGACAGCTCTGGCCGTGATGTCCCCTTGGGCTCTCCTGGCCGGCGCGCTCTATTCAACCGGTGTCTGGATCGTCTTCCAGCCAATGCAGATGCGCGGAACCATGATGATGATGCACTAGTAGAGCATGTATGATGCGTTTCAACTTGTCATTACTGGTCGTGCTGATCTCGGCTCGGGCGACTGCGTTCGCCGATGGAGGCGCCGTGCAGCTGCGCAAGCAGGCTGGATCGCTTCTGATCACCGTCTTTACATCACCGGCGCCTCTGTCTGCTGGCCCCGTCGACGTCAGCCTGCTTTTGCAGAACCGAAATGGGCTCGAACCAGTACTGGATGCCGATGTCTCGTTGCTATTGCGCGCTCCCGCTTCGAATGAAGGGACCCGAGTGCGGCCAACCCGACAGGAAGCGCAGAACAAGCTCTTGTATGCGGCTCCGGTGATGTTCACTGAACCTGGGAAATGGTGCCTGGCCATCACAGTTTTGAGGAATGGTGAACGCTCAGATGTGTCGGGAACCATCGTCGTGGCGCCAGCTCAGAAAATGGCGTCGTCGTACTGGAGCTACATCGCATTCCCGCCATTGATGATCGCGGCGTACGTTGTCCGGGAGAGACTAATTCGACGCAGGGCTAGATGGTGAAGAGATGCGCGATTTCTTAGAGCTGACCAAGCCGCGAATCACGGCACTGATCCTTATCTGCACTGCTGTTGGTTATACGTTTGGTTGCCGGTCTTCCTTTCATGTTCTGCTACTGCTGCACGTTCTGCTTGGAACCGCGCTGATGGCTTCCGGGACATCGGCCCTCAACCAGTGGTACGAGGTGGACTCGGACGCCAGAATGGGCAGAACGCGAGAGCGCCCGATTCCATCCGGGCGGATGAAGCGGAGTCACGGATTCGTTTTTGGGCTGTTGTTGTCTACTGCCGGTTTCGCGGAGCTCTGGTTCGGAACAAACGCGCTAGCCGCGGCCCTCGGTCTTTTCACGCTGGTGACTTATATGTTTCTCTACACGCCCTTGAAGCAGCGTTCACCAACGTGCACGACTGTGGGAGCTTTGCCTGGCGCGATGCCTCCTCTGATTGGCCATGCGGCGGCCAGCGGGAGGCTTGATGCAGGGGCCTGGGCGCTGTTCCTCATTCTATTCGTTTGGCAGTTCCCGCACTTCTACGCCATCGCTTGGATGTATCGCGAGGACTATGCGAGGGGTGGCATCCGGATGCTGCCCGTGATCGAGCCCGACGGTGAGTCGACAGTCAAACGGATTGTCGCCTGCTCACTCCTGTTAATTCCAATAAGCCTTGTGCCGGGCTTTCTCGGCATGACGGGGTCCGCCTACGCGATCGTCGCCATTGCAGCCGGCCTTGGATTGCTTTACGTCGGAGTGTGTTTCGGGCGCGAACGCACCTTTGCTCAAGCCCGGCATGTGCTGCTGGCTTCCGTCCTATATTTGCCGATTCTTCTCGCGGTGATGGTAATCGACCGCTGAGGCCCTAAACTCTCCCTTGTGTTGGAGCGTAATGGCAGTCGACATGCGCATCTTCGTAAGGACCATTCCGCAGGCAGAGGCCTGCGGAATGGCCCAACAAAACACGGACCGGCGAGTCTCCCTTCCGGTGTGGCCTTGTATCTGAAAGAGCTGGTCGAAGCCCAACCTATGAACGACATCGGCGGGATACCAAAAAAGAAGATTCGTGTCCCCGACCTCGTTGTCATGAAAAAACGAGGCGAACGGATCGTCATGTTGACGGCATACGATGCCACCATGGCGCGGCTTTTCGATCGAGCAGGCATCGACGTCTTGCTTGTGGGTGACTCTCTTGGTCACGTGATTTTGGGATTGGACACGACGATTCCGGTGACTCTGGATGCAATCATCCACCACACGCTGGCTGTGACGCGGGGCACAAGGCGTGCGCTGGTCGTTGCGGACATGCCGTTTCTGACCTATCAGATCAGGGCCGAACAGGCACTGCGAAATGCAGCGAGGTTGTTTCAGGAAGGCGGCGCCTCTGCCGTAAAACTGGAAGGTGGACGCGCCGTCGCAGATACGGTTCGAAAGCTAACGGCAGCTGGTCTCCCCGTCATGGGACACCTCGGGCTAACACCTCAGCATGTGCATCGCCTCGGAGGAATGCGGCAACAAGCACGCGATGACAAGACAGCGCAGGATCTGAAGCTCGACGCGCTTGCACTCGAAGACGCCGGGGCCTTCGCGGTAGTACTTGAGGCAATTCCGGATGCTGTTGCCGAGGCCGTGACATCTCGGCTACATATTCCGACGATCGGCATCGGCGCAGGGCCGCATTGCGATGGTCAGGTACTGGTCAGCTACGACGTTCTTGGGCTCTTTGACACCTTTGTGCCGCAGTTTGTAAGACAGTACGCTCAACTCGGAAACGCAATTGTGAGTGCCGCGAAGGATTATGCCGATGATGTGCGGCAAGGCATGTATCCGCCATCCTCAGCGCCATGCCGCGAAACCACTTCCATGCTGGCATTGAAATGACTGCTGTAATAGGGCACATCGCGGAGTGGAACCGTATTGCGGCCGGAATCCGGCGCGACGAAGTACTGGGCTTGGTTCCAACCATGGGGGCTCTGCACGAGGGACACGGCGCTCTACTAGACGAAGCGCGGCTGCGCTGTTCCGTCGTCGTCGCTAGCATCTTTGTCAATCCTATTCAGTTCAATCAGAAGAGCGACTACGATTTGTATCCTCGGGTGCTGGATGACGACGTCAGGTTCTGCACAGCTCGAGGGGTCGACTACATCTTTGCTCCTCCGGACTGCGAGATGTATCCCGAGCCCCAGCGAGTGTTCGTTGAGGTCGAGGGCGTCTCGGAACATCTGTGTGGTCGAAATCGGCCGGGCCACTTTCGAGGCGTGGCGACCGTGGTCTTGAAGCTCTTTCAGATAGTGCGTCCTGATCTTGCATTCTTCGGGGAAAAAGACTATCAGCAACTAGCGGTCGTGCGCCGCCTTGTGCGGGACTTGAACGTTCCGTTACAAGTGGTCGGCGTACCAACGGCGCGAGAGCGGGACGGCCTTGCGATGAGTTCGCGGAACCGTCGTCTCAACTTGAGGGAACGCGCCTTCGCGCCTTATCTGCACAAGGCCTTGCTCGCGGCGAGACGGTCGGTCGCTCTTGGAGAGCGGGACGCCGCCACTATCAAAGAACAAGCTGCCCAGGTGCTCCACTGTGTCCCGGAAATCAGGCTTGAATATTTCGAACTGGTCGATCCGGATACAATGCGGCCCGCCGATGTCGTAAACGCACCGGTGCGAGCAGCGCTGGCAGCATGGTTTGGCAAAACTCGACTTATCGATAATGTTCTTTGCGAACCTCCAGATCCACCCGTTGAACACCACACGAATCATTCGGAATTAACCAAACACCCCAACAAAGGTAGTTGACCGTGTCTCTTCCAGCATGTAGGTGAGCGAGACGGACTTCGATCAAAGCTGAACGAACGATCCGGGAGACTGGGCTTCCGCCTGTTGTCCCGGTTACCCGTTCCCACGCTTACGGCGTGCGGACGACAAATCAGGGCGCCTTTGGGCAAGGAGAAAGCAAGACATGGCTTTAAACAAACCGGTGCGACGTATCGCAATCGTCGGTACTGGGGTGATCGGTGCAAGTTGGGCAGCAGAGTTTTTGGCGCGCGGCTTCGATGTTGTCGCAACGGATCCCGCGCCGCACGCGGAGGCGAATCTTCGCAAATACATCGACGAGGCGTGGCCCTCGCTCACTGCCATGGGCCTTTCGCCAGAAGCATCACGAGAAAAGCTCAGCTTCACTCTCGACATGAAGAGAGCGGTGTCGCAGGCCGACTTTATTCAGGAAAACGGCCCCGAGCGGCCCGATTTCAAAATCAAGTTGTATGCGGATATGGACGCCGCGACCGCTCCTGATTCGATCATTGCTTCGAGTTCATCGGGGCTGACCATGACCGTCATCCAATCCGGTTGTGGCCGTCCCGAACGCTGCGTCATCGGGCATCCATTTAATCCGCCGCACCTGATTCCGCTGGTGGAGGTGGTTGGAGGCACAAAGACGTCACCAGAAACAGTCCGCCGGGCGATCGAGTTTTATGCCTCTATCGGCAAGAAGCCCATCCATCTTCATAAGGAAGTGGTAGGCCACGTAGCAAATCGACTGCAGGCCGCGCTTTATCGGGAAGTAGTGAACCTCATTCACCTGGGTGTCCTGGACGTTGCGGATGCCGATACCGCCGTGTGCTGGGGACCTGGGCTCCGCTGGGGAGTTATGGGGCCTAATCTGCTGTTTCATCTCGGTGGCGGTCAAGGCGGAATTAAGCATTTCATGGAACACCTTTCCGGGCCCCTGGCAAACTGGTGGAAAGATCTCGGCAGCTTCGCCGAGTGGCCAGCGGGAAGCCAGCAAACCATCATTGACGGTGTGTTGCAAGAGGCCGGCGGTCGTAGCCTGGAGCAGTTAGCAGAGATCCGCGACGAAGTCCTGCTGGGCCTTCTCCAACTCCGCGCGAAGCACGTCGAGGCTCACGAACCCGCTCACGCCAGTTGAGAACGGATGAATATGCCTGAGAGCACACCACGTGTTGTGATTGTCGGCGGTGGTTTTGGCGGCCTAGCAGCTGCCAAGGCCCTCAACAACGCTCCCGCGCAAGTTATCTTAATCGATCGCAAGAACCATCACCTATTTCAGCCGCTGCTCTATCAGGTGGCGACCTCCGCCTTGGCTCCGGGGCAAATCGGTACACCTATCCGGGGCCTTCTTGGAAGGCAAGAGAACACGACGGTGATCCTCGGTGAAGTTACGGGCGTAGACAAAGACAAAAGGTGCGTGTTTGTCAGCTCAGTCGATCGAACAACAGTACCGGTTAGCTACGATTACTTGATTTTGGCAACTGGAGTCACGCATAGCTATTTCGGCCACAACGAATTTGAGCGATTTGCGCCTGGCTTGAAGAGCCTGGCCGACGCAGTTGCAATCCGGAACAGGATCTTGGCGGCGTTCGAGCAGGCTGAGACGGAAGAAGATCCCAGCCGGCACCGCGATCTTTTGACGTTTGTACTGGTCGGGGCGGGTCCTACGGGAGTGGAGATGGCCGGCGCGATCGCGGTGCTGGTCCGTAACACGCTCAAGTCGGAGTTCCGGCGCATCGATCCTGAATCGACGCGAATTATCTTGCTGGACATGGCACCGCGAGTGCTTGGACCCTTTCCGGAGACGCTATCCCAGGACGCCACGGAACGGCTCGAGCGCTTGGGGGTCGAGGTCCGTCTGGGGCACGGGGTTGATCAGATTGACGGCGAAGGTGTCATTGTGGCGGGCGAACGCATTTTCAGCAAGACAGTGATTTGGACTGCTGGAGTAGCTCCCTCACCAGCGGGCAAGTGGCTGGAGGCTGCCACGGATCGCGCTGGGCGAGTACGTATTGAACGGGACCTGTCAGTGCCGGGCCATCCGGAGATTTTTGTGGTCGGCGATACTGCGTCGCTTGATCAGGATGGTAAGCCATTACCAGGGGTGGCGCAGGTCGCGATGCAACAAGGGCGCTATGCCGGAAAACTAATTCACGGCCGCTTGATTGGCAAATCGAGACCTAGGCCGTTTCGCTACTTCGATAAGGGCAATATGGCGGTAGTTGGCAAGGGCTTCGCCGTCTTACAGAGCGGCAAGGTTCAGATTAGCGGCTTTCTCGCGTGGCTCGCCTGGGCAGCCATACA
>Ga0335073_10012629_pt1 | contig 11851 bp, 9 predicted proteins | sample Lox_Sample_22_FD_207093 | JGI IMG/M metagenome (GOLD analysis project Ga0335073, IMG submission 207093) | Soil microbial communities from Loxahatchee National Wildlife Refuge, Florida, United States - Lox_Sample_2.2 | ecosystem: Environmental > Terrestrial > Soil > Wetlands | place: USA: Florida... | reverse complement strand
CACGACTAACGAGTATAGAGTGTTGGATGGCAACATTATGAAATTCATGGTATCTCAAGTTGTTGACAAGATAGTCTAACGTGATCTAGTTCCTGAACCACATATTCTTTTGTTCAAGTATCCCTTCGTGTCCAAATGCAAAGGCTAATGAGCAGGAGAGAGAAAGATTACCAGCAGAAATACGTCAACAGTCAACGTTAGTCACTGATGCGGAAAAGGAAATCAAGTAGGTAGCATGGCGCGTTCGCTTCTGTTTGCTGAAACAGTTATATCTTTTTACGTAGTTAGCTAGCATACTGCATCAAATAATATCCCCTCAAACGCATCCTCCCAATAGACTTCGGCGTATGCAAATGATCGTCGGCTCCGGTATGATTCCACTCTTGATTCCACGGTGTCATCGAGGGAATGAGTTGTTACAACAGGCACTTCCCCTCTTGACATCTCATTTCCAGATTCGGGAGATTGATGAGTCGCCGACAACACCTGGCGATTTGGTGTTTCCGTCACTTGGGATCGCTTGTCTCGTCATCCCACAAGGGGGAGATTTGGAGACCATCGTTCTTCGAGCGCGAACCATCCTCCAACGACGACGGTGTTTGATGCTTGTTCCACAGGAGGATATATGGAATGTGCAGTTGAGGTATCGTCTCCCGCCGGACGCTAAATCCAGGATGACCACAGAGTTTGATTTCGGCTGGGGAAGTCTCTTGGGATTCAACGGAAGCGAAGAACTCGCCGAAGTCATTTATACATTCGTCAGGGGAATGACCACTGAATTCAAGTCTGTTTGATTAATCGTATACATCTACCTCAAACACACCATATCTCATCACTTTTGGGGTCCCTCCCTACTCCACGCCCTCGAGATCCGCAAAGAATTTGTATCCCCAGCTCTTGGGATTATTGAACCGATGAGGTCCATCCATCTTTGCAATCTCCTTCATATCCTCATCATCCAATTTCACCTTCAAACACTCAAAGTTACTCTTAATCCTCCCTTCATTGACACTCTTGGGCACAACACTCGTACCCCTCTTGATCCCCCACGCCAACACCACCTGTGGACCCGTACATCCATGTTTCTTTGCAATCTTGGCGATTGTAGGATGTTCACTCAATATATCCAATTTCTTCCCAGCATCGTAAATGTCGTTTTGGTTCCCTAAGGGGGAGTACGCCGTGACTTCGATGCCCTGTTGCTTGTGCCAGTCGACAAAGGCTTGTTGTTGCAGGTAGGGGTGTGTTTCGAATTGGTGCACTGCGGGTTTGACTTTGGCTTTTTTGATGAGGTCTTCGAGTTCCTTTTTGGAAAAGTTGGAGACGCCAATGGCTTTGACTTTGCCCGTATCCAGGAGCTTTTCCATTGCTGCCCAGGTCTAGCCATCAGAAGCTGATCAACGGGTGAGGATTACGTCCGCGATAGTCGTCTCTTTGTCGAGAATGACCTTGTCATTGTCGTCTTTGGGAAATTGTCCTTTTCCTGGCTGGAACGCAAGAGGCCAGTGGATTAGGTACCTTTTCGTCAGTCAGTCTCATCACGGTGTCATACAGGTCAATGTAATCCAACTGAAGGTCTCTGAGCGTCGCCTCGAGACCCTTGGAAACTTCAGACGGATGATGGTGATGATTCCACAATTTACTCGTCACCCAAATCTTGGATCTATCTCCACCCCAATCCTTAATCCCCTCGCCAACCTCATTCTCATTCCCATAAATGTGCGCACAATCGATTTGCGTATAACCCGCTTGCAATGCAACTTTGACCGCATTGCGAACTTCACCCTTCTTCGATAACCTAACACTGTCAACATTCCCCACTTTTTTGAGGGTATACCATGTTCCAAGACCAAACAATGGCATCTTTGCGCCGGTATTTAATTGTCCGTATGGAATAGACATGTTCTTTGCAGATAGTTGAGACGATAATTGAGAAAATCTTCGAATTGCACGCGATGCCAGCTTTTTGTTTCAAACTGTTTTTCCGAGATTCTTTTGAAAAGTTAGTCGGCGGAGTGCGAGCGGGGTCCCGCGTCATATATTAAATCACCTTTTTTGTCCCCTGGTGGGACAAAAGTGCGTGAGCGGAGCGACATCATCGTTCCGCCCAACCGGTTGCTGATTGGTCGCTTCTGCCGATCCGTGATCCGCGTGGACGCGAACCTGGCCCAGTAATTTTGAGATGCGAGACAGTCATTTTGATATCTCCCCAGAACGAAGGAACGGGTGGGGGAAGTGCTGGAAATGTCCCAAGAAGAAGGGGATGAAAGCAGTAAATATCCATGCTTAATATCTCTTCAATTCAGATTGAATCTCCATCCCCCCAGAGCCCACCTGGTTAATGGGCGGCGGACGCGTGGATCGGCGGTGATGGATGTCACGCGGAAACCATTAATTGCGCTCTTCGGAAACGATTCTTACACGGATGCTTACTCAGGCTGCCCAATTGAGTAATATATAAGTAGTTTATTGAGGAGGCGGAATTGGATTGAATGCAGGAGAAGCGGAAATGAAATGATTTCGGGACACTGAGATTCAATGCTCGGATGTCGGTGGAAATGACCGACCAGCAAAAGATGAAAGCCTGAAACATCCCCATATTTAACATTTATTGGTACCTTCCTATTTACTGATATTAAATATCCGACGTCAAGCAATACGCATTACGATTCGGTACCTACTATCAATGGGGAGAGCGAAAACGGCATACCAACGTCATGACCCTCATTTCCCATCTCAGGTGCGGCCAATCTGGGTTCTCGCGCAATAGTGAAATCGACCATGATATCAATCAAGACGTCCAATGTACTGAGAAAAAACCCCACGCTCCCAAGAGCGATAACAACAGGCGGAGAAATTACGGTCCCTGGATCCGCCGCGTATAAGACCATTGAGTATTGGCAGGTGTTATTTCCAATCCGACCTACAGATATTCAGCCCAAAATCGAACGGAGAATTTCTCACAGGCGTGCTGCAACCTTTCCAGAGCCTTCAGCTTGGACATATTGATTTGGTTCGCCAAGGAAATCCTTAGAGCGTATGTATTTCGACATCGTGGGCTATTTATATTGAACGCATCTGCTCTTGGGCACGATTGAGCTACTGGATGTGGGGCCCATGTCAAAGCGGTAGACCAAAGGATGTGCGACCGCGGGTTCTGCACAAGGCTTCTGCCTCGCATGAGGGACTTAAGCTTCCCGCTCGGTGGATGAAATGCCCCAACTTTAAATTCCTTAATCGGACACAGCCTGGCAGATAAAGGTCACGTGTATTGTATACCAAAGGCATTGGGGGCGGCAGGCCCCAATATAAATCATAAGTCTCGTCTTTCATTGGAACGTTTCCGACTCCTGTGACGGTCGTTGTAACCTCGCATCTGCTTATACTCTTATATATTCGAATTTATGCTCAAATTGTCTCTTCGGGTTTAGTATTTTGGACCCGGGCTGGCCATGCATTATGTCGTCGTGTGCTCTTGTCCCTCTCAAAAGAAGATTGTCGCATTTCTGTTGTTAAAACTTGGTTTTGCCTCCGGTTGCACGATTAACTCTAGAATAATCTATCCCGTAGTTTCAAGGCGCGAAAATAGAAGACGGAGCGATCTGCCTGTAAAGGAGATAGATCGTGGGTCGAGCCATCGATCGATCTCTTTTTATGGTCTTGACTTAATATTCTCAAAAAAAATTTCGTACTTCTTCAGCCTGTTGGAGAGCTAGATATAAGATTCACACATGTTATTGGCGTGAGAAGGGAGAGAAACTCTGCAAAGAGGGATTGCCGAATAGTCTAAAGATTCTTGTTATGTGACAAGTCTACTCGAAAATGTCTATGAATGCCTGAGCCCGCTCCGACAATCCTTGCGGGGTTGCGGAATCGGACTGTAAACAGGAGCCGTTGTCAAGTTTCAGTTGAATTCTATGACAGGTGAGAGAAATTCGAACCACACTACGGAGAACCTCCTGCGTCGTGATCTTTATGTTTCTGATCATAATTGGCCCAAGCGCAATGATTTGGCTGTGTACAATCTTTCCCTTTAAATAAGTATATCTCAACCGAATTCCCAGGTTCTTCTGTTACCGAACGGTATAATTTCCGATAACTCTGACTACTTGCATCCCAGTATTGGGCTCACTCGAGGTCCAATATCGTTACCTCGTGCCTGTAATCAGATTCCGGTCGGTGGAAAGATGCTATAAACGACTACCCAATCCAGCAATTCGACTGTCCGGCATCCGGTTGAGGCGCAATGGACTATCCACAGGGTTCGGAAGATACACATCACGAACGCTATGCACGGGATGCATTTCCCTTTCGCAGCTGCATAAGAAGACCGCTGATTGTATTGAGATGAAGGTTGCCTCTGCATATCTCGTGCCGCTTGCGGGAGATGAACAACAACATCTCACCCGCGGTGCAGACGGCTCGGTAGGTTGTTAATATGCTTGCATGGTTGGCGCAGAGGGTTCTCGTGGTTTAGATAGACTTTTCGTCTATTTGAGTGGGACGAGAGCTTTCGAGACGTAGCTCAAACCGAAATGGGGATAGAGTAAAATAAAGTTTCGGCCAGGATAAGGTTTCATTAGACTTTGCAATCTACCTCTCCTCATCCGACCTTGTTCAGCGAATTGATCAGAAAGGCTATTATACGCAAATCAACTCAAATGCAATCGATCATGCACACACTGTCGCGGGAAAAGACACCTTGTGACCATCATTCCCAAATCCCACTTTCCCCCGTTTCCCTCATGTATGAAAACGTAACGACGAGACAAAATGTTTGTCGCAAGCACTACTATACACCAAAAATTCTCTCATAGAAATCGTCAAAATTGCTCGTATCGAATCATGTTCGAGTGATCTGTAGTCGTCTGTACCGGTCCAAGCCCACTTCGCCCCTTTCTCCCAATTTCTCAGCCGCTTGGAACCCCCGAATCCAGCCACGATCCGCACTTGCCATTGATAGACGTAAAGTGAACCTCCACGTCTACTGCTGGCGTCACATTTGAGCCTCAGCCATTTGCTGCAGAACTCCGTGATCTTCCCTCGCCTCCGGATCAAATTGGCCGTGAACCCGAGAATGATGCTCCTGGTGAAATTGCTGCCTGAGATCCAATGTCGGGTGATTTTGTCCATCCTCCATCTTGACTTGAGAGATCGTCACAGGCGACAGAACTCGACGGACAGGTTCGAAAGTGGCTGCTGGAGAGTAATGCGATGCGCAATGTTGACATTCATGATCGGTATTGATCGTGACCCGTTTATTGCCGTAAGAAGGCCCGGTTGAAGCGCGGCGCAAAATCCCCCGTCCCGGAGTCGTAGTCGGAGCATGCGGCGGCGATAAATGCACTGCTTCCTCTAATGGTCCTCCTGATCCAGATAATTCTTCTTCTTCATTCGGCGACGACGGAGGAGGTGTTGCGATCATGGTATTGGGGTGAGCTGCCCATGAATACATTGTTGGAGCGCTGCTTGCGACTGAGTGTACGGAATCAGATCTCGGGCGTGCATAAGGACCGATATCAGCGGGTCCCATTGGCCGGGGACCGTTCATTGGTTCGCATGGGATTGGTGGTGGTCGTGAAGGGATTGGCACTCGCTGAATCTCGTATCGAATGCCGGGGATGTCTTCGATTTTGGCATTTTCGAGAAGATGACAAGATCTCTGCAGACCAATAATATCGACTAGAGCCCGGACGGTATCTGCGAATAGCCTGGCTTCCGAGTTTGGGATGAGGGGACTCAGGTCAGGGAGACTGTCGGGTTGATCAATCTGATACGGTCGAATGATAGCCTCGTAATTCGCACTTTGTTCGAGTTCCCGCTGTAGTACGGAGATGGCCTTGCCGTATCCTAGTCTAATTTTGGCCTGATAATTGATTCGTTGATATAACCGGGTTTCGTGTATAAAGTAATCCTGCGGGGTGCTCAAACTAAAGTCTCTGAAAATGTCGGAATCTATATAGGGTGGGGGTGGAATTAGCGGAACTGGAGGCGTGTTAAACGAACGAGGATTATTTCCGTTGGTGGTATTGGCCGGATTGTACGCATAAGCCGGGACAGACGCTCCCGAGAGCCAAGCCGGAGGTGTATTTTGGGGTGGTAATGATGGCGGAAACACGGATGTCGAGTTGGGCTGTGGATGAGTATTTACAGCCACTGGTGGCGGTGGGGGGATGGTGGGCATCGGGTTGGACATGTTTGGTGCTCCGGGAACCGCGTGCATTGGACTTTGCCTCCTTGCTGTACCCATAAGACCCTCTATCTCCCCTAACCGTTCGAGAATCCTTGAGAAATCGATGTTGGACGCGGCGGGTCGTTCGCCAGTGTTTGCTCCATTTTCGGCTGAGCGTCGGGCGGGAACCCCCCACTGATTGTTGGGTGAATGACCAGAACGAGACGACATGTTTTGTTGGTCAGAAGTGTGCATTGACCGGGCGAAGCGGTCAAAAGCTCATATTTTGTATTGCACCCTTTGAGACATGATGGGGCACATGCGGTTTCGTTGCGGCAACCCTCTTGCGCGGCAAAGCGCATCGGGAAGCGACCATGGCCCTCTTAAATTGCAAGGTTGACAAACCAACTAGCGCGCCATCCATCCCAGTTTTGCATTTAAACAAGGTGATACAATGCGTCTTATGATGACGCCTCCAAATTAATTCAAAATGTCGCATTGTAGTCCTAGCGTCACACCCGGCGAGGCTGTGTTCGCCGAAGCCTAAAATTGCCCTTTTTTTCTTTCATATGATTATAATTTGTTCCGATATCATCACGAGCCGCGCCTTCGGTTCCGGAGGGGGTTAACTTAATTAAACCTCAAGGTTTGTGCCAACCCACCCTATAACGCAATTAGGCGCATAAAGTGTGTTCATGAAATTAAGTTTAAACTTTTCATAACACAAAGTTAATTTCCCGCCGAGAATAGTTCTAATGATTGAACAATCATTACGTTTTGTCAAAATTCGTTCTCCTCCCAACGAATCCATCATCAAACATTTCAAACATCGAAAGAACCATGGGTATGACACCAAAAGCCCCCGCAAGCGCAAATAGCCAGCATCCAACGATCGAAGCACTTCGAGAGTATCAACGGGAGATGAGTCGAATGACCTCTCCGTCAACCGAAGGACGACAAAATCCCACGCCACCGTCGAGTAATCAAAACTTCCCCAACAATAACCACCCTCGAACCTGGTCCCTTCCGTTGGAGTCTCTCGTCCTGGAGAGCGGTACGCGTAACGATGAAATCGCACTCAACTTCCTCCAGGTGTATCCGGATATTCTCAAAAAGTTCCCTGGACCTCCCTGCGAAGCACTCGCTCGAGCGATCACATATTTACAAGCAATCTTCACAGAATCACCTGGCTTTCATCCATATGTTACCCACCTTCCTTGCAGGTACTTGCCTCTGGATGAGGCAACGGGACGACAGGTGGCCGAAATGCTCGAACGGCAGTTAATACGCGTTTTACAAAACTTGTTCCCTTTCTTCCACGGGGATTTAACGGTTGTTCGCGGATATATAAACATTTGCCCAGCCGAGCTTGTCCCTAGACCCGTTTTCGTGGTTCCATTCGGTCCATCACAGCCACTATCGGCCTCAAATATGTTGCTAAGGGGCGTTGACGGTTTCAACAATAATGTCAAAGGTGGCGACCCCGTTTGGCAAAGTCCACTCCCTCGAGATCCAGCCTCGGAACTCGCTGCCCTTGCTACGAATATCCAAAAATGCAGGCAGATGATCGCACGTAAATCGTTGCACCGACGGACAAATGCCGCTGCACCTCTCGCAAGGGTCTCAAGTGCTGGTCCGCCAACAAGACCCCCGCCACCTCAATCGGCTCCGATGAGACAACAGCTTTCCAACAATTTCCAGCCCTCGGCAATCGTCGTTCCGAATCCCGCCCCAGCGCAAACTCAATTCCAACCTCAACAATTCGCGCGTCATGCCAATCCTCTTCCGGGAGCGTATCCGACTGTAACACCGAGGCCGCAGATATCGGTCTCCCCATCGCAGATGCAGTCCATGCAGCAACCTTATGCCGCTCCAGTTCATGTCCCAACTAGAGTTGCTTCCCCGCGGCCCAAGACTGCAGCCACTCAAACCGTCCCCGTTACTGTTGACAGTGGTACAACCACGGACGATCCTCCCATCAAAGAAGAACTGGCCCGTCTCACTGCTCAGATGGCTCAACTTCTCGAGATTGTGGAAAAAGATCGACATAAAGAGGCCTGAATTCCTCCCGGAGCGTTAAACTTCTCTCGCCTCGTTCGACCTTTTTGTTTTTCTTCGCCATTCATGGCGATTCATTTCACTGATTGAGTTACTTCGACAGTGAAAGTTTTGGTTTTAGTCTTCGAAAGGATATAGAAGTCTAAAGATGTGTGTCGCAGATTGTCGCATTAATTTTGATTCGTCCCCAAAAGTGCCAATTTCTCCAATTCCTCCAATAGTAATCTCCGTTTCGATCCCGTGACCAGTGGAGAAACTTTGGATTTAATAAAGGCTTTGGTGGCGCAAACCTCATTTGCGCCCGATCTCCTCACTGACAGGTCCTAATTCTATATTAGATTTTAGGTTTTGCAAAATTGAAAAATAAAGTTAGTCTTCGAAGATGGAAATAGCTTGACATACCCTTATTTCCTGTTTAAAGTTGATAAAGTTACCGGACGGTGTCGCAAGGTTCCTATGTGAGCCGCGATACGGGAAACCAAAGTGGGAAGGTTCGGTGGGTGTATGAGTGTACACCATGCTTTTCGTCATCTTGTCTTCCACAAGGAAAAACTTGCCGTCATCAGGATTCAGAAGCGCAAAAGGAGTGGGTTTTAAAAAGGCAAAGCGCAATATCCCAATGCGCGCATGCGCTTTAGGTCGAAACTCGTCTCCCGAACTTGGAGCGCAACGTTCCGGTCCCGCTTTTTTTGTCTTCTCTGAGTACAGAACATTGATCGTACTCCCCGCACGGGTCTGCTCCTCCCCGGTCCATGCGCAACCACACAGCGGATCATGGGATTTGACCACAATTTTCGTGTACTTCGGAGCATCGTCCCCGATCCACAAGACCCTGAGAAGGATATTTACAAGGATTTCAAGGTCTCGTTCCCTTTCAGTGCTGAGCTGAGTTACTTCAGATCTTCGCGCAGTATCTTCAATGTTCTGAGGTATTGCGGGTATTGATTAGTCCTGAAGATGGCGAGCCTTCTGGCTACCATTCCGACGATGGCGTTGTATGATTCCATTTGATTTTAAAGCTGAGATAGATTCCTCTTCAAGGGGAAAGTGCCGATGACGTGAATCTCCTCGTCCGATGGTTGCAGAGAGATAGGGGGTTGGCATTTTGGCTCGACGTCAAGTAACGGTAGCTTCCAACTTGGAGTTGAAAATGTGAGGCAACTGCTTCGGATGGCAGACAAGTTCGAGATTCCTTACCTTCTCCACGAGATCAAAGTATGTGCCTTCCATTTCGGTCCTTTCGTTCGTTCGACTAACTCGAAGATTTTCAGTGCCCACTGGATTACGCTCGTCAACCCCAGCTATGAGCTATGGGAGTTGGCGGCCCGATTCGAACTGGAGCCCCTCGAAAAGTACTGTCGCTTGGCCGCAAGAGGTAGAGCGGACGCTATTTTATCAAAAGGGGAAGGAGTCAAGTATTTCCTGGACAGGCAAATTCCTTGCTATATGATAGACAGGATCATTCGGGCGTTATTCGCGGCAAGGGAATCTGTAATCCAGACGGATTACAAGGGCAATCGGGTTGTCTATTTGTAGTATTTCGAAGCAGAAATAATTCCGTTTGTAATGCATATTCATTAACTTAACTCGAGGGGAGAAGTCATCAAAGTTCCGAGGGTAACGTTAATGGCGAAACCAAGACATCGCGATTGAGTAGCGAAACGGGGTCATTCACAAATTCCCGAACCACACAAAAAACACGCCCGAGCAGGCACTCCACAGGGGGGAACTTTATGCGAGGTTTCACAGAGGCCACAAAGCTTGATAAATTTGAAACGCCCCAAGACTTTATTAAGTTCCAAGAGACAACAGACTTCAAGATATGCCAGAATTAAGGTCTGAAAGGATCTGCATCACATCTGATGTTACACAAGCTGCATTCCCACCGACTCGCTCTTGTTCCGACGTCGTACTATTCACTCCCGAATCATGAATTTTGGCACGGTCATTCAATAGACGGCGTTTGGTCAAGTCTATCACACTCTCCGAGCCCACCCGACCCTGGCAAGAGATGGGAAAGGATTCTGGAAACAAGTTCCAACTGAGAGATGGAGGAACTAGGACGTATCTCATTGCAGCGCCAGCGCTGGATTCCCTTAACACCCTACAAAAGCGATACGAAAACAAATCAGATCTCCTATGGACCCGAGTTCACCTCCAATAGTTACTAACCGTGTACACCCGATTTTCGCCAAACCCGCTTCGGAGCTTCGAAGCCCGTGCAGATTCCTTGACCTCATCTCCAATCTTCCCATGGACAGCGTTGGATCTCTTGAGTCCTCCCATCGAGGCGGAAGTGGGATACAAATATCCCCCAGACAGATCCGTCGGCGAATATGAGATGGTGTTCGGCCACGCTTGTTGGTATTGATTTGGAGGGGAAACTGGGACAGACGCCTGAGCGACGGTCCAGTCCGGCGCGGAGTAAGAAGGTGGTTGAGTTGGAATGGCGGCTTGGGGGTATGAGTAGCCTGTGGCTTGCATGATGTAGGGAGCGTCTTGATTGTAGTAATAATTTGGGTACGACATATTGAAGCGTTGGATCAACGATCGTGAGAATGACGGTCAAGTGAGGAAAGAACGGCAGAGAAAGGAATGAATGGTCTTGTATGAAGGATGAGCAGATATATATACATTTCATACTCCTATCACAGTGGTGGAGCGGTAATGTGATGAGACGCGTTATCGGTGGGATTGAGTGACAATTTCACATCTCGAGACGCGGGTGTGATAAACGTAATTCCCATTATTAGAACCCAAAATTAACCGATTGCTCCTATATCCCTCATTGACACTTTATCACGACCTTTCCATTCGTTTTCCCCTCAGCCAGCCTCTCAAACGCCAACAAACCATCTTCCAGAGAAAAGACCGAATCAACAAGAACCTTCAATTGCCCCCTCTTCAACATGTCCAATGCAACTAAATATCAGTTCCTGAGCGGACAAGCTAAGTACCTTGTAGATATTCTTCTTTAGCAGAAAGACTGATGCAATAATACTTTCTCCCATACCCGAGATATCCCAATAGAGTCCGTAACATCATTCGCGGGAAGAAGGGATAAATTATCGGTCCACCGACGATATGTCTTGCCGTTTTATCTCCCACGATCGTGATGTACGCAGCATCAAGTTTCAACAAGGTTGTGAGATGGGGAATCAATTCTGTGCCACCAACAAGATCGATAATGGCATCATACCCGCCATTAGCGGGGAGGTGTTCTAACGCGCCAGAGAGAACGGGACCCTGCGTATAATCGATGACTTCGTCTGCACCTAAAGACTTGACGAAATCGATATTTCGTGTTGATGCAGTTGTCACGATACGACAGTGAAGCCTCTTTTTCGCAATCTGTAGAGCATATATTCCGCATCCAGTCGATCCGCCAAGAACGAGAATTGTAGGCGACGATTTCGGAGGATCAGAAAGACCGGCCCACTCCACAAGCGCAGTGTACGCCGTCAAGAAAACGAGAGGAATAGACGCCGCCTCAGTAGCCGACAAACTCTCTGGCCGACGTAAAATGGCAGATTTCGTCGTATCCAATTCTAACACCTCTGCAACAGTGCCGTATCTCCCTCCCTTTCAATCAGCAGAGATAACAACTGCACACCTCACAGG
>Ga0335073_10012628_pt1 | contig 11852 bp, 9 predicted proteins | sample Lox_Sample_22_FD_207093 | JGI IMG/M metagenome (GOLD analysis project Ga0335073, IMG submission 207093) | Soil microbial communities from Loxahatchee National Wildlife Refuge, Florida, United States - Lox_Sample_2.2 | ecosystem: Environmental > Terrestrial > Soil > Wetlands | place: USA: Florida... | reverse complement strand
CGCGTGCTGGTAGCGATCCGTGGCGAAACGCTGCAGATTGTGTTCGAAAAAAAACTCGCGGAAGAATGTGGGGTTCTGGTGCTGCACCGCGATAAACCATGGCAACACCATTGCGAAATACAGAACGATGCCGGGCCACCACAGGGTGCGAATTAAAATCTTCCACTCACGCCTGAAACCAGCAAACGCTACCAGAATCAGGCCGGCGAGGAATGGCGCCACTGGACCTTTGGCCAGTGTGGCGAGGCCGGTAAAGAAGTAGATATCGTAAAGCCAGAATTTCGAATCGGTCTCGTACCAGGCGTACCACCCCAGCAGGCCGATGGCGAGCGGCGCGGCCATCTGCATGTCGGTTGAGGCGCCACGCGCGAATCCAATAATGCCGACGCACGCAACGGTGATCAGCGCGGCATCAAGGTGGCCACCGGGCCTGAATCGCCGCATGTGCACGTAGATGAGCGCCGCCATGATGAATGCGAATGTGGTCGAGGGCAGGCGCGCGCTCCAGTCGTGCACTCCGAAGTCCTGAAAAAGAAACATGGCGCGCCAGTAGTAAAGCGCCGGCTTCTCGAGCCATGGACGGCCGTAAAGATAGGGAGTGACGCAGGCGCCGAGACGATCTTTGAGGTCCGCTTCAATCGCATTCGCGATGCAACTGGCCTGATGCGGTGTGGGACAAGCGCTTAGCCGATCCTTGAGGGTGTGCACGGAGTCGAAGCGGTCCAGCATCTCGTGCGCGATCTGGGCATAACGGGGCTCGTCGGCGCCCACCAGGCCCATTCCGGCGCCGCCGAAAAGAGGCACCACTCCGTAGAGAAGAAAGAAGATGGTAAATGCGAGAAATACGCCGACCTCGGTAACGGTCGGCCATTTGGGCAGGCGCGACCGCCATCGGTGCTTGGAATCCAGGGCAGGTTCAGCCAATCCAGTTTCCATTCATGCAATTCTCCATCAGGAGAGCAAATGGGGCTTCGCCACTTATTTTCGCGGCGTCGACGCTCATTCGGCGGCTCGTTTTGCTCTTTTGGATCGCGCTGAATGGCGGCAGGGACAAGCGTATCAGATGAGGCTTCAATTGGATTCCTGTTCGCATTACTATCCGAGCGGCGCAAGCTCGGCCCGCAGTTCGCCAAGAATCTCGCCGAGGGCGCGATCGAGAGGACCCTCCAGGGTGCACCCGGCCGAGTTCTCGTGACCGCCGCCTCCCAGCCTCTGGGCAATCGCCGCCACCTTAACCTTGCCTTTGCTGCGCAGGCTGATCCGCACCGCGCCGTCACGCAGCTCCCGCGCGAACACTGCGGCTTCAACCCCGGCGATTCCAATAGCCACGTTCACAATGCCTTCGGTGTCTTCGTCGTTGGCGCCTGCGCGCGCAATATCGTCTTCGGTGATCCCCAGCCAGGCCATCCCGCCTTCGCAGTGGAGCGTATTCAACGCGGCCGCCATCACCTTTACTTTTGAGAGCGGCGTCGAAAAGTAGATCTCCCGCGCAATATTGCCTGGGTCGGCCCCGGCCTCAACCAGTTCGCGGGCCAGGGTAAACGTGTCCGCCCGCAACGAACCATAGCAGAATCCGCCGGTGTCAGTGAGCACGGTTGTGTACAGGCAGGCGGCCATGGCGGGTGTGATCTTTACGCCAGCAACGTTTGCCAGCTTGTAGACCATCGCTCCAACGCTCACCGCCTCGCAGTCAATCCAGTTCAACTGCGCGTAAGCGTGGGCAGTAACGTGGTGGTCGATGTTGATGAGCGGGAAACGCTCCAGCCCCTCCAGGCGCGCGCGCTCAATGCCGTCGCACTCCAGCAGAATCGCGGCATCGTAAGGCCCAAATACGCGAATAGCTGTGCGGATAGCATCGGCCCCCGGCAGCCGCCTGTAGACATCAGGAACATGATCTGCCGTCACCAGGTCGGCCTGCTTGCCGAGTTGCCGCAGCACTTCCCCTAATGCCAGCATGCTGCCCACAGCATCGCCATCGGGACGGGAATGCGAAACCACCAGAAATCGCTCGCCCTTGCCGATGACACGCAGGATCTCGTCCACGTCGCCAATCGCGCCGGGCCTGCCGTTCGACTCGGTATGTCGGGGGAGGGGGCTCATCAATTTCGATTGACTCGCGCTTTCGCTCTTTCACGCCGGGTACACCGGCTGGTGATTCGGGCCAGGTTATTCGCCGTGCGCTGAGGCGCTCGTGCCCGCTGCCGGCTGTTCCGATGAAGGCTGTTGGCCGGCCTTTGCCGCGCGGGACGCATACTTGCGAGAGCGGGACATCAGCTCGTCGAAGCGCGCCTCGAATCGGCCTTGCCGGTCGGCCAGGAAAGCGAGCTCGGGCACATGACGAACACCCATCCGTTCTTTTAACTCATGCCGGATGTAGCCTTTGGCTGCGTCGAGCCCAGCCAGCGTCTGCGCCTCGGCCTTGTCGATATCCGGGGTTTTCGAATCAATCACGATATAGATGCGCGCCGATTTTCCTCCGGGATTCAAGGCCACTTCGCTTACGTGGCAAAAGTCGATGCGCGGGTCGGAGAGCTCGCCCTCAATCATGGCGCCGATCTCCTCCCGCAGCATCTCGGCCACCCTGTCCTGATGATGTTTCCTCGCTCGATGCTCGGGCATGGCGTCCTCCCTGCCAGGCGGCCCTTATCGGATGGCGAACCGCTTGGGTGGTAAACCATAAATCTTACCAGACGGGCAGATGATGCGAGCGGAAAGTGGTTGGGCCTGCGAAAGGTAGCGGCTGTCCGGCATCGACGGCTACGGATACGCGCAGCCGTAGGCAGGACAGTCGCTCACCCCGCTGTACTGCTGCTCGACCGGTCAAGGTCACTATGTGAGCACGACGCCTGCATGCGCCGGCGAGGATGCGGAGGGGGTGCTGCTGGGGTATGCGATACCGAATCTCTGAGCAAAGGTTGTTCTTCGCCATTGCTGTTCCGGCCCTCCGGTTCATGCGCAGAATTGGCGAAGGTGATGGTCCAGGTGCTTGTACATGAGGATTGCCCACTGGTCGGGCGTGAGTTTACCGAAGAATGCGTGCGGGTGGCTGGTGCAGCCGGCAGGGCCGACCGCGACAAAGCCGTCAATGCGTTTCTTGAGGCGCGCGCGTTCACTTTCAAAGTCCGCCGTATCGGCAATGATGAGCTCTCGCATAGTAGGCGAGTCGCGCATCATCGGCTTATCGTCGCGCATTATGGCGCGCTTGATTGCGCCTCCAATGATGCGACCGATGAACGCGCGCGGAGGGCGAATCTCGCCACCAGCCATCTCAAGTCCCTTCGAACAGTGAGCCAGCATCTGGGTGACACTCATTTTGCCCCAAAGCCGTGCGTTTGCGGGCCGCAATCGGGCGAGCCGACGCTGCAGCTCATCGACGCACGTCTTGTCGAACAGATTCTTCATGCAGAATCTCTTCTTCCCGGTACTCGGCGGGCGTCGCCGCGTAATGACACGCACTCCGCGTTCAGCTCTTCGCGGCCGCTTCAAGCGCAGCGATGTCGAGTTTCTTCATGGTCCTCATCGCTTCCATCCCTTTGCGATTGCCCACCAGAACATCGATATTCGCCGGCGTTACCTGCCAAGCCACACCGAACTTGTCGCGCAACCAGCCGCACGCCACCTCCTGGCCGCCCTCGGTAAGCCGCTCCCAGTAGTAGTCAACCTCGGCCTGCGTATCGCAGCGGACAACGAATGAAACGGCCTCGTTGAATTTATGATCTGGGCCGCCATTCAGGGCGACGAAACGAACGCCATCGAGCTCGAAGGTCAGCGTAAGGACAGTGCCTTCCCCGCCCGGCGCCGGGCCCGGATTGCGCAACTCACCGATGCGCCGCGAGTTCTTAAAAATGGAGATGTAGAAATCGGCCGCCGCTTCAGCATTCTTGTCGAACCAGAGAAACGGTGTGATGCGAGCGCAATCCTGAAGATGGCTCATTATCTTGTATCCCTCCAATGCATTTTGCGTCCTCGATGCGATTTTTGATGCCGGCGCATCGTGATGCACCGCTGTCATCTGAATTATGTATCATCTCTGAGTCGCAAGGTGGACGGCGCGGAATCCGCAAGTCGACCGACCAAAACCCTGAAAGGAAAACGACCATGAAGGTGAACACATATTTGAACTTCCCCGGCAATTGTGCTGAAGCTTTGAGCTTTTACGAGAAACACCTGGGCGCGAAGATTTTGAGCGCGATGAAGTTTGCTGACATGAGTTCGACGGGAACGCCGCAAAACTTGCCTCCGGGCACGAAACCAGACCACATTTTGCATGCCCGCTTTACGCTGGGCGACTCGGCGCTGATGGCTGCCGACATATCGACGGCTGAGCCCATGCGCAGCGCCTACATTTCCTTGAGCGTGGACTCAAACGAAGAGGCCGAGCGCATCTACAACGCGCTTACCGAGGGCGGCCAGGTGTTTATCCCCATGGGCGAACAGTTCTTCGCGCATCGATACGGGCAGTTCCGCGACCGGTTCGGCGTCAACTGGATGGTGCTGCACGAAAAGGCGATGCATTAAATGAAGCCGTGGACGGTGAACGGTGATCAGTTCTCAATGTACTCCCAGAACGAGTCGGCCAGTTCTGCGCCGAGCTCGTTGGTCATGCGGCGGGCAGCGCGCTCCACTTCTTCAATAAGCTGGTGCAGGTAAGATCGTGAGCTTGAGATGGCAGCGACCCCGATAGTCGCCGACTGCCAGGTTACGGCCTCGTCGAGTTCGGCCACTGAGATGTTGAACCCCTGGCGAAGCTGGTCTTTGAGCGAGCGCACCACTTGCCGTCGGTCCTTGAGCGACTGTGCATGCTCGATCCTCAGCTCGAGAGTAAGTTGCGCTACAGGCATAACTTCGGTTGGATGATCACCGACAGTGTAAGCCTGAATGCGAACCGGCGAGCAGGAATATTTCCCGCGCACGCGCTTTCGCGAATCGAGCTCCCACGGCGGTCTATATAATCGTCCGTTGCTTCAATGGGAGGCAACGGAGGAAGCGAATGGATACGAACATTATTGTTTTAATTCTGCTTGGCATTGCCGGCATCATCGCGATCACCCTCATTTTGGGAAGCTTTTTTACCGTGAACACTGCTGAAGTGGCGGTCATCACGCGCTTTGGCAAGTTTCTGCGTGTGGCCCAGGCCGGCCTGAACTGGAAGGCGCCCTATTTCGATTCGGTGACGGGCGTGGTGAGCCTGCGCGTGAACCAGATCACTCTGACAATGGAGACGAAGACCAAGGATAACGTCTTTGTGACCATCCCCATTTCAGTGCAGAACCGAGTGAAGCCGGAGAAAGTTTACGACGCTTATTACAGGCTTTCTGACCCGGTGTCGCAGATCAAGTCATATGTGGAGCAGGTCATCCTGGGACACGTGCCCTGCATGACTCTGGATGAGGTGTTCGCGAGCCAATCGTCGATTGCCGCCACCGTGAAGAAGGAGCTTGACGCCGATATGGCGGCGTTTGGCTACGAGATTGTGAACGTGCTGGTGACGGACATCGTTCCCGATTCCAAGGTGAAGTCAGCGATGAACGACATTAATGCGGCCCAGCGCGAGCAGGTGGCCGCGACGGCTCGCGGCGAGGCGGAAAAGATTCTGGTGGTGAAAAAGGCCGAGGCAGAGGCGGAGAGCAAAGCTTTGCAGGGCCAGGGCATCGCTAACCAGCGCAAAGCGATTATCGAGGGCTTGCAGACTTCAGTGGAGCAGTTCCAGAAGGCTGTCGAAGGCGCGTCGGCTATTGAAGTGATGCAATTGGTGCTAGTGACCCAATATTTCGATACCTTGAAGTCGATTGGCGAAAGCGACAAGACCAGCACCTTGTTCCTATCGCACTCGCCCGCCTCGGTGAAGGAGGTCTCAGACCAGATCATGAACGGTATGCTGGTGGCGCAGAGGGCGAACGGCTAAAGATAGCGTCGGTTCATAGGAACCTTCGGAAGCTCAAGGTCCGGCCGGGCTGCGTGGATAGCAGCCATGAGGTCCTCGATATCTTCCAATCGAAAGTGACGCAGTGAAATGTCGATGAACTGCTTCGGGTGATGCAGGGGAAGAACCACGAATCGTCGAAACGGCCTAGAAGGAGCGGCGAATTCGCTCGGAGACGCAAGCTGATACTTAATCTCGGCAATTTCGTTAAACCGAATGCACCTTTCCTTCAAACCGCTGGCGCGCATGACCACAGAATCACCGTTCCAGAGAATTCTGTAGGGCGCGCAAATGAACGCGACGTAGGCTCCATAAAGAATCCATACCAAGGTCGTCGCCCACAGGAAGTTCCAATCCGCCTTCTTGAAGGCTACGCAAAAGACAAATATCGTGACGCCGAATAGGATGAGCGTCTGCCCGACGTAGGGAGAAACAGTTCGGCCAAGACCGCGAAGATTCTCACTAGCCGCCAGCCTCGCCATCTTCTACCACCTCATCAATAATTCAGATTGCTTCAGTCGCGTCTCGCCTTACCAGGCGGTCATAAACCCAGAGCAATCCGGCCGTGGCCACGCCTACGCCCGCTACCCACCACCAGATGAACACGGGCTGATGCAGAACCTCGCCGTATCGATGAATCAGCCGGCCACCAAACCATCCGCCCACCAGCGAGCCGATTCCTATGGGCAGAAAGGCAAAGCCCATATAGGTTCCCTGCTGCCCTGAAGGCGCAAGGCGAGAGATGTACTCGTAGTAGCGCGGCTGCTGGGTGATTTCGCCGATCGCCACCACGATCAGCGTCGCCACCGCCATGGTGACGCTGGGGTGCAAAACCAGAAGGAGCCACGCCAGGCCTGAGATGAGTGTGCCGAGTGTAATGCCGCGGAACGCTCCCATCTTCTGCGTGAGAATGCTCACCACCATCTGCAGCGCGATTACCGTCAGCGCGTCCCACATCAGCAGCATTTCAGTGTTGCTGTTGGCATTCACGTAATCGTGGATATAGATGGGCAGAATAATGAACTCCTGCCAGAACGCAATGTAATAGCCCGAGAAAATGATTAAAAACAGCATGAAGCGCCAGTTCAACACGACAGTCAGAAAGTTTCTGGCCACCTGGCCGAGGCTTTCAGTCTGCGCTTCGCCCGTGCGGCGGGGCTCCTTGAACAGAAGCAGGACGGCAAAGAACATGGCGAAGACGCTAAGCGCGGCCATGCCAAAGACCTTTTCGACGCTGAGGTGCTGGTGCACCCATCCCGCAAGAAATGGCCCCGCTGCTCCGCCTATGTTCACCAGCGTGTAGTAAATCGAATAGCCAATCGACCGCACGTTTTCTTTTGAAGCCCGTGCTGTGGTTCCGACCACGCAGGGCTTTACAAGTGCGATGCCAAGGGCCGGCAGCATCAGGATCAACGTAACCAGCACTACCAACGGCATGGCGTCGCGAACCGGGGCCAGCCACGGCGAACCGATGGAGCCGAGCAGAAAGTAAGAGACGGCGAGAATCAGATAGGCCAGCGACAGCGCCCGGCGAAATCCCATTCGGTCGGCGATCGCCCCGCCGAACGCCGCCATAAACCACACCAGCCCGCCAAACAACCCCGCCAGACTGGTCGCGCGCTCCACGCTGAAGTTCAGGCTCTCATGCAGGTACCGGGGCAGCGAGGCAAACGCGGCATAGTACGACAGGCGCTCGAACAGTTCGCTTATGTTTGCGACCCAGAACGACCGCTCAAACCCCGTGCGAATTTCGTGGAATCGATTTTGAAAGGTCAATTTGGCTCCTGCGCTTCCGCGACGCGGATCATCGCTGATTGAACCGTCGCCAGCTTGCGCCTGAATCGGCTCCGCGGGCGAGCTAAGGGTCGACTCGCAGGCTGTTCCCTTAATAAGACGGACTGCGATTTCTGAAGAGTTTACAGGAGGCGCCACGCCGCGCGGTACTGGGATCGAGAGGCGATCCGGGCGATGGATTGGCTCGCCCTGAAGGCGGGCTGGTTTCATTGACCCCACTCACCGAGTGGTTGTAAACTAGCTCTGCGGGGTGGAGCAGCCCGGTAGCTCGTTGGGCTCATAACCCAAAGGTCGCTGGTTCAAATCCAGCCCCCGCAACCAATTTAGGTCACATGCTGGCCGGTTTTTACCCGGATTCCAAGCTATTTTGAGGGCGCCCGCTGGAGGCGCTCTTTTTGGTTTCTGAGGTCACCCGCAACAACTTTCGCATCAAATTCAGCCGCGAGGGAATGCAGTCGGCCACTCTGCCATCCCAGGGTCACTTAACTGTCAGTCGCGAAGTTGCTGCTGGAGCGATCCAATCTCCCGTTTTAAAGTGTGCCTTCCATCGAACGCCCCATTGAGGTCACTTCGCTGCGGCGACGGATGAATCCAGCATTGCTGCAGGGCTCTAGATCAAAACCGGCTTGGCAGGCACAGCCACCCACGACGAGTTGGATTCTCCCGAGGCTCGATACGCTGCCGTTGCCCCCGCCGGCACATTCGCCGCTGTAAATTCCTCCAAGTTGCGGCAGATTCGGGCAGGCTGGGATTTGTGCAGTTCTCGCGGGAAATCAAAACCGAGCTTTCGCACAATTGAGCGGGCTCAGATTCGGCGGCGGCCGCGAAGCTCTGGACCCTGGTTGCCGATCGCCGGTTTTCCCGACGGATTCTATCCATTAATAAGTAACCCGATGATTTGAATCTGAACTATACTGTTAGCCGGGAACGGGCTTCCGATTCAGAATCCCCCCACAACCAAGATTAAAGAAATTGAGAATTTAGTTGTCTCCCCTATTTAACTCCTCTTTCTGAGCCATCGACCCACCTGAGTTTAAGCGGGTTACAAGCATCTCTGGCCGGCCAGGCAATTGCCTGTTGCAGAAAAACTATCTGAGCGGGTTATAATCCTGCTCACTCATTCTTGTTCATTCCTTTTCATTCTCATATCGCTGACTCACCAATCTGAACTCGCAACTAGCTCGAAATCGATGCGCTGGATTTTTTAGGGACGGCTGTTCTATTTTCGTCCCCTGCACGGTTTGGGCAATAGGTTCTGAATTCGGCTCCTTAGCTTTCCGTCGCGCGAATTGCATCTCACGATGGGTGAGAGCCCCGCGCTGCCAACCGTGAGTCTTCCCCAGGTGGGAAAATCACCTTTCTTAATCGCTTTTTTAGATTTCTCAGTGAATCATTCAGGTCACAATCGGATCGGAAGGGGCACGTCCATGAGGTTTCCTCTTCGTTCTCTCACAATCTTCGCATCGGGATTGGTTTGCTTCGGGTCGCTGCTTTCGGCGGCAGCGCCCAGGCCTGATGCACCATCATTTTCCGCGGACGAACCGGCAGGGCCAGCAGCCCAGTCGCAAGACATGGCCGTGATTCCCGGCCCACTGCGCTCATTTCTGCGCATGGCCGGTATCAGCCAGCAGATTGGTTCTGAAGATGTGCTGCCCATGCTGGCTCGCAACGTAACTCTGTGGGGCCGCGAAGGAAGCCGCGAAACCGAGTATCTGATCCTATTGACCCGCTATGTGGAGTTTGCCCGTGCGGTGCGAGGGCTCACCGGCCCAGACGGCGTGGTCCACATTGACGATTGCACTGAGGCGGCAAGACTAATAACGGTGTTGGGTTATCGATTCGAGCACACTTGCGGTCAGCCAAACGCGTTTCTGGTCACATCGAATCCCGATCGCGCTTTTCTAACCGTCGATTCGGGATTCCCGCTGGCGCGGCTCGAAGAATCGCTGGCGCGGCATCTGCCGTTCAGCTTCGAGTTCCCAGTAACCCAGGTTCCTGTGGTGCTCACGCAGAAGCAATGGAATGAAGCGAGCGCATGGGGCAAAAGCACCAATCCCGATCTGCTCGACATTCTGCTGCACGACCCGCAGGTGGACCGCATGTATACGGCTTTCGCGCACTGGGATCCGGAGACCCGCAACGCGCTCTCGCAAACGGGAAACTTGAAACGACTTTCCCCGGTGGCGGCCCTGCTCGATTTCTACGGTTCGCGAATCGTTATTCGCTCAGGGAAGGTGGTTTTGCCGGGAGGCGCCGAACGCCAATGGCAGGAGCTTGTGGGCGCCAGCCCGAAAGAGCCGCAGGGCTTTGTTTTCAACCTGATGTATAAGGACCACGGCTGGTTGGCCGCATACTTCGATGCGCTGGCGCGGGTGGACCAGGATCAGCAGGCGCATCTGACCCAGGGCGACCGGCTGAGGAAGATGTACGCCGCCTACAAGTCCTCTACCAGCAGCGCCACGGCGTCGGATGGAGTGTTTACCAGAAACTCGAACCTGCTGCTGCTGTTTACGCGGGTTGAGTGGGACGCGCAGGGACAGCCTAAAGTGCCCGGCGATCTGACAGCGTGGAATGCGATCCTCGAAAAGGACTCGGGAGTTAACGGCCGCCACGATTGGTCGAAGCATGCCCGCGCTGCGGACTCTCCCGACCGCCTGCTTGAAGATATGGTGGCGTTTTCAAACATTGAGACCGACGCGGGTCCGCTGCAGATTTACCTCATGCTCAGCGCAATCAACACCCGGCGGACGCCGGAGCCGGGGATCTCTGAGGACACGGCTCGGCTGCTGGCCGATCACTTTGCGCGATATACCAACTGGTATTCCATCTTTGTGGAGTTCCCCCAGCTCGACGACAAGTCGATCAAGCGCTTCATCGAAATCGCGGACAGCATCGACAAGCTGCCGAACGCAACATACCGCTCCAATGCACTGGGGGCGTTCCAGGCCGATGTAGGGGTGTGGGAGATTCTGGCCCGCCAGGGCCAGATCGCGAAGGCAAATCTGAATCAATCGTGGCAGAGCGCTCTCGAACCGTTCTCCAAGACCGGCACGGCAGATCAGCTGTTTGACGCCTCCCGCGCCTCGCTGAATGCGGTAATTGTTGCCGCGGGCGGCAAGGCCGATGCAAGCCAGGACGAGATTGTAGATCTGCTGGCGGGCCCTGCCCAGAACACCAAAGAAGGCCGGCAGGTGCATGAAGAGATGGCGCGGCGAATTCGATCGGTGCTCGACGATCAGCGGCTGGTCTCGCTCGATACGCTTTACGGCCTTTACGACGGCCTGAATGCAATGGCCCACGGCGGCCCGCCCGCCGCCAACTTGGTGGATCTGGCTGGAAATCTACGCGAGTTTGAGATGCCGCGGCCCATTTTTACGGGTAGTGAAAAAGCATCCTGGTCGCCTGCCATTTACACCAGCCGCCACGCAGAGCTCCAGGTGCGGACCGATCTGAAGGCGGTGATCAGCACTCCCGGAACTCCGGCACAGCTTGAAGCCGCGCGCGGCAAGCTCACCCCGTTTTTGCGCGATACCCTGGTGGGCCTGAATTACGCCTACTACGAGCCGCCGGGCGCACAGGTGTTGCACAACAATCCGCTTTTTGTGCGTTCGCACGACTTTTCTACCTTCTCAGTGCTCGGGGTTCAGCGCATCTGGGGCGCGCCTGAGCTTGTTGGTATCGGCGTGACAGCAGGCGGCGGCGCTTACCTGATGGGCTCGCTGGCCGATCTGCCCTATGCGCTGGCCCAGGTTGAAGAGGACTTTATCGCTCCGGCCAATGTGCAGGCGCTCATTTGGAAAGAAACGGCGCCTCAGTTGCTCGCCAGCGGAGTGGTTCCGCGCTGGTGGAGCGTGAGTCGCGACGAACTGCATGCCGCGGCGCTTTATCAGAGAGTGGGCGAGGAGCTGCTTGACGCGGCGAGCGCCAATGCCAAGGTCCACGACGAGGTGATGGGCATTTTTGCCCAATATATGGCTGCCGGCCGCCTGGCCAGGATTGAATCGGCGTTGAAAGAGCAAGGGGCGCCGAAAAAGTGGACGAGGGAGATCGCGCCCTCAGACTGTTTCTACCTGGCAGTCAATTACCGCAAGCAGTATCCTGCCGAGTCAGCCAACGGGGGATCGGAGTTGAAAGA
>Ga0335073_10012627_pt1 | contig 11853 bp, 7 predicted proteins | sample Lox_Sample_22_FD_207093 | JGI IMG/M metagenome (GOLD analysis project Ga0335073, IMG submission 207093) | Soil microbial communities from Loxahatchee National Wildlife Refuge, Florida, United States - Lox_Sample_2.2 | ecosystem: Environmental > Terrestrial > Soil > Wetlands | place: USA: Florida... | reverse complement strand
GAGCTGCAGGTCGCGGCGCTTGCGCCGCAGTTCGGCACCGCGCAGCTTGGACACCTCGACGCCGCCGAGCGTGACCGCGCCGGAGTTCGGCCGCTCCAGCGCCACGATCACCTTGCCGATCGTGGTCTTGCCGCAGCCCGACTCGCCGACCAGGCCGAACGTGGTGCCGGCCGGCACGGAGAAGGAAACGTCCGACACGGCGTGGACGGCCGCCACCTTGCGCTGCAGGATCGCGCCCGAGGTGATGGGGTACTCCTTCACCAGGTGGCGCAGGTCCAGCAGCGGCGCGGGCCCGCCGCCGGCGTCGCCGTTCGCGGCGGTGGGCTCGACCTCGCGCTCGGTTACCTCCAGGCGGCCGTCGGCGGTCACCTCGAGGCCGGCCGCGACCACGGCCGGCCCGCCGGTGTCCGCCCCGGCCGCGCCCGCATCGGACAGCCCCGCGTCGGACAGCACCGCGTCGGGCACGTCGTTGATGGCGTATCCGGCCTTGTCGCCCTCCGCGGCCTGTCTTATGCTCTCGGCGTCGGACGTGGCCAGGCCGGTGCTCTCGGCGTCGGGACCGGCCTCGCCGATCACGGCCAGGGCGAGCGGGCCGTCCACCGGGTGCCAGCAGGCGAACCGGTGCTCGAAGGTCTTCCCGGCCAGGGACGGCTCCTCGGCCCGGCACTTGTCCGTGGCCCGGGAGCACCTGGCCGCGAACCGGCAGCCCTGCGGCGGATGAGCCAGGTCGGGCGGCAGGCCGGGAATGGCGTGCAGCGCCTTCCTCGCGTCCTGGTCGAGCTGCGGGATCGAGGCCAGCAGCGCCTGGGTGTAGGGATGGTGCATCTCGTTGAAGAGGTTGTTCACCTCGGCGGTCTCCACCACCCGGCCCGCGTACATCACGTTGACCCGGTCGGCGTGCCCGGCGATCACGCCCATGTCGTGCGTGATCAGCAGCATGGCCATGCCCAGCCGGTCCTTCAGGTCGCGGAGCAGGGCCAGGATCTGCGCCTGGATGGTCACGTCGAGGGCTGTCGTGGGCTCGTCGGCGATGAGCAGCTTGGGCTCGCAGGCCAGCGCCATGGCGATCATCACGCGCTGGCGCAGCCCGCCGGACAGCTGGTGGGGATGGTCGCTGAGCCGCTCCTTCGGCCGGGGCAGGCCGACCAGCGAGAGCACCTCGACCGCGCGGTCCATCGCCGCCGCCTTCGAGGCGCCCCGGTGCAGCCGCACCGGCTCGCTCACCTGGTAGCCGATGGTCTTGGTCGGGTCGAGCGAGGTGAGCGGGTCCTGGAAGATCATCGCGATCTCGTTGCCCCGGACCTTGCGCAGGTCCTCGTCTTTCAGGCCGACGAGCTCCCGGTCGTTGAGCTTGATCGACCCGCCGACGATGGACCCGCCGGGCGGCAGCAATCCGATGATGGACAATCCGGTCATGGACTTGCCGCAGCCGGACTCCCCGACGATGCCGAGGGTCTCCCCGGCGTCGACGTGCAGGTCGATGTTGCCGACCGCCTGTACGACGGAGCTGGTGAGCTTGATATGCGTCGACAGGTCCTGGATGTCAAGGACTGGGGCCATCAGGCCGCTACCTCTCGTTATCGGTGGCTTCAGTTGGTCATCCTGCCCCGCGGGGCGCGTCGCTAGCGGCGTCGCAGGCGCACGTCCATCGCGTCGCGCAGCGCGTCACCGATGAAGTTGAGCGCCATGACCGTCAGGACGATGCAGGCGCCGACCGGGAAGATCAGCCACCAGTAGCCGTCCTGCAGGTAGTTGCTGCCGTCGGAGAGCTGGTCGCCCCAGTCGACGTTCGGGAAGTGCAGGCCGAAGCCGAGGAAGCCGACGTAGGAGACGGCCAGGATCGCGTCCGCCACCTGGAACGTCACGTTGACGATGACCACGCCGAGGGCGTTCGGGATGAGGTGGCGGCTGACCAGCCGCCAGCTGCCAGCCCCGGCCGTCCGCGCGGCCAGCACGAAATCGCGTTCTCGCAGCGAGAGCACCTCACCGCGGACCAGCCGGGCCGGCACCTGCCAGGCGAAGAAGCCGATGACCAGGCTCAGCGACAGCACGGTCGCGCCGAACTTGACCGCCAGGATCAGGACCACGAACAGGAACGGCACCGAGAGGAAGACGTCGACGACGCGCATCAGGGCCGAGTCCACGACGCCGCCGGCCAGGCCCGACACCGCGCCCCACAGCGTGCCGATCACGATGGCCACGAACGCGGCGAAGAAGCCGATCTCCAGCGCGGCCTGGCCGCCCTTCATGATGCGGCCGAGCTCGTCGAAGCCGTTGGTGTCGGTGCCCAGCAGGTGATCGGCCGAGGGCGGCTGGTTCGCCAGGGTGAGGTTGGTGTCGAGCTGGTTGGTGCGGTAGATGAGCGGGCCGACGAAGCAGAACAGCACGAAGAAGATAAGGATGCCGAAGCCGATCACGGCCAGGCGGTTGCTCGAGAACTCGCGCCACGCCAGCCGCCACCCGCTCTGGACCGCTCCGACCTCGCCGCCCTCGGGCGCGCGCTGCACGTCCAGCGGCGGCAGGGATCCCGGCATGGACTGGTTGCTCGCCACGGCTGCCTCCTTCCTAGGTCGTGGCCGGTCAGGCCAGCCGGATGCGCGGGTCGGCGACGGTGAGCGCGATGTCCGCGACCAGGTTCCCGACGACGACAAGGACGGCGCCCGCCAGCGTATAGGCGAGCATGACCGGGTAGTCGACCTTCTGCAGGCTCTCGTAGAAGAGCAGGCCCAGGCCCTGGTAATTGAACAGCGACTCGATGATCAGGTTGCCGGCCAGCAGGGCCGGCAGGGACAGGCCGATCAGCGTCACCATCGGCAGGCTGGCGTTGCGGACCAGGTGCCGCCACAGCACCAGCCGCTCGGGCAGGCCCTTGGCCCGGGCCACCTTGATGTAGTCCTGGGCCAGCGTGTCGATCGCCGAGGACCGCTGGTATCTGGAGAAAGCCGCCACCTCGATGAGGGCCAGCGTGAAGATCGGCAGCGTCATGGAGTACCAGTCACCCATGACCGCCCAGATGCTGGTGGACTGGCTGGCCTCGAAGTTGAAGATCGGGAACGAGAGCGCGAACACCTGGATGAGGATCAGCCCGAGGAAGAACGACGGCATGGAGTACAGGATGAAGGCCGCGCTCGTCGCGACGTTGTCGCCGATGCTGTTGCGCTTGACCGCCTGGTAGATGCCCAGTGGCAGCGCGATCAAGATGGCGAAGAGCAGCGACACCCCGGACAGGTAGACGCTGCGCCAGACCCGCTCCTGGAAGAGCGCCAGCACGCTCTGGTTCTCGACGTAGGAGTAGCCGAGGTTGCCGTGCAGCAGGTTGTTCATGTAGTGGAGGTACTGCACGATCACCGGGTCGTCGTACCCGTTGGCCTTGTTCCAGGCGGCGATCTGGGCCGGGCGGGCCGACAGGCCCAGCACGTCCCGGGCCGGCGACGGGTAGATCAAGTGAAGCAAGATGAAGATGAAGATGGAGACGCCGATGACCACGATGACCGAGGTGATGATCCGGCGAATCAGGTAGGAGATCACGGGTCCTGCCTTCCCTTCGCGGCACCAGCCGTGAACCGGGCGCCCGCCGCCGGCGCAGCACCTGGTAAGGCCACGTCCGGCTGAGCTGCTGCCCTGGTCTCCGGTGTATCACCGGAGACCAGGGCAGTCCAGCGCCCTCGGGATTCGGTTAGCTGTTGAAGTACCAGAACTCCGGCGTGGCGTAGTACTGGGTCAGGTTCGCCCAGGCCTCCGGGTTCTGCGCGGACAGGGTGTTCTTCCAGGACCAGATGACGTCGGGGTTGGGCTGGAACTGCACCGGCTGGTGCGTGGTGAGGTACGACGCCTCGTTCTTCACCGCCGCCGGGTCGCCACCGGAGATGGACTCGTTGATGAGCTGGTCGGCGGTCGGGTCGCTGTAGTCGCCGACCTGGTTGGTCCCGCCGGTGTTGAACAGGCCGAACGTGGTCGGGTACGGCACGTCAGTCTCGCCGCCGAAGTCCTCCATGGCCCACTTGTTCTCGTTCGCCGGAGCGTACGGGTCCAGGTAGTTGGAGATCATGTAGTTGAAGTTGCTGCTCTGCAGCGTGATGTTGATGCCGGCCTGCTTGGCCTTCGACACGAAGTCGGTGGCCTGGTCGCCGATCAGGGCCGGCGAGGAGCTGTAGATGTAGTTCCACGCCAGCTTGGTGCCGGCCGGGATGCCCGCCCCGCACTGGGTGGAGCCGGTGCCCGGGCTCGTGCAGGTGTCCGTGCCGTTCGGCACCACGTTCCAGCCGTGCGCCTTGAGCAGGTTGACGGTGGTCGAGACGTCGAACGGGTACGGGTTGGTGGACGCGTTGGACGGCAGGTACGGGCTCTGCGGGTAGGCCGGGATCGGCCCGTACGCCGGCGCGCCCGCGCCGTGCATGAACGCCGTGATCCAGCCCTGCTGGTCCACCAGGTGCGCCAGCGCCTGCCGGATGTAGAGCTGGTTGATGATGGCGTCGAAGTTGCCGGTCTTGTCCTTGAAGTTGTAGTTGGCGAAGGTCATGCCGAAGTCGGGCATGCCGAAGTAGGAGTAGCCGAGCTTCTGCACCTCGGGCAGCTGCGGGACGTCGTCGTAGTCGATGTAAGCGACGTCGATGCTCTTGGACTTGATCGCGTTGAACTCCGCGGTGTTCGAGGTGAACGGGACGCCCTGGAAGGACGACTGCGGGGTCACGTGCGGGCCGCCGTAGGTGGTGTTCGGCACCATGGTGAACCCGCCGGTGGTGGTGTTGTAGGCCGACAGCTTGTACGGCCCGTCGACGACCTGCCACAGCGGGTTGGTCGCGTAGGTGCTCAGCGACTTGGCCTGCGAGTCCAGGTACTTGTAGATGCTCGCCATGGTGGACGGGGTCCAGCCGGACGGCGGGACGATCGAGCCGGTCGCCGAGGTCTTGGCCCACAGGTAGCTCGGCACCGGGACCAGCGGGCCCTGGCCGAGGACGTCCTGGGTGAACCATTCCGTGTTGACCGCCGACTTGAGGTTCATCACCAGGGTGGTGGAGTTCGGCTCCGAGGTGCTCACCAGGTTGTCCGGGAAGTGACCGGGCACGTAACCGGCCCAGTTGGCCGGGGACACCTTGATGGCCGCCTTGACCAGGTCGATGTAGAAGAGCAGGTCGTTCGCGGTGATCGGCTTGCCGTCCGACCACTTGTAGTTGCTCTTCAGCGAGATCGTCACGGTCTTGTTGCCGTTGGAGTACGTCGCCGGGTTGGCGATGCTCATGTTGGGCTCGATCTCGGCGGTGACGCCGTTCACGGTCCAGTACAGCGGCCGCCACATCTCCCAGATGAACGTGAAGTTGTTGAACACCGAGTTGTTGGCCGAGGGCACGACCGGGAAGATCCAGTTCGGGGAGGTGCCGGGCTCCATCGCCCAGGTGATCGTGCCGGCCTTGACCTTGCCGCCGGACGCGGCCACGGGGATCGTGCCGAGGCCGCCGGGATAGGTGACGCCCTTGCTGGTGTTGTTGCTGCCTCCGCTGCTGCTATTGCTGCTGCTACAGGCGGCAAGCGCGGTGATGCCCGCCACCGCGAGGGCTATGCCCCCGAGCGCTTTCCTACTGCGGAACTTCATCATCGGCCCTCCCTCCCTGCGCTGTTCGCGCTCGTGATCCGTCGTAGGGTCATCAGCTTGTCGCCCTTCTCTCGCTGGTTGCCGGTGATCCGCTCCGCACCGTCGCGGGGCACTGGGTCGCAGTACCCCCCAACCTGATTACGGCCCGCCTCCCCGGCACATCCGTGTCGGCCCATGCGGAGCCGACCGGTGAGCTACCGGTGTTATGAGTTAGCGGAAGCGTAGGTTCCATATTGCATCGATCTCTCGCCGAAAATGTCACAACTTGCCATCAATCCCCTGACGACAACGTCCCCTCATGTCATGGCTAGCATCTGGATATTTCCGGCTCTAGTGTACTCCGTTAACTTTTGCCTCAATTATCCCACTGGTCGCGACGACGTGAAGGCTTGCCGCCGGACGGGCGTCTGACCGCAGAATCTGCGCCGATGCCCCGGCGGGAAACGAGAACATCGGCGGAGCAACTGCTCGCGTTACCCGCCCAACCGCCGGAGCCCGGTCTTCGCCGGTGACTACTGAGCGTAACTCCTTTAGCGATGCGTCGATAAATCACTACCCTGCGCGACCGCCCGGGCTCGGCTTACATGACCGGTGCAGCATCGCAGGACTTGTTACCTGGTGAAATACCAGTCCTCCTCGGCCCGCCAATCAATAGCTGTGAATAACAAATTGGCCATCAATGCGTAACGCATCGAAAACAGGAACGCGTTTGCGCATCACCGGAAGATGACCGTCCGGCGGCCGTGGAGCAGGACGCGGTGCTCGGCGTGCCAGCGGACGGCGCGGGCGAGGGCGACCCGCTCGGCGTCGCGGCCGATGGCGGCGAGATCCTCCGGGCTGCTCGAATGGTCGACCCGGGCGACTTCCTGCTCGATGATCGGGCCCTCGTCCAGGTCGGCCGTCACGTAGTGGGCGGTCGCGCCGATCAGCTTCACCCCGTGCGCGTGAGCCTGGTGGTAAGGCCGCGCCCCCTTGAAACTCGGCAGGAACGAGTGATGGATGTTGATGATGCGGCCCGGCATCTTGGCGCACAGTTCGGGCGACAGGATGCGCATGTAGCGGGCCAGCACCACGAAGTCGATGCCAAGCTCGCTGACCAGGTCGAGCAGCCGTCCCTCGGAGTGCTCCCGGTCCAGCGGCCCGGAGCCCGCCGGGACGTGCTCGAACGCGACGCCGTGCGCCGCCGCGAGCGGCGCCAGGTCCGGGTGGTTGCCGACCACCAGCGGGACGTCGATGCGCAGCGACTCGGCCGCGCGCCGGTACAGCAGGTCGTTCAGGCAGTGCCCGGCCTTGGACACCATGATCAGCGCCCGCGGCTGGACGGCGACATCGTGCAGTTCCCACTCCATGCCGAACTCGGCCGCCACCGGGGTGAAGCCGCCGTACAGCGAGTCATAGGAAGCGGTCGAGCCGGGGACCGTCTCCACGTGCACCCGCATGAAGAACCGCCCGGCGAGCCGGTCCCCGAACTGCTGGCTGTCGAGCACGTTGCAGCCGGCCTGGTGCAGGTAGGCCGCGACCGCGTGCACGATCCCGACCCGGTCCGGGCAGGAGAGGGTGAGGACGTGCTCCGTGCTGGCCTGGCCGCCTGCGGCGGGGGGCATCAGGCCCCCACCGCGTGCACGCCACCGTCGACGTGCACGATCTCGCCGGTGGTCGCGGGGAACCAGTCGGAGAGCAGTGCCACGCAGGCCCGCGCGGTCGGCTCCGGGTCGGTGATGTTCCAGCCGAGCGGGGCCCGGGCGCCCCACACGTCCTCGAACCGGTCGAAGCCGGGGATGGACTTGGCGGCCATGGTGCGCAGCGGCCCGGCCGCCACCAGGTTGACCCGCACCCCCTTCTCCCCCAGGTCGCGGGCCAGGTACCTGGCACAGGACTCGAGCCCCGCCTTGGCCACCCCCATCCAGTCGTAGCCGGGCCAGGCCACGCTGGCGTCGAAGTCCAGGCCGACCACGGACCCGCCGCCGCCCATCAGCGGCAGCGCCGCCATCGTGATCGCCTTGAGCGAGTACGCCGAGACCTGCACCGCGGTCGCCACGTCGGGCCACTTGGTGTGCAGGAAGTTCCCGCCGAGCGCCTCCTCGGGGTTCGCGTACGCGATCGCGTGCAGCACGCCGTCGAGGCCGTCGACGTGCTCGGACACCCGGCTGGCCAGCGAGGCGAGGTGGTCGTCGCTGGTCACGTCAAGCTCGAGCACCGGCGGCGGCGAGGGCAGCCGCCGGGCGATCCGCTCCACCAGGCTCAGCCGGCCGAAGCCGGTCAGCACCACGGTCGCGCCCTCGGTCTGCGCGACCCGGGCGACGTGGAACGCGATCGAGGCGTCCGTGATGACCCCGGTGACCAGGATCCGCTTGCCCGCCAGGATTCCCATCACAGCCTCACTCCCGTGGTATCCAGCACAGTTCACACCCTGCCCGGTAGACCTGCGTTAACTGAATGGCCGGCTGCGCGAAGCTTGCGCGCCTTTGGTTGTGGGTTCCCCACAACTGAGGATCAGTGGCCCATCCCGAGCCCGCCGTCGACCGGGATGACCGCGCCGGTGATGTACGCGGCGTCAGGGCCGGCCAGGAAGGCCACCGCCGCGGCCACCTCGGCCGCGACGGCGTACCGGCCGAGCGGCACGGCCGCCTTGATCGTGGCCTTCCTCTCCTCGGACAGGTTCGCCGTCATGTCGCTGTCCACGAACCCGGGCGCGACCACGTTGGAGGTGATGCCGCGCGACCCGAGCTCGCGGGCCAGCGACCGGGCCAGGCCGACCAGGCCGGCCTTGGACGAGGCGTAGTTGGCCTGCCCGGCCGAGCCGTACATGCCGACGACGGAGGAGATGAAGATGAGGCGCCCGCGCCGCATCTTCAGCATGCCGCGCACCGCCCGCCTGGCCACCCGGTACGCGCCCGCCAGGTTGGTGTCGAGCACCTCGGCGAAGTCGTCCTCGCTCATCAGCGCGAGCAGCGTGTCACGGGTCACCCCGGCGTTGGCGACCAGCACCTCCACGGGCCCCTGATCCGCCTCCACCGCCGTGAACGCGGCGTCGACCGACGCCGCGTCGCGCACGTCGCAGCGGACCACCGCCACCCCGTCCACCGGGTCGCCCGAGCGGGAGGTCACGGTGACGCCGTCACCGTCGGCCGCGAACCGCCGCGCGATGGCTAGCCCGATACCGCGGTTCCCCCCGGTCACCAGCACAGAACGTCCCACGGTCACCTCTCCAAGGGGCAGAAGGATGGGTCCCTCCCAGGGAGTCTAGGGGGACGGCCCTCACTTCCGCCCCAGCCGGCCGCAGAGCAGGCCGGGGGGACTTGTCCCCCCGCAGGGGGGCATGGGGGGACAGGCCCCCCATAGGGGGTCTGGGGGGATGAAATCCCCCCAGTCGCGGGGGGTTCCGGGGGGTCGTCCCCCCGGGCCAACACAGGATAAGTTGTGGTGTCGTGGATGACCACGAATCTAAGATCGACCAGGAATTCACCGCCCTGCCGCTGCGGGAACTGGCGGACGCGGCGCTCGCGCAAGCCGCCAGCCTCGGCGCCCAGCACGCCGACTTCCGCGCCGAGCGCACCAGGGGCCAGCAGATCGGCCTGTCCGACGGGAACCCGCAGACGCTGTTCGACGCCGACGACACCGGCCTCGCCGTCCGGGTGATCGTGGACGGGACCTGGGGCTTCGCCTCGGCCGTGGACCTGGACCCGGACGCCGCGGCGCAGGCGGCGCGGCAGGCCGTGGAGGTCGCCCGGGTGGCCGCCGCGATGAACACCGAGCCGATCGAGCTGGCTCCGGAACCCGCGTACGGCGAGGTGACCTGGGTGTCGGCCTACGACGTCGACCCGTTCACGATCAGCGTCGCGGACAAGGTGGCCCTGCTGGCGCAGTGGAGCCGCGGCCTGCTCGCGCACCCCGCCGTCAGCCACGTGGACGCCTCGCTGAACCAGGTCCGGGAGTGCAAGTTCTACTCCGACGGCGCGACCACGGCCACCCAGCAGCGGGTGCGGGTGTACCCGCGGGTCACCGCCGTCGCAGTCACCGGCGACGGCCGGTTCGACACCATGCGGACGCTGGCCCCGCCGGCCGGCCGGGGCTATGAGTTCCTCACCGGGACCGGCTGGGACTTCGCCGCCGAGCTGGCCGAGCTGCCGGACCTGCTGGCGGCCAAGCTGGCCGCCCCCTCGGTCGAGCCGGGCCGGTACGACCTGGTCATCGACCCGTCCAACCTGTGGCTCACCATCCACGAGTCGATCGGGCACGCCACCGAGCTGGACCGGGCGCTGGGCTACGAGGCCGCGTACGCCGGCACCTCGTTCGCCACCTTGGACCAGCTCGGCCGCCTGCAGTACGGGTCGGGCGTCATGCACGTCACGGGGGACCGCACCGCCGAGCACGGCCTGGCCACCATAGGCTACGACGACGAGGGCGTGGCCAGCCAGTCCTGGGACCTGATCCGCGACGGCGTGCTGACCGGCTACCAGCTCGACCGGCGGATGGCGCAGCTCGAGGGCTTCGGGCGGTCGAACGGCTGCGCGTTCTCCGACGGGCCCGGCCACATGCCGCTGCAGCGGATGGCGAACGTGTCGCTGCGGCCGGCGCCCGCCGGCCCGTCCACCGGGGACCTCATCGCCGGCGTCGAGCGCGGGATCTACATCCTGGGCGACAAGAGCTGGTCGATCGACATGCAGCGGTACAACTTCCAGTTCACCGGCCAGCGGTTCTACAAGATCGAGAACGGGCGGCTGGCCGGGCAGTTGCGCGACGTGGCCTACCAGGCCACCACCACCGACTTCTGGGGTTCGATGGAGGCCGTCGGCGGCCCGCAGACCTACGTGCTCGGCGGCGCGTTCAACTGCGGCAAGGGCCAGCCCGGCCAGGTCGCCCCGGTCAGCCACGGCTGCCCGGCGGCGCTGATGCGCGGCGTCCGGATACTCAACACCGCGGAAGAGGGGACATCATGAGCGGGCTATCGCCGCAGGAGACGGTCGAGCGCGCGCTGGCCGCCGCCCGGTCCGGCGACTGCGTGGTGATCGCCGAGGAGAGCTCGGCCGCCAACCTGCGCTGGGCCGGCAACACGCTCACCACCAACGGCGTGTCACGCACCCGCCAGCTCACCGTCATCGCCGTCGACCGGCGCGGTGACGGCGCCGCGGTCGGCGTGGTGTCCCGGGCCGGCGTCGGTCCCGGCCAGATCGAGGACGTGGTCCGGGAGGCCGAGCACGCGGCGGCCGAGGGCGTCCCCGCCGACGACGCGGGCGAGCTGGCCGGGGCTCGAGCCAGTTCGTTCGGGACAGACAACGGGGAAGCCGGCTGGGACTCGCCGCCTGGCCAGACCGAGATCGGGCTGCTGCGCGACTTCGCCGCCGCGCTCGGCGAGACGCTGCGCGGCGCCCAGGCGGCCGGGCGGCTGCTCTACGGGTTCGCCGAGCACCAGGTGGAGAGCACGTTCCTGGGCACCTCAGCCGGCCTGCGGCAGCGGTACGACCAGCCGACGGGACGGGTGGAGCTGAACGCCAAGTCCGCCGACCTGGCCCGTTCGGCCTGGGCGGGCGTGGCCACCCGCGACTTCACCGACGTGGACATCGCCGGACTGGACGCCGGACTGGCCGGCCGGCTGGACTGGGCCAAGCGCAGCGTGGCGCTGCCCGCCGGGCGGTACGAGACCCTGCTGCCGCCGACCGCCGTCTCGGACCTGCTCATCTACCTGTACTGGTCCGCCGGGGCCAAGGACGCGGCGGACGGGCGGACGGTGTTCAGCAAGCCCGGCGGCGGGACCCGGATCGGCGAGCGGCTGTCCGCCCAGCCCGTGACGCTGTCGAGCGACCCGCGGGCGGCCGGGCTCGGCTGCGCGCCGTTCGTGATCTCGCACGCGTCCGGGCCCGACTCCTCGGTGTTCGACAACGGCCTCCCGCTGAGCGACACCTCGTGGATCCGTGACGGCTCGCTGGCCGCCCTGGTCTCCTCGCGGCACTCGGCCGCGGCGGCCGGGCTGCCGGTCACCCCGGCCATCGACAACCTGACCTTCGCTGTGCACACTCCCGGCGCCGCGCCCGCTTCCGGCACCGGGGCGCCCACGCTCGATCAGATGATCGCCTCGACCGGGCGCGCGCTGCTGCTCACCTGCCTGTGGTACATCCGCGAGGTGGACCCGCAGACCCTGCTGCTCACCGGGCTCACCCGGGACGGGGTCTACCTGGTGGAGAACGGCGAGGTGACCGGCGCGGTGAACAACTTCAGGTTCAACGAGTCGCCGGTCGGCATGCTGGGGCGGCTGCTCGAGGTGG
>Ga0335073_10012626_pt1 | contig 11853 bp, 6 predicted proteins | sample Lox_Sample_22_FD_207093 | JGI IMG/M metagenome (GOLD analysis project Ga0335073, IMG submission 207093) | Soil microbial communities from Loxahatchee National Wildlife Refuge, Florida, United States - Lox_Sample_2.2 | ecosystem: Environmental > Terrestrial > Soil > Wetlands | place: USA: Florida... | reverse complement strand
GGGAAGACTGGGCGCGGATGGCGGGCACCGAGCTGCTGGTCATCGACGAGGACACCACGCTGCGGGCGTTCGAGGACCAGCTCCGCGCCAACGCCGCCTACTACCGCCTCGCCCGCGGCATCTAACCCCGCACGCCGCTGAACACGACAGGCTCCGCACCACTCTCTTCTTTTCATCCCGAACGAACAGTGGCGACTGCCCGCGAGCAGACGCCACGTTTCGTTCGGGATAACGATCTTCATTCCTGAAGCGCGGCGACCAGGTGCCAGCCTGTGCCGTTCCAGAAACCCGACAGGCCCGTGCCGGCCAGTGACTCGAAGGGGCCGACCTGGCCGACCGCCACGCAGTCCGTCGCCGACAGGCAGGTGACCTTGTTGAACAGGCTGGCCTTGCCCTTGCCGGGCGCGGGCACGCTCGTCACGGCCCAGGCCTTGCCGTTCCACGTCGCGGCCGCGGCCCGGCCGGTGTTGCTCACGGCCTTCAGGTTCGAGTCGGCCACGCCGACCGCGACGCAGCGGTCCGGAGCCGTGCAGGACACGCCGTTCAGCTCCTCGTTGGTCGTGCCCTTGGGCCACGGCACGGTGGTGTGCGCCCAGGCCTTGCCGTTCCACATGTCGGTGAGGCTGCTGAGCCCGGTCTTCGTGGACGCGAAGCCGGTCGCCACGCAGCTGTTCGCGGACGTGCAGGACACGCTCGACAGGCTGGCGTCAATGGTGCCCGCGGGGACCGACGCCTTCAGCCGCGTCCAGGCCTTGCCGTTCCACGACTCGAGCAGCGCCAGTTCGCCGCCGCTGGTCGTGTCGTAGACGCCGCTGGCCATGCAGCGGGCCGCACTGACGCAGGACACGCCCACGAGCTCGCCGATCTCGGTGTTCTTGGGCACGGGTGGCTTGGACTCGGTCCACTTGTGGCCGTTCCAGGCCTCGGCGACCGGCATCGCGGCCGGCGCGGAGGGCGGGCCGCCCGTGAACGTGCCGACAGCGACGCAGTTCGCCGCCGACCGGCAGGACACCCCCTCGAGTCCGGTGGCCACGCCCGAGGCCGTCGCCAGCACGCGGGGCGTCCAGGTCTTGCCGTTCCAGGTCTCGACGAGCGCCAGCAAGTTGACGGGGGTCTTGCCGGCCTGGCCGACCGCGACACAGTCCTTCGCGGACAGGCAGGACACGCCGAACAGGCCGCCCATTGTCGCGCCGGAAGGCAGCTTGACAGCGACCGTGTGCCATGTCGTGCCGTTCCAGAGCTCGGCGAGCGGGCCGCCCGCGCCGCCGAACGCGTTCTGGTTCTCGCCGACGGCGACGCAGTTCTTCGCCGACAGGCACGAGACGCCGAAAAGCTCGTCAGCGGGCGCCAGGGCGGCGGGTCTGGCGGTGGTCGCGAGCGCGGGGGGGGCGGTCGCGACGCCGAGCATCGTCGCGAGCGCGACGAGCCCGGAAAGTGCGGTTTTGCGCAACTGTTCTCCCGCTGTGGTGGTTGTTAACGGGGTCGTAGCATCAGCTTGCCGTTCCATCGTCCACCATGGGGCACGATCGTCAATGTGGTCGCATGGACGTCACGAACGCGCGCACTGGTCGCCGCCTACCCGGAACTGGCGGCCGTGCTCGCCGCCGCCATCGTCGGCCTGTCCGTGCGGCCGCCGCTCGCCTGGCTGGCCGCCCGGCAGGGCATCGACGTGCTGCTCGCGGTGCTCGTCTTCGCCACCGCGGTGACGATCTCGCCAGCGGCGCTGCGGCGCCTGCGCCTGGTGTGGCGTTCGCTGCTCGCCGCGCTCGCCGTCGGCGTCACCGTGCTGCCCGCGCTGTCCTGGGCGGTGTCCTTGCTTGTGGCCGCCGGCCCGCTGCGAGAGGGGGTGCTGACCGTCGGCCTGGCCCCGTGCGAGATCGCCTCCGTCGCGACCACCACGATGGCCGGCGGTGAGGCGGCCCTGTCCGCTGGCGTGCTCATCGGCTCCACCGTGGCCACGGTCTGCTTCGCGGGGCCGATCCTGCGGCTGGCGGCCGGGCACGCGAGCGTGCGGCCGGGCGAGATCATCGCCAGCCTCGCGCTCGTGGTCGGGCTGCCGCTCGCGGGCGGCATCGCCGTGCGCGCCGGCGTGCCCTCCGCCCGCCTCGGGCGGGCGCTGGCGACCGACCGCGCGGAGCGGGCCGCCGCGCTGGTCGCCCTGGCCGCCGTCGTCGCGCTTGTCGCGCTGATCGCCGCCGAGGTAAGGCTGTCGGCGCGGTACGCGATGGTGGCGGTCGCCTTGCTCGTCTTCCTCGCCGGGACCGCGCTGGCGGGCCGGCTGCTTGGCGTGCGCGGCCGCCGGGAGGCGGCCGTCGCCCTGCTGCTGACGACGTCCATGCGTGACTTCGCCATCGCGGCGGGGCTGGCGACGGCGGCGTTCGGCCCGGCGGCCGCCGCGCCGCTCGGCCTGTACGGCGTTCTCGTCCTGGTCTGGGGGACCGCCGTCGCGGGGCTCGCGCGGCGCGGCCCAGTCCCGGCCAGCAGGGCCGCGTTAGCCGCTGGCGCCGGTCACGAGCACGGCGCGCGGTACGGCACGTCGGGCACGTACATCCCCCATTCCGTGGCGGTGAGCGGCTGGCCGAGGTCCGCGCAGACCTGCGCCCGTGCCTTCGCGGGGTCGGTTTCCCACAGGTGGACCGTGCCGTCGTCGCTCGAGGCGGCGAGCTGTCCGCCGGCCGGCGCGAACGCGACCGAGTACACATGGCCGGCCGGGCCGGTGAGCGTGGCGATCAGCGACGGGTCCGCCGGGTCCGCCGTGTTCCACAGCCAGACAGTGCCATCGGTGATCCCGGCCGCGAGCGTCGTGCCGTCCGGGCTGAACGCCAGCGCCCAGACATACCCGGCCGGCCCGGTCAGCGGCGCGCCGACAGGGACGGGCTGCGCCGGGTTCGCGACGTTCCACAGCCGCACGGTCTTGTCCGCGCTGCCGACCGCCAGAATCTTGCCGTCCGGGGTGAACGCCAGGCCGATCGCGTAGCTGCTGAACCCGCGCAGCGGCTTGCCGAGCAGGACCGGGTGGGCCGGGTTCGACACGTTCCAGAGCCGGGTGAGGTTGTCGGTGCTCGCCACCGCCAGCGTCTTGCCGTTGGGGGAGAAGACCACGGTGTAGACGTAGGTGCCCGAGTCCTTGACCTGGCTCAGCAGCCGCGGGTGGCCCGGATCGCCGACGGACCACAGCCGGATCGTGCCGTCGTCAGCGCCGGTGGCGAGCACGGTGCCGTTCGGGCTGTACGCCACGGACTCCGCGTTGCCGGTCGCGGTCACCCGGAACGGGGCGCTGAACGGCGATAGCGTCCGCGAGTTGAGCAACCCGACCGTGCCGTCGCTGTAGGCGACCGCGATGACGGTGCCGTCCGGCGACCACGACAGGCCGTTGGTGAACGTACCGGCCGCGAGCCGGTGCGTCGCGATCAGCTGGCGGGTGGCCGCCTTCCAGGTCTGCACGCTCTGGCCGCCGACCGCGAGGACCCCGCCGTCCGGGCTGTAGGCGACGGCCGATGGCGCGTTGCCCGTCGGCAGGACAGGCGTCGGCACCGTCCACAGCGAGATGGTGCCGTCCGCGTCGCTGGACGCGATCCGGCCGGTGCCGTCCCAGCTCACCGAGGTGACCGGCTGCGTTTGCGGCAGGGTCTGCGTCAGCGCCCGCGTGGCCAGGTTCCACACGAGCACGCTCGCGTCGGAGGTGCCGGCGGCAAGCGACTGCCCGTCCGGGCTGAACGCGATCGCGTCGACCCAGTTCGTCGCGCCGGCCAGCGTCCCGTCGGGGACGACGGTTTCTGTGCTGTCCCCGGCGGTGACGGCGGTGCCGCCCGTGCCCGTGCTGCCGCCCGTGCTGCCGCCCGTGCCTGTGCTGCCGGGCGTGCCTGTGCTGCCGGGCGTGGTTCCCGCGGCGGCGCTAGTCGGGACGACCTTCCACAGCCATACCTTCTTATCCTGGCTGGACGCGGCGAGCAGGTTCCCGCCCGGGCTGAACGCCACGCCGGACACCTGCATCGTCGGCCCGGTCAGCGGCATGCCGGAGAAGACGGCCGGCTTGGCCAGATCGGCGACGTTCCACAGCCACACTTTGCCGGCCGCGGTGCCCGCGGCGATCGTGGCGCCGTCCGGGCTGAACGCGACCGACTCCACGTATCCGTCCGCGGCAGGCACGGTGAGCGGCTTGCCGAGCGGCTGGGCGCTGGCCGGGTTCTGCACGTTCCAGAGCCGCACTGAGTCGTCGGCGCTGCCCGCGGCGAGCGTCGTGCCGTCAGGGCTGAACGCGATCGAGTAGATCGTGTTGCCCGGCCCGGTCAGGGTGCCGAGCGGGCGGGGATGCGCGGGGTCCGACACGTCCCACAGGCGGACCACCTGCCCAGCGCCCGCCGCGGCGAGCACGGTGCCGTCCGGGCTGAACGCCGCCACGTACAGCGGCTGGTCAAGGTTCTGCTTGACGAGCGTGCTGACAAGCCGCGGATGGCCGGGGGCCGCCACGTTCCACAGCAGCAGCGTCCCGTCGGCGCCGGCCGCCGCAAGCACCGTGTGGTCCGGGCTGATCGCCGCCCACTGCACGATGCCGGCGGAGTCGGTGATGCGGGCCGCCGACGCCGTGCCCGAGGACTCGAGCAGGCCGGCCGTCGCCAGGCGGGTGTGCATGAGCGCGTAGGCGGAAACGCTGAGCTGGGCGGCTATCGACGGGTCCATGCCGCGTATCTGGCTGGCCTCGAGCGCGGCCTCGTCAGCACTCGTCTCGTGCTGATCGGTCGCCGCCGCCTCGCGCTGCTTGAACGCGTAGACGCTCAGCCCCGCGACGACGACGACCAGCGCGGTCAGCACGGCCACGATGGCCTGCAGCGACCGGGTGCGGCGCCGTGTCGCCCGGCGGACCGCGCCGTCCGCCGTGATGGCGGCGTCGACGAACTCGGCCGCGAACGCGGGCAGCGAGGCGCGGTTGTCCTCGTCCGCCACCCATTCCCTGGCGACCGCCAGCTGGCTGCCGCGCCACAGGGCGGCGCTCTCCCTGCCGGTGCGCTCCCAGGCGCGGGCGCCCAGCGTGATCCGCCTGCGGGTGCGCAGGCCGTCCATGCCGCCCTCGATCCAGGACCGCAGCCGCGGCCAGGCCGTCAGCAGGGCGTCGTGCGTGATCTGCGCGGCGCCGGAGTCCACGGTGATCATCCGCTCGTCGACGAACGTGGCAAGCACGCGGTCGGCGTCGCCACGGGCGCGATCCCGGCCGCCCCAGTCGCGCAGCTCGGCGAGCTCGATCCTCGCCCGGCTCGGTGGCAGGTCCTCGGCGACGTGCACGAGCTTGAGGAACAGCCGCATCGCGAGCTGCTGCTGTTCGGCCGACAGGCTCCCGTACGCCCGCTCCGCGGTCTGCGTGAGCGCGTCCCTGATCCCGCCGCTTGCCAGGTAGTCAGCGACCGTCAGCGCGCCGCCACGGCTGTGTTCCCAGGTGGCGAGCATCGCATGCGACAGCAGCGGCAGCGCGCCCGCCTCGTAGGCGCTGCCGTTAGGGCCACTGCCGTTAATGCCGGTGCCGTTGGTGCTGCTGCCATGGGAACCGCTGCCGTTAGCGCCGCTGCCGTTAGCGCCGCTGCCGTTGGGGCCGGTGCCGTTGCGGGCCGCGCTGCCCGGCGGGGTCTCCTGCGGGGCCAGGTCGGCGAGCAGGAGCCCGACCAGGCCGTCTTCGACGTCGACGCGGGCGAGCCTGGCCGGCTCGGTGACGGCCCGGCGCAGCTGCGCGGCCGTCATCGGCCCGAGCACCACCTGCCGAGACTGCAGCGCCGCCGCGAGCCCTGGGTAGCGAATGGCCTGGTCGTAGAAGTCGGCGCGCAGCGCGAGCACCACGAGCGCGGTCTTGGCCAGCTCGCACAGCGCGGCGATGAACTCGCGCCGCTGCGCCTCGTCAGGGCAGAGCGTGAACACCGCCTCAAACTGGTCCACGATGATGGCGGGCCGGCCGCCATCCGACGCGTATTCCACGTCGGGCGGCTCGTACCCGTCAGGGACCGCCGCGAGCCCGGCGAGCTGGGCCCTGAGGTCGGCGACCGGAGTGGCCGTCGGCTCGAACACGGTAACCGGCCCGGCGAGGTCAGGGACCGCGTTCGCCAGCTCCACCAGCCGTGGCACCAGGCCGGCCCGCAGCAGCGACGACTTGCCGGCGCCCGACGGCCCGACGAGCATCAGCGGCAGCGGAGCCGACTCGGCGGCCAGGGAGGCGAGCAGCTCGGTGACGTCCTCGCGGCCGAAGAACCAGCGCGCGTCAGCGAGCTCGAACCGTGCCAGGCCCCGGTAGGGCGTGTCGGTTCTCCTGCCCGGCGGGCGCCGCGCCCGCTGCAGCGCCGCCTCCCACTGCGCGGCCCGGGAGCGGTCGGTCTCGCCGCACACCTGCAGGATCCGCAGCAGCTGCTGCCGGTCCGTCGGCAGGTGCCGCCCGGAAAAGTAGTCACCAGTCGTGCTGACTGGAACCCCGGAAGATTTCGCGACCTCGCGAATGGTCAGTCCGGCACGCTCTCGCAGCGCCGTGAGCTCACGGCCGAAATCGGCCTGGGTCGCGATCCGCTCCGGGTCCAGGGAAGCGAGATCGTCAGCCATGAATCCCCCAAAAGTCTCCACCCGTAACTACGCGTACAAAGATCAAGAAGGCGGCCAGGCCCGCCGCATGCGAACGCTTGCACTCAGATGACACTCGCGGGCGCTGCTGAGTTCACACAATTCGGCATATCGATGCCAATTCGCTACCTGTCGGGCGGGTTCGGACGGCTTGTCCGACTCTGTCCGGACATAGCTGACAATGCCACATAGAGAACCGTGAAACACGCAAAATGGCGCGAGAGGGGCGGGCGCCCAAGGGGGCGTGCGGTCCCGTGAGCCGGACGGGGACCGGTTCGCGGGACCGCGCGGCAGCCGGCCAGGCCGCGCTACTCCCCGTTGAACTGCGCGACCGCTGCTTCGAACGCGTCCAACGCCCGCTCCACAGGCCCGCGCGCCGCCGAAGGCAGCCAGTACACCGCCCGCGAGAACCCCGCCTGCGCGTACGCCTCGAGGACCCGGGGGTCGGCGGGCACCCCCATCACCATCAGCCCCACCGGCCGGTCTGCGTCGTCCCGCGCCCGGAGTTCCTTCGCCCGCTCGATGATCCCCGCGGGCCCGTGGTTCGGGAACCACGCGTCGCCGAACGCGAGCACCCGGTCGAGCACGCCAGGCCCGTCCCCGCCGACGAGCACCGGCGGGTGCGGCCGCTGCGCGGGCTTCGGCCACGACCAGATCCGGTCGAAGGACACATGTGTTCCCGCGTAGCTCGCCTCGTCGCTCGTCCAGATCGCCTTCATGGCTTCCACTCGCTCGCGCATGATCGCCATCCGCACCCGCGGGTCGGTGCCGTGATTGGCCATCTCCTCGCGGTTCCACCCCGCTCCGACGCCGAACTCGAACCGCCCGCCTGACAGGAAGTCGACGCTGGCGACCTCCTTGGCGGTGATGATCGGGTCCCGCTGGATCACCAGGCACACACCCGACCCCACGCGCAGCCGGCTGGTCGCGGTCACCGCCGCCGTCGCTGCGACGAACAGGTCGAACGTGTGCGCGTACCTGCGCGGCAATGGCCGCCCACCGGGCCAGGGCGTCTGCCGGCTCGCCGGAATATGCGTGTGCTCGGGAAAGAACAGCGACTCATGCCCGCGCTGCTCGGCGAGGACCGCCACATCAGCGGGCGCGATGGCATCATGTGTCGGGAAGATAGCTACGCCGGTGTCCATGATCGAAAACCCTATTATCCCGAACGGAGCGGTGCGATGCGCCCCAGCGCAGCGATCTCGGCGATCATCCTCGCCGTGGCGGCCCTTGCCGGGTCCGCCGGGGCAGCGGCTTCGGCCGCGCCAGCCACGCCAGCCGCGTCACCGGTCAACGGGACCTGGGGTCCTCCGCTGCCGACGCCCGGGGTGGCGAACCTGATTCCCGACAGCGCGGACATCGGATCCGTGTGGGTAGCCACCACCATCTCCTGCACAGGGCCCGGCGATTGCACGGCCGGCGGTGCCTACCAGGACACGTTCGGCGACGATCCAGACACCGATCAGGCCTATGTGGTGTCTGAGGTCAACGGCACGTGGGGCAACGCGGAGGCGGTCCCGGGCACGTTGGCGCTCAATACCGCCCTTGGCGCGGCGACCACCGCGGTGTCCTGCTCCTCGCCAGGGAACTGCGCGGCGGTGGGTTACTACGCGTACCTGCACGGCAAGGCCGGGGCGGTGGGCGTGGCCGGGTTTGTCGCCAGCCAGGTCAACGGCACGTGGCAGATGGCGCGGCCGGTGCGCGCCCTGTCGTCGCGGGCCAGCTTCGCCGTGGTGAACGCGGTGTCGTGTGCCCCGGCCACGACCGCGGCTGCCCGCGGCGCCGGGCCGAACTGCGTGGCGGTCGGCGTCTCGCGACTGGCGCGGCCAGGCAGTGCCGGGTTCGTCCTGGCCGACGTGAACGGCACGTGGGGGACCGCGCGGGCCGTGCCCGGGCTTCCGGTCACGGCCCCGGGCAGCGCGGCGGCCGCGGTGTCCTGCGCGCTGCCTGGCAGCTGCAGCCTCGGCGGCTTCTACCACGACCCCCGCGGTCGGCAGCAGGCATTCGTCGCGAACGAGGTTAACGGCACCTGGGGCAAGGCCCAGCGGGTGCCCGACGCGGCGGCCCTGAACGAGGGCGACGATGCCAGCGTCACTTCGCTGTCCTGCCCGGCCGCCGGCGCCTGCGTCGCGGCCGGGTACTACCGGACCAACGGTAATGAAGGCGAGCTCTTCGTGGTCCGCGAGGTCGCCGGCCGGTGGCAGCATGCGGCCCAGCTGCCCGGTTCCCGCAAGCTGATCACCTACCTCGGCAGCACCATCGGCGAGGTGTCGTGCGCCTCGGCCGCCACCTGCGAGGTCGGCGGCACCCTGCAGACCGGGAAGTCAAGCACTCGGGGGTTCCTGGCCAGCGAGACCAATGGCCGCTGGGGCCTGTATGTGGTGCCCGACGGGCTCGGGTCCTCGATCACCGGGCTGTCGTGCCCGGCCCCCGGCTACTGCGCCGCCGGCGGGCAGCGGCTCAACTCGAACCCGGACGACTTCCCGGCCAGCATGATGGTGATCGACGAGGTAGCCGGGCACTGGGGCAAGACGGTCTCGCTGGACAACGCCTACATCGGCGCGACCAATACCATTTCGGTCTACGCCATCTCCTGTGCGGCACCGCGCGCCTGCGGCGCGGTCGGCAACCTGGCCGCCTACCACGGCCTGCCATACGGAGTCGTCGCGAACGAGACGCCGGTGAAGTAGGCCCGACCACCACCGCCCCCCACCACCGCCCCCCACCACCGCCCCCCACCACCGCACGGGCCCCCAACCGCACGGGCCCCCCAACCGCACGGACCCCCAACCGCACGGACCCCCAACCACCGCACAGGCCCCTACCACCGCACGGGCCCCCCACCACCCCCGCGGGTTGTTTAACGTCTCAGCCGCGGGCCATGCTGGTAGCCAGCGACCTCAGCGGCGAGGGGATGACGGTCATGGCGGAGAAGAGCTACACATCGGCGGTGTCGGACGCGCCGTTGCTCGGCGACACGATCGGGGCGAACCTCGATCGCGCGGTCGCTCGGTACGGCGACCGGCTGGCGCTGTCCGACGTGCCCGCCGGGCGCAGGCTGACCTACGCCGAGCTCGCCGCGGAGGTCGACGCGCTCGCTCTCGGCCTGCTCGCCGCCGGGATCGCCAAGGGCGACCGGGTCGGCATCTGGGCGCCAAACTGCGCGGAGTGGGTGTACGCCCAGTACGCGACCGCGAAGATCGGCGCCATCCTCGTGAACATCAACCCCGCGTACCGTACGAGTGAGCTCGAGTTCGTGCTGAACCAGTCGGGCGCGAGGCTGCTGATCGCCGCGCAGCGCCTGAAGACCTCCGACTACGCCGCGATGATCGCTGACGTAAGGCCGCGCTGCCCGGGCCTTGAGCAGGTCGTGCTGCTCGGCACCGACGCCTGGACGTCGCTGCTCGACGCCGGCCGCGGGGCGGACCGCGCCGCGCTCGACGCGATCGAGCTCAGCGCCGACGACCCGATCAACATCCAGTACACCTCGGGAACTACGGGCTTCCCGAAAGGCGCCACGCTGTCGCACCACAACATCTTGAACAACGGGTACTTCGTCGGCGAACTGTGCAACTACACCCACGAGGACAAGATCTGCATCCCGGTGCCCTTCTACCACTGCTTCGGCATGGTGATGGGAAACCTGGCGGCGACAAGCCACGGTGCCGCGATGGTGATCCCGGCGCCTGCGTTCGACCCGGCGGCCACGCTGGCCGCGGTGCAGGCGGAGCGGTGCACGTCCCTGTACGGGGTGCCGACGATGTTCATCGCCGAGCTGGCGGTCCCGGAGTTCGCCAGCTACGACCTGTCCAGCCTGCGCACCGGCATCATGGCGGGCTCGCCGTGCCCGGTCGAGGTGATGAAGCAGGTCATCGACCGGATGGGCATGTCCGAGGTGTCGATCTGCTACGGCATGACTGAGACCTCGCCAGTGTCCACCCAGACCCGGCTCGACGACTCGATCGAGCGCCGGGTGGCGACCGTCGGCCGCGTCGGCCCGCACATCGAGGTCAAGGTGATCGACCCGGCGTCAGGCCTGACCGTCCCGCGTGGCGTCCCAGGCGAGCTGTGCACCCGCGGCTACTCGGTGATGCTCGGCTACTGGGACCAGCCCGACAAGACCGCGGAAGTAATCGACGCCGCCCGCTGGATGCACACCGGCGACCTCGCGGTGATGGACGACGAGGGCTACCTGTCGATCACTGGCCGGATCAAGGACATGGTGATCCGCGGCGGTGAGAACGTCTACCCGCGCGAGGTCGAGGAGTTCCTCTACACCCACCCCGACATCATGGACGCGCAGGTCATCGGCGTGCCCGACGCCAAGTACGGCGAGGAGCTGATGGCCTGGGTGCGGTTGCGCCCAGGAGCGGCGCCGCTGACCGCGGAGGCGCTTCGCGAGTTCTGCGTCGGTAAGCTCGCGCACTACAAGATCCCGCGCTACGTGCACATCACCGAAGAGTTCCCGATGACCGTCACAGGCAAGGTCCGCAAGGTAGAGATGCGCGAGCGCTCCGTCGAAATCCTGGACCTGGCCCCGTAACCCAGTCCCACATGCGCGCTGACCTACCCAAGGCGCAGCCAAACCGCCCGTCCGCACCTATCCGCCCATCCCAACCGCACCCCAACCCAGCTAAACCGCCACCCCCACCGGTCCAGCACGGCCCCAACCGTGCATCACTGCCCCAACCGGTGGCCGGCTCTGGGCCGGCCCCGCTGGCGATGGCGGTCTCGGTCCGCGCCCGTGAACATCACCGGGCACGGCTGCCACTGGTGCCACGCTGACAGGGCCGGCAGGGGCAAGATCACAAGATCGGGGATAGTAAACGTAGCCAGGGCTACCCAGAATATCCCATGATCTTGGAAACCGGCTGTCGGCCCGGGCGAGCGCCGTGATCGTCGAGGACAAGCGGCGCGAATTCGCGACCAGCATCCGGGACCTATACAAAGATGAACAGAAGTGACTGGAGTGACATCCGGCCTGACCGCCGACCCGCCTCGCGGGCCGCAGTGTCACCCACGAGCGAGTGAGCCGTCTTCCCGCACGTCGCACGTAGCCCTCTTCCCGCACGTCGCACGCGCACTAGCCGCCCACATTGCTTGCTTTTCGCGGGGCAATTCGGTGCAAATTGGGCCGAGCTTCCAGCTCATCTTCGAATACCCCATCTGGGTATATGGAGCGGGTGGTGACCATGATCAGATCATGAAAGGCACCATCTGCGCTCACGGCCGCCCGGGCCCGAATATGCGGATAAAACGGAA
>Ga0335073_10012625_pt1 | contig 11854 bp, 14 predicted proteins | sample Lox_Sample_22_FD_207093 | JGI IMG/M metagenome (GOLD analysis project Ga0335073, IMG submission 207093) | Soil microbial communities from Loxahatchee National Wildlife Refuge, Florida, United States - Lox_Sample_2.2 | ecosystem: Environmental > Terrestrial > Soil > Wetlands | place: USA... | reverse complement strand
CTAGCAGTTCCCTAACCGTGGTGAGCGGGACCCCCACCTGGCGGAGGGCCGCGATCAGCCGGGCCTGCCCGAGCTGGGCGCCTTCGTAGTAGCGGTAGCCGGAAAGCTCATCGACGCGGGATGGCGACAGCAGACCAAGCCCGTCATAGAGGCGAAGTGCCTTCGGTGACAGGCGGGACCGCCGTGCGAACTCGCCGATGCTCATCTCCTCCACAAGCCGTCTCCCTCGTTCTCGGGCACGCTGCCCGACAGGCCCAGTGTCCGGGTTGCCCCAAGGGAAAGGTCAAGGCGCCTTGCGCCGGACCGCAAAGCTCACCCAGAACAACCTTCATTGACAAGAGCCGCCCCCAGCAGCCACCAGAAACAGGCAAAGCGGGCATCGGGATCACCATGGATTGACAAGAAAGATTCCTCACACAGGTAAGAGGAACGGGGCGAGCAACCTTCGCTGTCACGGGACAGCTCCGCCGATGAGCTCGGCACCGTCATCGAGGCGCTGGACCTGCGTGACGCCACGGGGTCGGCCAGCTCCACCGGCGGCGTGGAAGCCACCAGGCGGGTCGCCAGGATGGCCCTGATCGCAGCTGTCCCCATCATGCTCGAGGGACCTGCCGACCCGCAGGCCCGCGGATGGATGCCCGGACAGGGTGCAGGAAAATCAACCCGGACATTTTCAGCTGTGTTGTTTCCCGGCGAAGTGTTCTTGTCCCAGGACGGCGAGCAGCCGGAGCTTCTCATCGGCTTCGGTGCGCGGGGGCGCGGTGAGCACGAGGAGTGCCTGGGACTGGTCCTCGGTGAACAGCGCCTGGCAGTCCACCTCGATCGGGCCGAGCTCGGGGTGGATGAGCGTCTTGTGGTCGGCGAAGCGCTGGGCGACCTCGTGCCGTTCCCACAGCGCGGCGAACTCGGTGCTTGCCTTGTGCAGCGCCCGGACAAGCTCGCCGGCCCGTGAGTTCTTGCCCATCGAGCCGTAGGCGGCGCGCAGGTTGGCGACCTGGGCCCGGCTTTGCCGGCCGCGGTCGTCCTCCGGGTAGCGCAGCCGCTCGGCGGGATCGGTGAACCAGCGGTAGATCTCGCTGCGGGCCAAGCCGGTGCAGCCGGACTTGTCGCCGAACAGGGCCTCGGCCATCCGGTTCTGCACCAGCGTCTCGCCCAGGCTGGACAAGATCAGCGCCGGGGTGTCGCTGAGGCGGTCCAGCACCCGCAGCAGCGCGGGGGCGACGTGCGCCGCCGCAGATACCGATGACGGGGCATTGTGCCCGGCGACCTGGAACAGGTAGTCCCGCTCGCTGGTCGTCAGGCGCAGCGCCCTGGCCAGCGAGGCGAGCATCTGCTCGCTGGGCTGCGGCCCGCGCTGCTGTTCCAGGCGCGTGTAGTAGTCGGTCGACATCACGGCGAGAGCCGCTACCTCCTCCCGCCGCAGCCCGGGGGCGCGACGGCGGGCGCCGCCGGGGAGCCCGAGGTCGCCGGGCTGCAGCGCCTCGCGGCGGCGGCGCAGGAAGCCGGCCAGTGCTGCACGATCCATGGGTTCAGTATCCGCGCCGTGCCCGCATGGCAAGGACCGCGAGCCAGGGATCGCTCATCCCCCGATAACCGGTCTCTGCACCCGTCCCGGCCGACCGGCAAGACTCTGGGCATGAACATCTCCGGAAACACCATCTTCATCCCCGGCTCCACCAGCGGCATCGGCCTGGCCCTCGCCCTTGAGCTGCAGGCCAGGGGAAACACCGTCATCGTCGGCGGCCGCCGCGCCGACCTGCTCGGCCAGATCGCCGCCGCCCACCCCGGCCTCGACACCGTGCAGATCGACACGGCCGACCCCGCGAGCATCGAATCCGCCGCCAAGCACGTGCTGGCCCGCCATCCGGACCTCAACGTCCTGGTCACGATGGCCGGCATCATGCGTGTGGAGGACTGGCGCCAGCCGGAAACGTTCCTCGAATCGGCCGAGTCCGTCATCACCACCAACTTGCTCGGCCCGGTCCGGCTGATCGCCGCGTTCATCGAGCACCTGCGGGCACTGCCGGACGCCACGATCGTCACCGTCTCCTCCGGCCTCGGATTCGCGCCGCTGAAGGTCACGCCCAGCTACAACGCGTCGAAGGCCGCGATCCACATGCTGAGCGAGTCGCTCCGGCTGCAGCTTGCAGGCACGTCCGTGAAGGTGATGGAGCTGGTCCCGCCGTCGGTCCGTACCTCGCTGCTGCCCGGCCAGGAAAACAGCGAGTTCGCGATGCCGCTTGACGAGTTCGTGACCGAGGTCCTCGGGCTGCTGCAGGCGCAGCCCGAGGCGAGGGAGATCCACGTCGAGCGGGTGAAGTTCCTGCGCTACGGCGAGGCCCGCGGCGACTACGACCAGGTCGTCGCAACGCTCAACGCCGCCGACCCGCACGGCAGATAGCCGGGGTGGCGCCGGGCCCACCGGGGGACGCGCGCGGGTCCGGCAGGGCGCCCGGCAGCGACCAGATCACCAGCTCCAAGTGCGGGACCATCGAGAAGGGACTACAACTATGGCTGACCGGAAGGTCATCCTGATCACCGGCGCCTCCAGCGGCTTCGGCAACCTCGCCGCGCGGGCGCTCGCCCGGGCAGGGCACACCGTGTACGCCGGCATGCGCGCCACCGCCGGCCGCAACGCCCCGCGGGTTGCCGACCTGGCTGAGCTGTCCGCGGCCGAGGCGATCGATGTCCGCGGGATCGAGATGGACGTCCAGGACCAGGCCTCGGTGGACGCGGCGATCGCCCGGCTCACCGCCGAGCAGGGCCGCCTGGACGTGGTGGTGCACAACGCCGGGCACATGGTCCTCGGCCCGGCCGAGGCGTTTACCCCCGAGCAGCTCGCCGAGCTGTACGACATCAACGTCCTGAGCACCCAGCGGGTCAACCGTGCCGCCCTGCCGCACCTGCGCTCCCGCGGCGAGGGCCTGCTGGTGTGGGTGGCCAGCTCGTCCACCCGGGGCGGCCACCCGCCGTTCCTTGCCCCGTACTTCGCCGCCAAGGCGGGCATGGATGCCCTGGCCGAGAGCTACGCCGCCGAGCTGATCAAGTTCGGCATCGACACCGTCATCGTCGTCCCCGGCGCCTACCCCAGCGGCACCAGCCACTTCGCCCACGCCGGCGCGCCCGCCGACCAGCGGCGCGCCGCACAATACGACGCCCTGTACGGGCAGCTGCGCGACGGCATGGCCCGCACCCTGGCCGACATCTTCCCCGACGGTCACGACGCCGCGGAAGTCGCCGACGAGATCGTCCGGTTGATCGGCCTGCCCGCCGGGCAGCGACCCTTCCGCACCCACGTCGACCCCAGCCGTGACGGCAGCGAAGTCGTCTCCGCTGTCAGCGACCGCATCCGGGCCGAGTTCTACCAACGGATCGGCATCGCCGAGCTACTGCCAGTCCGCGCCAGCCTCTGACCGACCACCACCGCACAGGAGAGAAACCTCATGCCATTCGCGAACTTCAAGGTGCCCGCCGGCACCCTCAACGCCGAGCAGAAGGAACTCATCGTCCACCGCACCACCGACCTGTACGCCGAGATCTACGGCGAACGGGCACGCCCCGGCACGATGATCCTCATTGAGGAAGTGACCGAAGGCGGCTGGGGCATCGGCGGCAACGTCCTCACCCTGGCCGTGCTCAACGGGAGCGACTCCCGCGATAGCGACGGAGGAAGGCCCCCTCGCAGCGTGTTGCCGGGTTAAGTCGGGCCGCCCCGCTGCTGGCCTTGGCCGTAGCCCTCCCCCACGGCCCGCGAGACTGTCTGGTCCTGTCCCCCTGAATCTCTCAGTTACCCCTCTACGCTGGCTGCGGGGCGCTCGTCCTGGCGCTTGCGGTGCTCGTGCACTTGCTCGGACCCGGCACCAGCGCCTGCGGGCTCGAAGCCCTGGCCTGACGACTGACTGCTGGACGACGATAGTATGCTTATCTGGAGAGCATCTCCGGATATGGGGAGCTGCGCGGCCGGAGGCGCTGAACTCCGCAGGGAGCTGAGCATGAGAGCTGACGCGCGACGCAACTACGACCGCATCCTGGCCGCCGCTGAGGACGTCTTCAGCGAGCAGGGTACCGGTGCGTCGCTCAATGAGGTCGCCAAGCGGGCTGGCGTCGGGCCGGGCACGCTCTACCGGCACTTCCCAGACCGGGAAGCCTTGCTCGACGTCCTGATGAAGGACTGGGTTGACCGGATCCAACAGGCGGCGGACGAAGCGGCAGCGAGTGGCCGGCCGCCGCGAGACGTCCTTATTTCCTGGTTCGAGGATCTCGTGGCGCACATCAGCGTCCACCACGGCGGGCCTGGCAGGATCACGGCGGCGCTAGCTAAGTCCGGCACCCCGATCGCGGACAAGGCCGGGGGTGTCGTGAACGCCTGCGCGACAGTCCTTGGGAGACTCAACGAGCAGGGCGTGCTTCGCGAGGGCGTGGATCCGGTGCAGGTATGCCGCCTGGTGGGAAGTGTCGCGGCCACGGCGGACAACGCGCAACTCGACAAAGACACGACCCGGCAATTGCTTGCGACCATTGCCGACGGCCTGCTGCTTCCCTAGGAGTCTGCTGAATTAGCGACGCCCGGCCGTGCGGTCATGCCGGTGACCAGGCAAGATCCGGTAAGTAGTGCCCTACGGTCTAATTCAGCGGGCTCCTAGCGCGATGTTCCCGTGCCGTCGTGGGGGCGGGGCCCCCCGCGCCGCCACCCACCCCGCCGCCCCCGGCGCCGACACCGAGCCGGCCGCCCGGCAGCAGCAGCCCGCCGAACGTGAGGGTGCAGGCGTTGCGCACCCACGACAGCGATCCCGCACTGCAGTGCAGGCCGGTGCCGGTCCGCGGCGGGCAACGTTCACCACCGTCGCGTCTAGCGTCACCATCAGCTGCGCCGTGCGGATGAGAGCAAGCTCGATTGGCCCGTCCATGGCCGGCCGGCGATAGCTGAGTTGAGGCTGCGGTGGGGAGCCTCGGTCGCGGAGGAGCTTCCTAATGAGCCTCAGGGAGCCGGCCGTCTTTCTTCAGGTCTGCTCTGGCGGCCCGTGCCCAGTCAGCCCGTCTGTGCCATGCCGCCGTCGGCGAAGACGTCAGCGCCGGTGACGAAGCTTGACGCGTCGCAGGAGAGGAACACCGCGGTCTTGCCGATTTCGCTTGGCTGAGCGAGCCTGCCCAGCGGGTTGCCCTCCCCCATCTCCTTGACCAGGCGGTCGACCTGGCCCGCGCCTGACGCCCCTTCCAGCGCGTTGCGGAGCGAGGGGGTGTCAACCGCCCCCAGGCTGAGCATGTTGACCCGGATGCCTGAACCGGCGATGTCCTTGATCCAGCAGCGGACCATGGCGCGCAGCGCGGCCTTGGACCCGCCGTAGATGCTCATGGCATCGACAGCCTGGATCGATGCCGTCGAGCCGATGATCACCACGGTCCCGCCGGCCCGCATGTGCGGTAGCGCGGCCTGCACCGTCCACAGCACGCCCTTGACGTTGACGCCGTAGATGTAGTCGAACTGCTTCTCGGTGATGGCGCCCAGCTTTGCGCTGTCACCCACGCCGGCGTTGGCCACGACCGCGTCCAGGCGGCCGAACCGCTCAGAGACCTCCGCGTACACGCGCTCCATGTCCGCGAGCTTCGTGACGTCCGCGAGCAGCGCCAGGCCCTGCGGTCCCAGCTCGGCGGACGCGTTGTCCAGGAGGCCCTGCGCGATATCCGTCACGACCACTGTCGCGCCCGCCGCCGCGAACTCCCGTGCGATCCCTAGCCCGACGCCGCGTCCGCCGCCGGTCACGACCGCGACCTTGCCTTCCATAGCGCCTGTCATGTCCTAACCTCCGTGAGGGTCGCATCGACCGGAGAACTTCTCCGGTTACAAGCTCCACCATACCGGAGATGCTCTCCACTTACAACTAGCCGCGATCGCCGGCCCGGCGAGGACCGGATCGAACGGGTCGCCGAGCAGGTGGCGCACCTCGCTGCCGTGGCGCGGCGCGAGCGGCACACGGTCAAGGCCGTTGGCGCGGTGCCGGGTGACGTAGGCGAAGCCGGCGTCCTCGTCGAGGCTGACCTGGGCGGCGGCACCGCTGGCCAGCTCGCCGGACGCGGGCTCGACGGCTGGCGCGAGCCACAAGAAGCTGTTCGGAACGGTCACTGACCACGGACGCCTCGCTCGGGAAGCGGATCCGTGGCCCTGTCAGCGCGGTCTGCTCGCGCTGGCGCTCTCGGTTCCGAGCATGTTCAGCAGGGCTAGAGCGTCCGCGTCACGGGATCCCTGTGGCGCGGAATACAGCACGAGGTGCTGGTCGCGGTCGGTGAGTTTGAGGGCGTCGCAGTCGACGGTGATCTCGCCGACGGCCGGGTGACGGAAGGTTTTCGTGAGCGTCGGCGCCGCCTGCACGTCGTGCCGCTCCCAGAGCCGCGCGAACTCGGGGCTGCCGTCGCGCAGTTCCGCGACGAGTCCGGTCACCGCGGGATCCGACGGGTACCCGGCGAGAGCGGAGCGGAGTTCCACGACGACGTGGTGACGGAACCCGGCCGCGTCGGAAATCCCGGACGGCGCCGCGTCAGGCCGCTTCCCTGACCGAACCCTGGGACGGCCATCTGGCCGGGAGGTCATTTCGTTCGGGCGCGCAGGTGCACTCGTTCGCCTTGCTGTCCGAAGATGACCAGCAGCTCGAGGGGCTCGTGGCCGTTGTTCACCATGGCGTGCGGCACTCTGGTATCGAACTCGGCCGCCTCACCGGCGCGCAGCTCGAAGTCCTTATCACCGAGGGCGAGCCGTAGGGTGCCGTTGAGGACGTAGAGCCATTCGTGGCCCTCGTGGACACGCTGGTCGAGGCGTTCGGGCCGGACCTCCGGTACCGGAAGTATCTGTTTGAACGCGTTAAGGCCGCCTGGCGTTCGGGACAGCGGCACCCACGTCACGCCGTCTCGGTTTACCGGTCGCGGGTGAACGCGGGGGTCGCCTGTCGCCGGCGCGCCGACCAGTTCGTCGAGCGGGACGTGGTAGGCCTGCGCGAGCGGGAGGAGCACCTCAAGTGTCGGGCGGCGCTGTCCCGACTCGATGCGCGAGAGGGTGCTGACCGACAGGCCGGTCAAGCCGGCAACTTGCTCCAGCGTCGCACCGTGGTGCCTGCGCATGGCGCGCAGCCGGGGTCCGACCGCGTCGAGGACGGTTTCGAAGTCGTCTGCCACAATTCTATTTTGCGCTTTCCGCAAAGAAATTTCCAGATCGGGGACATGCCGCTGCACAGTGACGGCATGACCAAGTCAACTTCAACCAATGCCGAGACCCTGCGCTGCCCGCAGGACAGCAGTGTGGTCGACGTCGCCGTGGTGGGTGGCGGTCTGGCCGGGCTCGGCGCCGCGCTCACCCTCGGCCGTGCCAATCGCTCGGTCCTTGTGATCGACGCCGGCCACCCGCGCAACGCTCCGGCGGCTCACATGCACGGCTACCTGACCCGCGACGGTGAAAACCCCTTGGAGATGCTCCGCATGGGGCGCGAGGAAATCCGTGGTTACGGCGGGAGAGTCATCGAGGGCAACGTCGTGTCGATTACGCGGCTTGACGACGCCCGCTTCCGCCTCACCACCGCCGAGGGCACCACACACGAGGCGCGGCGAGTTCTGGTAACCACCGGGCTTGTCGATGAGTATCCCGACATCCCCGGGCTGCGCGAACGGTGGGGGCGTGACGTCGTGCACTGCCCCTATTGCTTCGGCTGGGAACTGCGCGAACGCGCGCTGGCGGTCTTGGGCACGAGTCCCGTCGCGGTCATGCAGGCGCTGATGTGGCGCCAGTGGAGCAGCGACCTGGTCTTGTTCCAGCACACCGCCCCGGAACCCACCGCGGAGCAGTCAGCCCAGCTCGCCGCCCGCGGCATCACGGTCGTCCCCGGCGAGGTGGAGGCCATCGAGATCAACGACGACCACGTCACCGGCGTTCGGCTCGCCTCGGGCATGGTCCACCCCCGCGAAGTCGTCGTCGTCAATCCATGGTTCGAGGCCCGGCACGGCCTGCTCAGCCCGCTTGGCGTCACGACTGTCGAGCATCCCGCGGGCATCGGGCGCCAGGTGCGGGCCGACGCGACCGGTTTCACGGGCGTGCCCGGCGTGTGGGTCGCCGGCAACGTGCTCGATGTGACCGCCGGTGTGATGCAGTCCGCGGCTTCCGGCGTCACCGCGGCCGCCGCGCTCAACGCCGACCTGACCCTCGAGGACACCGCACGTGCGTCCGAGGTTCAGGCTCATCCAGCAGGAAACTCCTGACGCGCTGCGATTGCGACTATCACCATGCTTGAGAACAACACTGACCAGATTCCGGGCACAGGGAATCGTATACAGTCGGCCGCCGACCCCGCGGCTGATCCGCGCCGGTGGCTGGCGCTGGCCCTCATCTCCGTCGCGACCCTGATGATCGTGCTCGACTCTTCGATCGTCACTATCGCGCTGCCGCACGCTCAGGCCGCTCTGCACATCTCGGCCAGCAACCGGCAGTGGGTGGTCACGGCCTACACGCTCCCGTTCGGCGGCCTCCTGCTAATCGGCGGGCGCATCGCCGACTTCGTCGGCCGCAAGCGCGTGTTCCTGATCGGGCTGCTCGGGTTCGCCGCCGCTTCAGCGCTGGGCGGCGCCGCGGTCAGCGAAGCGATGCTCTTCACCGCGCGCGCCTTGCAGGGCGTCTTCGCCGCGGTGCTCGCCCCCGCCGCCTTGTCCCTGATCGCGGTGACTTTCACCGAGGAACGCGAGCGGTCCAAGGCGTTCGGTGTGTACGGCGCGGTCCAGGGCGCCGCCGGGGCGCTCGGGCTGATTCTCGGGGGAATCCTGACCGAATACGCGAGCTGGCGCTGGTGCCTGTTCGTCAACGTCCCGCTGGCGATTGCGGTGGCGGGGCTCGCGCCCGCGATCGTGCGCGAGAGCCGCGCCGAGGGTGATCGCCGTTACGACGTGCCGGGCGCGGTCCTCGCGACCGGCGGGCTGATCGCGCTGGTGTACGGCTTCACCGAGGCCGCGAGCAGCGGCGTGGGCTGGCTGGCCCCGTCGACCCTGAGCCTGCTCGCCGTCGCCGTGGTGCTGCTGGCCGCCTTCGTCGCCCGCGAAGCGCGCACGAGCCACCCCCTGCTGCCGCTGCGGGTGGTCCTCGAGCGCAACCGCGGCGGCGCACTGCTCGCCTCGCTGCTGATCTTCGCCGCCATGTTCGGCATCATGCTGTTCCTGACGTACTTCTTCCAGATCAACCTCGGCTACCGCCCGCTCACGGCCGCCCTCGGCTTCCTGCCGTTCAGCGGCGGCATCATCCTGACCGCGATGCTCGTGTCCGGGCTGCTGAATCGCCTGGGGCCCAAGCCCTTGCTGGTGACGGGAACGGCGGTGGGCACGGCGGGCCTCTTGCTGCTGTCGACGCTCCACGTCGGCTCGACCTGGCTCTCCGGAGTGCTGCCCGCCGAGATCGTGATGAGCATCGGCCTTGGCATGGTCTTCGTCCCGATCTCCACCGTCGCGCTGCACGGCATCAAGCCACACGACGCTGGCGTGGCCAGCGCGATGATCAACGCCACCCAGCAGATCGGCGGTGCGCTGGGAACCGCGCTGCTCAACACCCTGTACGTCGCGGCGGTCACCAGCTACCTGGCCGGCCACAGCCGGGTGACCACGAGCCTGCAGCTCAGCGCGTACATACACGGCTACCGCATCGCGTTCATAGCGGGCGGTGCCTTTCTCGCGATAGCCCTGATCATCTTGATCGTGTCGATCAATGCCAAACGCACCGTCCCGGCAGACGTCAGCTAGCAAGGTTGCCAAACCCGCAAGTTTACTTGCACAATTCGCTGATCTGGGGAGATCGATCATGAGAAAACCCCGACCGTCAATGAAAGAAGGGCAAGAACGTGACTACACAGACCGCTAACAAGGACGCGCAGTACGTCCAGGAGTGGCACGAGTGGCGTGCTGGCTGGGAACAGTTCCTGGTGCAGCCCTACGGATGGCTCGCCGCCACGTCCTTCAATTGGGTGGAGAATGTCCAGCAGCAGTACCCCGGCCTGCCGGGTCTGTGGCGGCAGGAAGGCAGGAGGCTTTACGTCGATCCGCAGGGGCAGAAGATGTCCTACGACGGCGAATCCTTCACGAGCGTCCGCAGCTGGGATCTCAGCGAGGCCCCGGACGACACGCGCATCACCGCTGGCGATATGCAGATCGGAATCACCTACCGCGAGCAGTACCTGCTAGTGAAATACGACCCGCAGGCGCCGGCGCGCACGGGATTTCACGGCGTGCCGACGTACGGCCCTGATCCCTGCTGGATCCTGACCGGCCGACTCGAAACCCATGCCGCACCGGAGCCCGTCTCATTCCAGACCGTGGGAACCGGCGACTACACCTACACCTCCCGCGGCGTCATCAGGTTCTCCCACGCCGGGAGCGAGCGGTATCGGTCGCCACTAGTTCGGGTTTCGGGCCGCCGTCGAGGTTGAGCAGCGTGTCCAGGATGTGCAGCGAGTCCCGCATCGTGCCCGGCACCACCGTGCCGCCGATCCCCGAAACCTGGTCATTGATCGCGTTGAGCCAGGTCAGCCCGTGGTGCTTGGTCCCGAAGTACTTCGGATTCGGGCCGGCGTTCAGCGTCTGCACCGGCACCACGAACCGGAGCCCGTCGGCGGAGGCGACCAGGCCGCCGCCCCACATCCTCGCGAGCCCGATCCCGGACTGATGATCGATCAGCCGGGCGTTCGCCGCGCTGATCGTGTCGGCGCGGATGTAGTTCTGCTCCACGTGCGAGAGCCGGTCCCTGGTCAGCGCGGGCACGCCGGGCTTGGTCACCGGGGTGAACCCGATGTTGCAGGCCTCGGCCACCAGCACCGCGCACGCGCTGACTGGCAGGTCTTCCATCCGGGTGCCGGACTCGGCCAGGTGGGTGAACTCCGACGTGAACCCGGTCCACGCATCGACCTCCAGCAGCAGCTCGGGCAGGTCCACGCGGGGCAGCATCTTCGCCGTCAGGTCCCGCAGTGAGCGACGGCGGTTCCGGCACCGCCTCCAGCGGCGAAACCCGGATCCGGATCTTCCCGTCCGAATCCGGCTCCAGCCGGACCTGCGGCTTCCCGTCCGACTGCCCCGCTTCGGCAAGCCGGGACGCGAGCGACCGCCACGCAGAATCCAGCGTCCGGCTGAGGGCGGCCAGGTGGGCGACGGCGGACTCCTCCAGCCGCAGTGCGGTCAGCGCCTGGGGCCGGGCCGCCTCCCATTCCTCGCCGGACAGCAGCCGCGCCCGCGGATCGCCCCACCGCACCGAGCCACGGGCGTAGACGTCGCGGCGGCGCAGCGCCCGGTGCAGCTGCTCCAGGAGTCCCGCGACGCCACCCGCTCGATCTCCGCCCACAGCTGCGCGGCGCTGACCGCCTGGCCGCCGGACTCCAGCAGCACCCGGGCGGCCTTCGCCAGCGTGACCGAGGCCCGGGCCAGCCGGGGCATGTCCCGCTGCCGCTGCTTGTTCGACTCCCGCTCCGCCCACGCCAGCAGCTTCGTCGCCATCAGCAGCGCGAACAGGTCCAGCACGTCATCGACGGCCGAGACCTCCAGCGACCGGGCAGTCGCCAGCAGCGTGGCCGTCCGGCGCGGGTCCGCGAGTCCTCGCAGCGTCGGGGCCTTGGACGCCAGCCCGTACCGGGCCAGCGCCTCCACCCGGTTCGCCGGCACCCCCCGCCCAGGTCCGCACCGCCCGCGCCGATCGCCAGCAGCTCCGAAGCCCGGTCCAGCGACCGCACCATCTGCGGCGCCGACGCCCTCGCGGGAGCACGCCGCAGGCGCTCCAGCTCCGACACCCGGCTGCCGTCCGGCACCGTCAGCCGACCGGCCAGCCGACCGGCCAGACCGGAGTCCACCGCCG
>Ga0335073_10012624_pt1 | contig 11854 bp, 11 predicted proteins | sample Lox_Sample_22_FD_207093 | JGI IMG/M metagenome (GOLD analysis project Ga0335073, IMG submission 207093) | Soil microbial communities from Loxahatchee National Wildlife Refuge, Florida, United States - Lox_Sample_2.2 | ecosystem: Environmental > Terrestrial > Soil > Wetlands | place: USA... | reverse complement strand
CGGCGCAGCTCGAGTATCTTGGCTTCACGCGCGTTCATCACTATCTGCGCGGCAAGGCGGATTGGCTGATGCGCGGATTGCCGACCGAGCCGCGGGCCGGAATCGTCGAGCGAATCCGTCCGCTTCCGTACTTCATCAACAACTTGTTTCCAGGTCCGCGCGATTTGTGGATCTCGGCCACCAGGCGTCACCGCATCGATCAGCTGATGGCCGATGACGTGCCGCGGCTTTCATCCGAAGATCAGATCGCTGCGTCGTCACTGCGGCCTGATTCGCCCCACGCGGTGGTGCTGAATCGCGACGGCGTCCTGCTCGGTGCGATAGAAAAAGCCGGAGTTGAGGGCGCCGCTATCGATTACGTCAATGGCGGTCCGCAAACCGCTCGTCCTGAAATGACGCCGGCACTCGCGGCAAAGCTGCTCAAGGATCATCGCTACATTCTGATCACAACAGGGATGGGAAAGTACCTCGGCCGCTATTGTCTGGAAAACTCAAGTCCTGCGATCGGCGCCGAGCGGACGCAGCAGGAAAAATAGAACGATCGCCATCGCCCAGGCCGCGGCGCCGCCGATGAGCGGAACCGGACCGACGCCCGCGAGCCAGAGCGGAATGGCGTTGCGGCCTGCGATCAACTTCGGCCACAGCTTCGATCCGAGCACGAAACCGCAGTGAAGGCCCGCCGACAGATATACATTTCCGGTTTGCAAAAATGCCTCGCCGAGAACGATTCCCAGCAAAAAGAGGCCGAGCATAACGGGAATCGCGGTCGTCGGATGGCGCATCTGATCGACGCTGTGCGCGAGCGTGATCAATCCGGCGCCCGGCTCGAAGCCGTTCACATAAAACGCCGATGGAGAACGCACCAGGTGCGCAATCGAATACACGGCCGCGCTCAGGATCAACGCGCCCATTCGACCAAAGTCGCGCTTCAAGCCTCCGAGCAAAAACGCGCGGAAGAAGGCCTCCTCGATAATCGCGATCGCGATCGCCGATAGCAGGTATTTCGGAAATCGCGAAGCTGCGGCAGCGAGCGATGCGCTCGCCCAGCCGCCCATCGCGAGCGCCAGTGCTCCGAGTATGGCGATCACGACGAGCGCGGCCACGAATCCTCGCAGTGCGCGCCCCAGGTTGCCGGCGGGATTGGCGAAACCCGCGCTGAGCAGCGGTATGAATCGCAGGCCGCGGCTGTTCCAGAGAAGAGCGACGAAGGCTGTGACCATCACGACGCGATCGAAGATGCGGGGGAACGGGATGTGAAAGCCCGCCACCGCGACCAGCATTCCTGCGATCGGTGCGAGCAATACTGCGGCGCCGATTGCGGCCGCGAGCGTTAGCGCCAGTCTGGAAGTGAACGACATGCGGTTTTCCGGCGTCCGACCGATACCGATTGCCCGGGTGCCATGCAAGCCTTCTCCGGTCGCCTTGACCCTGCGGGCAACGGCGGCTACGAATGCGGATGCTTGCGAGGCACCAAGAGGAAGTTGAGCCTGTCGCGGATTCGTCCAGCCAGTTGCGACTGATGCCATCGAAATGGAGGGAGATGCTCGCTGCCGCGATGCGCTCGCGGTGGGTGGCAACAGCCGCTGTCGTCGCGGCTGCGATCCACCTGATCGAGTTGGTGCGCAATACCTATCCGCGCAAATTGCCGGGCCTGGATTTCAGCTCATTTTACTTGTGGGCGTGGACGCTGCGTCATCACATCGATCCCTATCAGACCTGGTTGTTCACGTACGCGAAGACGCTCAACGTCAATATCGGCGTAATTGGTCACGCCGACTATCCGCCCACTTTCCTTTTGATGTTCGAGCCACTCACGTTCCTCACGCCTTCGACGGCATATTTGGTGTGGTGCGGCATCTCGATTGTCCTGCTGATCGCATCGTTAGCGCTGCTGGTGCCGACGACGAAGTCCGTTTCCCGGGCCACAGCGTTGATTGTCATATCGATCGCGCTCTTCTACCAGCCCTTGAGGATCCATTTCATCTTTCAGCAGACACAGATCATGATTTTGTTCATGCTCGTCGTTATGTGGCGTGATTTGCGGCGCGGCAACGATCTCGCCGCCGGTGCGTGGCTCGGAGTCGCGGGACTGCTAAAAGCTTACCCGCTGTTCATGATGCTGTACCTGGTCTGCATGCAGAAATGGCGCGCTCTCGGATTCACGATGATTGTGCTCGCAGCCGGTTTTGCGATCACCTTGGCGATTGTCGGGCCAACATCGTTTGGTTTCTTCCATACCGTCATCCGCCACGTCACTCCTGTCCCAGGAACACTCGAGTCGCCGATCGTCGGCATCGACGGCACAATCGTCCGCATTTATCATCGCTTCGATCCGGGCGACGCGTACACTTCGCTCGTAATTCTACGGAACGTCGTCGAAGCGATCCTGGAGCTTGGCTTACTAGCCATCTCGTCGCTTGCAATTCTGAAGTCACGAGGCGATCCGCGCCGAACGGAATATGCATTTGGCTTTTGTATCGCTGCGATGACTGTCTGTTATCCAAACTCGTGGTCGCACTACATGGTTTTGCTGTTGTTTCCGCTCTGCCAGATCGCTTACGCTGCGCTCGCCGGTGAGACGACTGCGATCGTTTCATGGCTGGCACTGAGCGCCTGTCTGCTGGCGGAGGTTTCGGGCGTAACCGCGCACAAGAGCTTCACACATAATCATTTGGAGAGGGGCTTATGGCTAATCGAAGGGATGTTCGTTTCCACGATTATGACCTATATAGCCGCGTATATACTGACCGTTGACAAACGCCCTCCCGCAACTACGGCATCCGAGGATTGCGCATCTTGATTGTCCCTTTGTCGATCGAAAGCCCTTGCTGATGAACGACCTGCCAGGCCGTGTGGCCGCTCAGTTCCGCAATCCGACGGGATTCGCCGGTCGCGTGGCAGGGCGAATCATGCTGGTATCCAATCGCAAGGTAAACCGCTTCGTCGTCGCGCAGCTGCAAATCGATCCCGACGACCGCGTGCTCGAAATCGGCTTTGGCCCGGGCGGATGCATCACGATGCTCGCCGAGTGCGTGACCGGCAGAGGTAAAGTTGCTGGCATCGATCCATCTTCAACGATGATTGCGCTGGCAAGCTCTCGTAATCGACGCTACCTGGCGAATGGGCGTGTCGAGCTCAAGCCAGGTACCGTTTCGGCAATCCCATATCCAAACGACGAGTTCGACAAGGTCTGCAGCATCAATAATATCTACTTCTGGCCCTCATTGGCGGACGACTTACGCGAAATCCGGCGCACAATGAAATCAGGCGGCATTCTAGCGCTCGCCTTCAGGAAGGAACCACGCCCAAACGCTCCACGGGAACCGCCGAGCCTGGATCCACACAAGATAGAATGCCTGCTGACCGAGGCCTGCTTTGGTGAAATACGCATCGAGACATGCAGGATCGCGCCATGGACCGAGGCGTGCGTCCTCGCCCGCAAGTGATTCGATGCCCGCCGTGAAGCCCGGGAAGGTCACGGGCCGCGTGCGCTCGCTCGTCGAATGGGCGGCCAATCGCCGCGATGTGGCGATCATCGCCGCCGCGCTCGCGCTGATCGAGCTCTGCTACATTATCTACCTGCGCCGTCCGCTAATCATCGGGCTGGATTTCTCGAGCTACTACACCTGGGCATTCGCTATACGCCGGCATCTCAATCCGTATCGTGGCGATCTGACTCCGTTGGCGAGCAGACTAGGGCTTTCAATCGGGACCGTTCTTCGAACTAACTACCCGCCGACTACCCTTTTACTGTTCGAGCAGTTCGTGAAATTCAGACCAATCGTCGCTTACTGGATCTGGATCAGCCTGAGCGCCGTCCTCTTCGTTGCGGCGCTGACTCTGATGTTAACTGCTGAGCTACCCATGCCGCTGGCCGCAATTGCGGCTGTTTTCGCGATTTCCTACTTGCCGGTCGATATTCACTTCGTGTTCGCGCAAATCCAGATTCCGCTGCTGTTCCTATTCGTTCTAGTCATGCGAGAACTCCGGCAAAATCGCCAGGACACTGCTGGTTCGATCCTGGCCTTGGCCGGACTGCTGAAGATCTTTCCGATGCTTCTGATTATCTACTTCGTATCCGATCGGCGATGGAAAGGGGTCGCATGCGCCGGACTCGTATTTGTCTTCGGGTTTGTTCTCAGCATGCTGCTCATGGGACGCGATGCACTCGACTTCTTCGGGGCGTTCGTACGTACGGCGCTTCCGGGTCACGGTGCGCCGATCCTGCCGATCGTGAGCATCCCGGGAGCCTATTTCAGATTTTACGAATTCTTCAGCACCAAGGCGGACATAAGGGCACACCACCTTGGATCACTAACGTTTGTAAGTACATTGACGAACCTGCTCGTTCTCGCCTTGGCGCTGCGGGCGGCTCTGCGACTGCGAGAGCGGGGAAAATCACTCGAGCCGGCCTTTGGTCTGTTGATCACGACGACGGTGCTAGTCACACCGATCGCATGGCCGCATTATATGGTGCTGCTCCTGATACCCCTTGCACAATTGGCATTTGCAGCTTATCGCGGCACGGCCACCCGCCTGGCGATCGCTCTTGGCATCGCCGCATATCTGCTGGCTGACGTCGCGATCGAATTATCTCGTATTGAGTATTATGTGTATGGGCATCAAGTTCTGGCCGATCAGATATCTGAGGGCTTGTTTTGGTCAGTAGTGCTCACGTTCGCTGCGTCATATGTAATGATCCTACAAGACTCGCGAAGAGAACCGAGTACAGACACGGCGGCGCTCACTCAATCGTCGCACGCAGCTAGTCCTGCATAACCGATTCGTCCAACCGGGCGCGACTGACCTCGTTGCGGTAGCGACGCCCGTTTAGTACGGCTTGTTCGGAGTTTTCGGCGATGGACGATAACATTGCGAAGGCACGGTCTCGATTCTGGCAAATAGTGAATCGGCCGGAAGCGGCCGCACTTGCTATTGTCGTCGCGATTATCTGGGCTTACCGCGCAATTTGGATCGAGCGCCCGCTCGATATAATTAGACTAGACTTCTCATGTTACTACACGTGGGCGATTGCCGCTCGACGCCATATTAATGCATATCAGAACGACCTTACCCTACTAGGGCTTCATAATGGGGCAATAATCGGTCCAGTCACGCGATCGAATTACCCTCCGACGTTCCTTCTGCTATCGGAACCGCTTTCGCATTTTGCGCCGACTAACGCTCACTGGATCTGGATCATCATGAGCGTCGCGCTGCTCATCGCGGCGACCGTGATTCTACTGGCTGACGATCTGCCCCCGTACTTGATCGCCATCGCCGTTTCGTTGTCGTTCTTGTATAGCCCGACTTATGTTCATTTCGAATTCGGGCAGGCGCAGATACTGATAATGTTCCTGCTGATCCTGGTTCTGCGCGAACTCGAGCGCGATCGCGAAATCACTGCGGGCTTGATTCTCGCCTTCGCGGGATTGTTGAAGGGATATCCGCTATTCATGGCGCTTTACTTTCTTTGCGATCATCGCTGGCGTGCGCTCGCTGCGATGGCAGTCGCGGTGATGTTCGGATTCATGCTGACGGTAGTTATCCTGGGCCCGTGGTCGCTCGGCTTTTTCGCACGACTTCCCAGAGCAATCACCGCCGGAGCAGGGGTGCCGATGCTGCCGATCGTCAGTATCGCGGGCACGATCTGGCGCTGGTTCGGGTACTTCGTGAGCCCGGCAAACGCGAAGTCGCGCTTCGCACTATTGATTCATTTCATCGCAACGGCGTTGGACCTGTGCATTTTCGGCTGGGTGGTGATTGTGACCCTGCGGCTTCGCGCGCGAGGCATCGATCCTCGCAGCGCCTTCGGGCTGCTGATCCCGACGATGGTGCTGCTGATACCCGGCGCCTGGCCGCATTATATGGTCCTGCTGCTGATCCCCTTTGGACAACTCGCGATCGCCGCCTATCGGGGAGAGGCGCCCCGATTGGCGATCGCATTCGGCATCGCAGCATTCGTCGTCGCCGAACTCGCCTATTCAGGCGGGTTCGTAATCTTCGACGCCGGCCATCCGGTGCTTGGAAATGTAGTGATGGAGGGGCTGTTCGTATCGACGATACTTTCCTGGGGCGCCGCGTATGTCCTCGCCGCCGATCCGCTTAGCCGTCGCGCTTCGCCGGGTGTTCGGGATCGCTCCGCGGCTCCAAGACAAGCTCAACCGCAGCCGTACGCGGCGGAGACTCGATGATTTGCATGATCGCAGTGGCGATGTCTTCGGCCGCCATCATCGCCGAGCGATCGATGCGCTTGTTGTTCGGAATCAGCGGAGTATCGACGAGGCCGGGGACGATCACGGACAGCCTAACATTCGCCGGACGGAGTTCCGCGAAAGCGGCGTGCGTGAAAGCGATGAGTCCAGCTTTGGTCGCGGCATAAACCGATTCTCCAGCAGGAAGGCGGCGCGCCGAGGCGGATGCGATATTGACGATCGTGCCGCCGCCCGGCGCCGCACTCATCTTCGCCGCGACCAGGCGCGTGAGCGCAATCGGCGCGCGCAAGTTGAGCGCGATCATTCGATCGATCTCAGTTTGCCGCAGCTTCATGAGCGGCGTGCGCGGCGGTGCCCATCCCGCATTGTTGACCAGGACGTCGATTCGCCCGAAGCAATCGAAGGCGACACCGACGAGATCGTCGGCCGCGTCCTCGGCCGTAAGATCGATCAGCGCGATGAGCGAACGAGCGGGCTCGAGTCCCGAGAGACGCCGCGTTTCTTCGAGCTCTTCGCGCGTGCGCGCCGCGATGCATAGCGAGAACCCGGCATGCGCCAGTGCCACCGCGATCGCGCGCCCAATGCCGCGACCCGCGCCGGTTACGATCGCGACACGATGCTCGTGCTTCGGGTTATTCATGACGTAATCAAAGGGCGCCTGCGAGCGAGCCGCACTTGCGCTCGGCGCGATCGTCGCACAGACTTGGCACATCATAATGAGGCGCACGGCGGCCATCCATCAACCACCGCAACTTATGAATCCGCAGGTATTTCGCGAATATGACATCCGCGGCGTAGTCGAAAACGATTTCGATGACGACTTCGTCGTAAACCTCGGCCGCGCCTACGCGACGATCCTGACGCGCGCCGGCAAGCGCACGATCACCCTCGGCCGCGATTGCCGCCTCAGCTCCGACGCGCTGCGCGATTTGCTGCTGGAAGGTATCCTCGCCGGCGGGATCAACGTGGTCGATATCGGAGTCGTGCCCACGCCCCTGCTCTACTTCTCGATGCTCCATTGGCAGATGGACGGCGGCGCGATGATAACCGGCAGTCACAACGCCGCCGAGTACAATGGCTTCAAGCTGGGTGTCGGCACGACGACGATTCACGGCGCGCAGATCCAGGCGTTGCGCGAGATCATCGAGGCTGGCGATTACGTAAAGGCCGCGGCGCCGGGAAAGCTGAGCGCGCGGCCGGTAATCCCCGATTACACGAATTACATCACGTCACGATTTCACTTTCGCAACGGCCTGAAAGTCGCCGTCGACGGCGGCAACGGATGCGGCGCCGCCGTCGCGGTGCCGATCATGAAACAGCTCGGCATCGAGGTTATCGAGCTCTACACCGAGATGGACGGGCGCTTCCCGAATCATCATCCCGATCCCACCGTCGAGGAGAATATGCGCGATCTCGTCGCGGCCGTGCGCGACAATGCAGCGATTGTCGGGATCGCATACGACGGCGACGCCGATCGAATCGGCGCGGTCGACGAGAACGGACGCATCGTATGGGGCGACGAGTTGATGGTCGCATTCTCGCGCGCGATTTTGAAGGAACGCCCGGGCGCGGCGATCATCGGCGAAGTGAAATGCTCCCAGCGGATGTACGACGACATCGCGCATCACGGCGGCCGTCCGATCATGTGGAAGACCGGCCACTCGCTGATCAAGAGCAAGCTGCGCGAGGAGCAGGCCGCGCTCGCCGGCGAGATGAGCGGGCACATGTTCTTCGCCGACCGCTACTACGGCTTCGACGACGGGGTTTACGCCTCGTTCCGGCTGCTCGAGATCATCAGCAATGAAAAGCGCGGCCTGGGCGAAATTCTCGGCGATCTACCGTCCAGCTATTTTACGCCCGAGATTCGCCTCGATTGCAGCGACGACAAGAAGTTCGACGTGGTGCGCCGCGCGAGCGAGTTTTTCAAATCGCAATACGAGACGATCGACATCGACGGCGTGCGCGTGAACCTCGACGGCGGATGGGGCCTCGTGCGCGCGTCGAACACGCAGCCCGCCCTCGTTATGCGATTCGAAGCGACCAGCCCCGAGCGGCTCGCCGAAATCCGTGCGACGTTCGAGCGCAAGCTGAAAGAGCTCGGCGCGTTCTGATTTTCGATGCCGCGAGCGAGCAAGCTTCTGGTTAACGCCACAGCCTCCGCGCTCATCATCGCGGGCGGGCGCGGCACTCGATTCTGGCCCGCGAGCCGCGAGGCGCGCCCCAAGCCGCTCTTCGCGCCCGATGGCAAAACGAGCCTGCTCGCGGAAACGATCGCGCGCCTGAGTCCTCTGATACAGCCGGAACGAATCTTCGTGCTGGTTGCCACCGCGCACGCGAAACCGTTCCGCCGCGAGGTCACGGGACGAATCCCGTCGCGCAACCTGATCGTCGAGCCTGTCGGCCGCAACACCGCGGTTGCGATCGCATATGGCGCTGCAGTCATCAAGCGGCGACTCGGTCCCGGAACCATCGCGGTGATGCCGGCGGATCATATGATCACGCCCGCGCAGGGCTTTCGCGCCACGATCGCAAGCGCAATTCGCCTCGCCTCGGAGCGCAGCGCGATCGTTGTGATCGGCGTGCCTCCGACGCGGCCGGAGCCTGGCTTCGGCTATCAGCAAATCGGCGCTCCCGTGGGCGAAGGCTTCAAAGTAGCGCGATTCGTCGAGAAGCCCGCGCTCGCGCTCGCAGAGCGCATGGTTAAGTCCGGTAAGTACCTGTGGAACGCCGGGATGTTCGTCATGTCGAGTACGACGCTCGATGCCGAACTCGAAGCGCACGCACCCGCACTGAAAGTCGCAGCCGAGCGGCTCGCAAAATCGTCGAAAGCGATCGTCGATCGCGAATATCCGAAGCTCAAGTTCGATTCGTTCGATCGCGTCGTCGCCGAGAAGAGCCGCAACGTGCTCGGCGTGCGAGCGCGCTTCGAATGGCACGACGTAGGCTCATGGGACGGCCTGATTACAGCGGTAAGCGGCGCCGGCAAATCGTTCGCGCGCGGCGAGGTAATCGCGATGGAAGCGGAGCGTTACCTCGCGCACTCGCACTCGCGCCTGATGGTGCTGTTCGGCGTAAGCGACGTGATCGCAGTCGATACCGGAGACGCCATCTTGATCGCCCATCGCGAACATTCATCGCGCCTCGGCGAAGTAGTCAAGGAACTAGAACGCCGCGGCCTCCGCCGCTACTTGTAAACGAACCTAGGACAACTTCGACTCGGCTTCGTTTCTGGTCTCCTTTCTCGCGCAGGAAGAACGAGGCGGCCTGTGCCGCTACATCTGAAACAGCTCTTATTAGGCGAAGTGGCGTTCGCTTCTGGTCGCCCTTCCCGTGCGGGAAGGGGTTAGGGGTTAGGTCGTATGTCTTTGACTTTACGAATCCAAAACCCAAAGATCGACCTGACCATCTTTCCCTTCCCGCACGAGAAGGGAAGGTTGGCCTGTCGACACTATCTGCAAAATCGTCGGTTGTTTCGCCTTCGACCTTGCAATGGACAGATTGGCAATCAGTCGATCGCCTGTGGATCGCACTTGAGCGCGATCTGGCGTAGCTTGCTTTCGTAGTTGGAATCCTGGGCTGCGATTTCGTGCAGCACTTTCGCGGTTGCTGTATCGAAGGCCTCGAACTTGATCGCCGTGCGATGCATGTCGTCGCCGAGCGTGCCCAGCTCATTGAGATCGCCGCTTAACCGGCCCCAGTCGTTCGAGCCCTCGTGTGCAACACCCGCCGGAGGACGCGCCCACGCGTTGCGATCGGCGAGGATCGATTTGAGCGACTTCAGGTGCTCGGCCTGATGCTCCGCGAGTTGCTCCACCGCGGATCGATCCTGCGGATAACGGCACATCGCGGCATGCCGCCGCAGCCGATCCACCAGCGCTTCGATTCGTCCCGTCAGCTCCGCCAGCTCGATGCTGTCGTCCACATTGCCCGCCGCCGATGGGCGCAACCAGTCGAACAATCCCATAGCCGTCGCCATGCTCCCCCGTCATTGGCCTCGAATTGCGCGCGGCCCTCGACGCGCGCTCAAGCCACTTCGCGAGTTTACGTATCGGGATTGAGATACATCCGCAAGAGCAGGCGGTTGATTGACGATTCGCGATCCCATAGGTTGTTACTTAACCAATTGGTAAAATACATGGATTCGCAGGAGACTTGACGTGCCGAAGGAAATGAAAATTACAAGCCGCGACGAGCTCGATGATCGCAGCCTCGTCATCACGCGCACCTTCGACGCGCCGCGCGAGCTGGTCTTCGACGCCTTCACCGATCCCAAGCGCATCGCGAGCTGGTGGGGTCCGCGAGGCTGCACGGTAGTTTCCTGCGAAATGGATCTGAAAGTCGGCGGCTCATGGTCCATCGCGATGCGCTCGCGGCGCGTCCTCGACAACTACAACCATCGCTATGGCGGCACCGGCGACGGCGACTGGATCGTCGAGCGTCAGCGCGGTGGGTATCGCGAAATCGTCAAGCCCGAGCGCCTCGTCTTCACTTACACGTTCCTCGACCAAGCCGGGCAGCCGATTCACGAAACTCTCGTCACGATCACGCTTAGCGACGAACGCGGCAAAACCAAGCTGATGCTGCATCAGGCGAGCTTCGAGAGCAGCTCGGTCTGCGACGATCACGTGACAGGATGGAACGAGGCGCTCGATCGTATGAGCGAGGCGCTCGCCGCCTAGTCGCCGGGATCGGAGTACAGGGTGCCGAGCGCGAGTTGCTGCGGCTCCTGCGGCGGCGTGAGCAGCGCGCGCACGAGGGACGATTCGCGCTTGAAAAATCCCGCAGTATGAAACGAATCGCCAAGCCTCAGCAGCGAGTAGTCGAGGTAGTGCCCGACCTCGTGCATCAGCGTGCGCAGGAACGTGCGCGGCTTGACGACGTCATGACGCTGCGCCGTGCGCATCCAGAGGATGATGTTCGGCGGCGTGCGCCTCACGCGATCGTAAGGATAGAAGAGCCCGTGCAATTCGCCGCGCGCGTTATGCGGCCGCACGCCTCGCACCTGCACCTCGACGGGCGGCACACCCAGCAGCCGGCACACCTCGGCCGCGAGCGCGCGCGCATGCGGTCCGATGCGCGCGACTTCCTCGCTTTCGAGCGCGGTCATCAGCGCCGTCAGGATTCGCCGCGCGCCCGGACTCGGCGCCAGGTCGAAATGATCGATTGCGTCGCTGCTTAGATAGATGCGCTTCTGATGGCCCGAGAGCCGGTGAAAATACGCCGGCAGATTCGACTTTGGTCTCGCGACCGTACTGGTAGCCACCGCCACCTCCGTCCCCCACTTCCTGCGGACCTTCCGCTTCCTTATCATCCATGGAGTCGAGCCGAGGGGCAATCGCGATGGAACTCAAGACTGTGGAAATCGTTAAACCTGCCGATGCCAACGTGATTGTCGGCCAGGCGCATTTCATCAAAACCGTCGAGGACGTTTACGAGGCCCTGGTACAGGCCGTGCCCGGAATCAAGTTCGGCGTGGCATTCAACGAAGCCTCGGGTCCCTGCCTGATTCGACATACCGGAACCGATGCGGCGCTCGAGCGCGCCGCGATCGATGCGGCCTCGGCAATTGCGGCGGGGCACGTCTTCGTCGTCATGCTCGGGAATGCGTTCCCGGTCAACGTGCTCAATCAAATCAAGTC
>Ga0335073_10012623_pt1 | contig 11854 bp, 9 predicted proteins | sample Lox_Sample_22_FD_207093 | JGI IMG/M metagenome (GOLD analysis project Ga0335073, IMG submission 207093) | Soil microbial communities from Loxahatchee National Wildlife Refuge, Florida, United States - Lox_Sample_2.2 | ecosystem: Environmental > Terrestrial > Soil > Wetlands | place: USA: Florida... | reverse complement strand
CGAGATCGCCGCTGTGCTGGCCGGGCTCAAGGAAGCGTCCTCGGACGCGCTCGCTAAAGCCGGCACCGTAGAGGAGCAGATGGAGATCCTCCTGCCGCTGTTGCGCCGCCACACCGCCACGTCCGCGCTCAACGCTGAGATCGATCGGATCAAGGCGCAGTTTCAGGGCGGCAAGGGTGAGTGGGATCTGCTCGGCGAGACCGTGGCTGACCGCGAATGGGTGTACTCCGAGCTGCGCGCGCTCGGACACGAACAGCGCGCGATCGAGGCGGCGCTCAAGGCGCGACAGAAGGATGGGCTCGTGGGTGTCAAGGAGGAGCGAAAGCGGGCGCTGATGGTGAAGCTGCGCGAACTGCGCCCCGCGGCTGCCATGACGATCGACGAGGAGGACTTCCCGGAGCGCGCCTATCGGGCGGCGGCGGGGGTCGACCCGTACGTCCTTGAGGCGTCCGAGCGGGCGGCGAAGGCGGGTTCGACGATCGAGCCCAACCCCTATGTTGAACGGCACTTCACCCCCGAGGTCATGACGTTCCTGCTCGAGCACCCCGACGTAAACATCGATGTGTACGAGGGGAGGACGGGCGAGGCGCTCGGCCACTTAGCACGCCTCGGCTTCAAGGAGATCCGCGAGCTCTCCGACAACCCGGTGACCGATTTCCGGAAGTTCACCGCGCGCAAGGCGGATACGGGTGCGGTCGCGCTGGTCGTGGTGGGCTTCCCAGGGCGTGCCTACGACCGCGAAATCGCTGCCCATTTCGTCTACTACAACCTCGACAAGCCTCTCGAGAAGCGCATCGATCCGACCCGCGTACGCCACCACCGGCTCGACGAGGCGGGTGCCGCGAAGAGCGAGTTCACCGCCACGCTCGACCGGCTCAAGCTTGATCCGGACATCGTTCTGATGGGCAACGTCGAGCAGATCAAGGCGAAGCTGGGGGAGCGCGGCATTCAGCCCGCCTCGGAGGTCGCGGCTCCAAGCCTCTACGGCGTTCTCTACTCCATCAAGGGGAAGGCTGTGCTCTCGCTGAAGGTCGAGCCGTACCTGTACGCCGATCGGGCCGGGTCGTTCGTGTCCGCGCTCCAGACCCGAAGCAGCAAGCAACGCGCGATCATCTTCACGGGCACCGCCGGAGCGCTCGACCAGTCGATGGAGATCGGCGACCTGGTCGCACCCGGCAGTTTCGCGCAGACGGATTCGCTCGCCCGCACGCCGGTCGCGGACATGACCAATCTGGCCACGGGCATCCTCGGCGAGCTCGCGTCCGCGCGCGGGGACACGGGGGTCTATTCCGGCGAGACGATCTCGCACGGCGCGGTGGACACGATCCTGTTCGAGGACAAGGAGTGGTTCGAGGCGCACAAGACGATGTCGATCGTCGAGCAGGAGGTGGCAGGCATCGCAGCCGCCGTCGCCGCGTCATCGAAGCAGACACGTCTCTATGCGTTCTTCCGCATCTCGGACGTGCTCGGCCGGCAGGACTTCAGCCGCAACGAGACCGAGCGGCCGCCCGAGCGCACGAAGTTCGACCAGGGAGACGTCGCGGTCGGCGCGCTCGAGAAGGAGCTCGGCGCGCTCGAGCCGTCGGTAGGCACCACGACGCCCACGGCCGCCAGCGGCACCGTGAGTAAGGACGAAAGATCCGTCACCTATGCGCTCGGACAGCACCTGATCACGCTCTACCGTGGACATCTCAAGGCCCTCCTAAAGCTCGATCGAAAACTCGCGACCCAGCTCGAGGAGCGGATCCCGCAGATCCTGCACGCGAACAAGGACGCCGAGCCCGCCGAGATCGAGAAGGCGATACTCGCGCTGTACCGCGAGTACGGCGTCAAGTCGGCCGTCGGCAAGAAGATGCTCGCGACGCCGATTCGCATCAAGTACCCGGGGCCGGCGCGCCCGGTGAGTGTCCGGCTCACCTACGGTGACGCAACGATCGACAAGGAAGCCGCTCAGGACACCGGCGTGTTCTGGATCTGTACCTTCGAGGATGTTCCCAGCATGAATGGGAAGGTCAAGGTAACTGCGGGAACCGAGAAGGAGAAGGAGAAGGAGAAGGAACTGACGACGGCCACTGGGAAACCCACGTTCATCGATCTCTCATGACCGACCATCCGACTGACAGCGAGTTGAAGGCGCTGCGGCTCGTGCTCGGGCGCCAGTTCTCGGTGGAGCGCGCTCCGGGTCGCGTCCTCGTCACGTTGCGGCGCGATGAGCCGCTGGTGACGTGGTCGCTCAGCCCGGTTGCCGACGGCGTCCTCGGCGGCCCGCGGCTGACCGAATGGGTCGAATACCTCGGCGGTACCGCTGCCAGCGCGTTCCGAGGGATAGCGGAAGATGAGGCCGGTGAGCCCGCCGAGCGAATCGAGCGCATCGTTCGCGTCACCGAACAGTCCGCACAAGCGTATGGCGACGACTTCCGCGTCGCGGTCGACACGATCCATACCGAGGATCCGGACGCCTGGTTCGATTAGGGCTAGCGCGCGTTTGCCCGTTCGGGCAAACCGCCCGTCCCGGACGGCTCGGGCTGATAGACGGAGCCGGGATCTGCGCCTATGCTGGCCTCATGGCACGCTGGGAGCGGCGTCAGCCTGACGAAGCACGCGGCGGCGCAGAGCGCGACCGCGCTTCGGCGCCGACACCCTCCGTCGACGCTCGACTGTCCGAGCTCACGTCGGCGGTTGGCAATGTCGCCTTCTCGGCGTTCGCGCGGGACGGAGCGGGGCTGCTGCCGGGAGGCCGGGTACACCCCGACGTTGAGCAGGCGATCGCTCGGACACGAGGCACTGGGACGCCGATCGACCGCGGGGTCCGCGATCGTGCGGCATCGGTGCTCGGGGATCCATTGGACGACGTACGGGTCCATACCGACGCCCGCGCCGACGCGATGGCCCGCTCGGTGTCGGCTCGCGCGTTTACAACCGGGACCGATGTCTACTTCGGGCGCGGTGAGTACCGTCCCGGCACGAACACCGGGGACGAGCTGATCGGCCACGAGCTCACGCACGTGGTCCAGCAACGGGGCGCGAGCACCTCGGGGCCACTCACGGTCACAGAACCCGGCGATGCGCTCGAGGCCGAGGCCGACGCGGCAGGCCGTGAGCTCCCCTAGAGCGCCGGACCCACCGCCGCCCTCGCCGCCCCGTGCGCGTACCAACAGTGGTCGTGACGGCCTCAGCTTCGACAGCGTCACGCGCCTGATTCACGCCGCCGTGGAGCAGGTGGCGGCCACCGATCCAAACCCCACCGATCCTTTCCGCGGGCTGTATGTCTCGGATGACCTCGCGCTCATGCTGGCTCGCTCCCCGCACGAGATGCCGGTCGGCCACGCCGTCGACGACGCCGTGACGAAGCTCGGCCTCGACGAGCTCGACGCCGCGCTGCTGGTCCTGTGCCTGGCGCCCGAGCTCGATCCCCGGTACGGGCGGCTCTTGGCCTACCTCCACGATGACCTCACCCGGAAGCTCCCCAGTCCGCGGCTTGCGGCCCGTCTTCTGTCCGTAGCCGGCTACGAGTCGCGCGACGTGCTCGCGCGCTTCGCGCGCGATCAGCCATTGCGCCAGACCGGAGCGATACGGCTGCTCGACGGCGACGACACGGTGCCGCTCGCCGAGCATCTGGTGAGGGTCGGCGAGCCGCTCGTGGGCCACGTCCTTGGTGCGCGCCTGGGGCCGGCGTCGCGACAAGGCGTCCGGCGTGTCGATCCGCCCGCCGACAACCTGGGCCGTGACGGGACGGTGCTGGAGCTCCGGCGAATGCTCGCCGAGGCTGAGGATGCCGCCCTCGTGGTGTGCGGGCCCGACGGCGTCGAGTTACTCGCGGCGGCCGTGGAGGCGCCCGTGATGGCACTCGAGTCGGCGTGCCTGCGTTCGGATGCGACCGCGGCGGCGGCGATCCTGGAAGCACGGCTCGCCGGCGGCCGAATGTGCGTCACGGTGGCCGAAGAACCGGCACCGGAAGATCGCCCGGCCGTCGCGGCGGCTCTGGCGGCCCGCGCCGCGGGCCTTGTCATCTGGGCGCCCCACCGCGACGGGCTCTTCTGGCTCGACGCGCTCGGGGCTGCTGTGGTCGAGGTCCCCGCGCCTAGTGTGGCGGAGCGACGAGTGCTCTGGAGGCGCTACGTCAACGACGGTGACGCCGATGCCCTCGCGGCGAAGTTTCGCCACAGCGCAGCTCAGATCGCCCGGGCGACGCGTCTCGCAGAGCTGTCGGCGATCGCGGCGGGCCGGACCGAGCCGAGCCCCGAGGATCTGCACCTCGGCGCTCGCCGCGCATCGAGTCGTCAGCTCGAGCAGCTGGCGGTTCGCCTGCCCGGCCGCGAGCGCTGGGAGGAGCTGGTGTTGCCACAGCGATCGCTCTCATTACTGAAGTCGATCTCGGCGTACCTGCGCTACCGGGAGCGCGTGCTCGGCGACTGGGGATACGACGCGGTTGTCGCCGGAGAGCACGGCGTCAAGGTCCTGTTCTTCGGCGAGTCCGGCACGGGCAAGACGATGGCCGCGCGCGTGCTGGCAGGAGATCTGGGGCTCGAGCTTTACCGGATCGACCTCGCCACCGTGATCTCCAAATACATTGGCGAGACCGAGAAGAACCTGGACCGGATCTTCGCCGCCGCCCAGGACTCCAACGCGATCTTGTTCTTCGACGAGGCCGACGCGGTGTTCGGCAAGCGCTCCGAGGTCAAGGACGCCCACGACCGGTACGCGAACATCGAAGTCGCCTACATGCTGCAGAAGATGGAGAGTTACGACGGCGCGGTCATCCTCGCCACCAACCTCCGCAGCAACATTGACGACGCCTTTCTGCGGCGGCTCGACCTGGCCATAGAGTTTCCGTTCCCCGAGCCCGACGAGCGGCGCGCCATCTGGCGCAGACTGCTGCCCACACGCGCTCCCGTTGCCGAAGATGTCGATCTCGACCTCCTCGCCGGCAAGTTCAGGCTGTCCGGCGGCTCGATCCGCAATTGCTCTCTGGCCGCGGCCTTCCTCGCTGCCGACGACGGCGGGACGATCGCCATGCGTCATCTTCTCCAGGCGGTGTTTGCTGAGTATCTGAAGCTCGGCCGTCTCACCCTGGAGTCTGACTTCGAACGCTTCCGCGCGGGGCTGAACGACAAGTCAGTGACTTGACCCTGCCCGTTTGGGCGGGCGATGTGCCCGCTTTGCGGTCGTTCGCCACTTTCCGGCGCGGTCGTTGCGACGTAGGCTGGACGACCGATGAACCTGTCGATCCAGGTCCCGCTCAACACGATGCTCGCGGACCTCGACGAGTCGCTCCGGCGGTTACTGAGCAGAGAGCTCGAGCGTCATGGCTTCGGGAGCGTCGCCGTGGTCTTCGAGGCTCCCGCACGGGAGTGGGCGGTGGCGCTGTCAGGCCCGACGCTGAACCTGTTCCTGTATGACCTGCGTGAGGCGACTGACCTCCGCGACGCCGGGTGGCAGGAGCATCGAGCGAACGGCACCGCGCGCATGGCGCGACCTCCGCTCCGGCTCGAGTGCTCATATGCGGTCACGGCCTGGGCACGAGCGATCGAGGACGAGCACCGGCTGCTCTCCCAGGCGCTGGCGGTGCTGTTTGCGCACGAGCGGCTACCGACCGATTGCCTGGCGGGCGACCTCGCTGAACCGTCGGCGCAGCGCTATGCGCTGATGACCCGCATCGGTGCCGCACGCGACGATGGGAAGGCTGACTTCTGGAACGCGATCGGCGGGTCTTACAAGGCGTCGATCGATTACCTGGTCACCCTCGCGTGTGAGCCTGGCGTGATCGTCCAGCGCGGCCCCGAGGTGCTGCGCCGACAGCTCACCACGCGCGAGCTGGGGGCCGACCCGGGCGTCGTGGAGGAGCGTACGACGGTTGATGGGATCGTCGTCGACGACGACGCCGGCGAGCCGATCCCCGACGCGTGGCTGGCACTGCCGGACATCGGGAGGTGGGCTCACAGTGCCGGCGATGGCCGCTTCTCCTTCCAAGGCGTTCCCGTCGGCTCGCACCGGTGCCGGGTGCGCGCGGACGACGGATCCGAGGGCGAGGCCGAGTTGGTGATACCCCCCGCCGCTCGCGAGTTGCGCGTGTCGATGCCGCCGGCCGTGCGACGACGCTGACCGATCGTTCGGGCAGCGAATGTTGCCCGAATGGTTGCCCTCCTGGCTCTGGTGGCCGGAGCCCGCGAACGGGAGAGTTCAGTCGATGTCACAGCGCCCGATTGCGCGAGTGCTACTGGCGAAGCTGGACACCGTGATGCGGTCCGGACTCGTCCAGGAGTTCTCCGACGACGGAATCGAGGTGATCGGTCAGGAGCAGAGCGAAGAGGGAATCGTCTTCACCGCTTCGATCGCGACGCCGGACGTAATCGTGATCGACGGCGACAGTCACGACGCTCCCGAGCTGCGCGAGCGGCTGAGGCAGGTCGCGCCCGAGGCCAAGGTGATCCTGCTGCCTCGGGACGAGGTGTGGCCGACCGTCCTCGACCCGCCGGCCGGCCGGCCGCGATTGATTCCGCCGCCCGTGCTGGAAGCGCTGCGCGATGAGCTGAGAGGGAGCCGACAACGAATCGAGGAGTGACATGCCGAATTACCTGACCCCGGGCGTCTACGTCGAGGAAATCCCCGCTGCGTCCAAACCGATCGAGGGCGTGGGGACATCGGTCGCAGCGTTCGTGGGCCTGACCCCCGGCGGTCCGGTCGGCGTCCCGCAACAAATCGCCAACTGGTCTCAGTTCGAGCGGACGTTCAGCGACCCGGACTCGCCCAACCCAACGCCGTTCATGGAGGGCGCCTACCTGGCACACGCCGTGTACGGGTTCTTCCACAACGGTGGGACCATCTGCTGGGTGGTCCGCGTCGGTGGTGAGGAGGGCCCTCCCAAGGCATCGCTGAGATCGGGCGAGATGGTCGCGCTCCCCTCGGGCGAGAAGGAGCGTCCAGCGGCGTTCGAGCTTGTCGCCAAGGACGGCGCGCCCCAGCCGATCACGGCGGAGCTGACCGAGGAGCCGCCAAAGCGTGGCCAGAACGGCAACGGGAGCGAGAAGACGTACCGGCTGACGATCAAGGCCGGCCGCCTGACGGAAGCACCGTACGAAGGGCTGCTCCTAAAGGACCTCGCCAAGACGGTGACCGACAAGTCGAAGTACGTGACGGTCACCGAGACCGATGCCAGCGACATACAGAAGCTCCTCCCGGGAACGTACCGGCTCAACGTTCCGTCAGTGATCCCGTCGGCTCTGACCCAAGACCAGGTCCAGGGAGACGCCGCAGAGCGAGAGGGGCTTGAGGGCGTGACCGCGGTCGAGGAAGTGACGATGGTGTGCGTCCCGGACCTGATGGCGATGCTGAACGACGGCAACGGCAAGGCCGCCGAGCAGGAGACGGTCCTACGCGCTCTCCAGAGCAAGATCGTCGAAGGCTGTGAGATGGCTGGGCAGCGGATGGCGATCCTGGATCCTCCGCCGGACCGCAAGCCGGATGAGGTGCTCGACTGGGTTCTCAACTCCAACCTCGACTCCAAGTTCGCGACGATGTACTGGCCCTGGATCGAGGTCCTCGATCCGATCACGAAGCGGCCGATCCAGGTCCCGCCCTGCGGCCACGTCGCGGGCATCTGGTGCCGGACCGACTCGACCCGCGGCGTGCACAAGGCGCCGGCGAACGAGGTCGTGCTCGGCGCCAACGACCTCGGCTACCAGCTGACGGGGGCAGAGCAGGACAGCCTCAACCGTGCCGGGATCAACTGCATCCGGGCGTTCCCGGGGCGCGGGATCCGCGTCTGGGGAGCCCGCACGCTGTCGAGCGATCCGGAGTGGCGCTACATCAACGTGCGCCGGCTGTTCAACTTCATCTCAGAGTCGATCATGCAGGGCACCCAGTGGGCCGTGTTTGAGCCCAACGACCAGCGCCTGTGGATGTCGCTGAAGATCTCGGCGTCGAACTTCCTGACCCGGATCTGGCGAAGCGGGGCGTTGTTCGGAGCCACCCCGGATCAGGCCTTCTTCGTCAAATGCGACGAGGAGACGAATCCACCAGACATGGTCGAGGCAGGACAGGTCACGGTCGAGGTGGGGATCGCGCCGGTCAAGCCGGCCGAGTTCGTCGTGTTCCGCATCAGGCAGTTCCAGGTCCAGGCCGGGGCTGAATAGTTCGAAAGGAGTTGTGAGACATGGCAGCAACAGAGACCGACCAGTCAACCGCCGGCGGGCATTACTTCACTCTGTCGCTGGGCGGCGCGGAGGCGGACGGGTTCTTCAGGGAGGTCGACGGAATCGCGAGCGAGAACGAGGTCGTCGTCCACACCACGAGTGATGCCCAAGGCAAGTCACAGGTGCAGAAGTTCCCGGGCCAGCTGAAGTGGAACAACATCACGCTCAAGCGCGGTGTCGACAGCAAGAACTCGCTCTGGACATGGCGTCAGCAGGTAATCAACGGTCAGATCACGGAAGCCCGGAAAGAGGTGACCATCACCGTGCTCGACTGGGCGGGGAACACGATCGTCACCTACAACTTCATCAATGCGTGGCCGTGCCGATATAGCGCGCCCGGGCTGAGCGCCGGCGGCAACGAGGTGATGGTTGAGGAGATCGAGATCGCACACGAGGGAATGACGCGCCAGTAGTCGGGAAGGAATTGATAACCAACCTAGGGCAGGGCGCCCTGGGGGTGTGATGAGAACTGACTTCGAATTCACGCTGCCGCGTGGTTACATCGATGACTCAGGCGGGGTGCACCGGGAAGGCATCATGCGCCTCGCTACCGCGCGCGATGAAATCGAGCCGCTGCGCGATCCGGCTGTGCGCCACAACGAGGCATACCTCGCCGTGCTCCTGCTGTCGCGGGTGGTGACTCGGATCGGCGATATCACCGACGTCACGCCGCGGGTCGTCGAGGGTCTGTACGCGGCCGACTTCGACCATCTGCAGCAGCTCTACGAGCGACTCAACACGAGCGCGGATGCGGTTGGGGTCATCGCCTGCCCTCACTGCGAGGAGGAGTTCGAAGTCGATCTCAGCGAAATACGGGATGGACCGCCGGGGGAATGATGCGGCCATCTCCGCATGAGCTGTACACGGAGATGGCCCGGCTTGCTCACGACTTCCACTGGCCGCTCGACGTTTTGCTCGACCTCGAGCACCGTGACCGCCGGCGATTCCTCGCCGAGGCCGACGGCCTGGTGCGGAGTGTTCCGGCATGACCCGTTGCACGGTGTCTCGTCATGAGTGAGCAGGGCGGGTTCAATCCAGCCCCTCTCGGGCGAAGGATCCTGGCGCGCTCGGGTCGACTGGCCCGCGCCGGCGGCGCGAGATTCGCCGCGAAGGCGGTGGCGCGCCACCGGAACCCGACGATTGGCCGCCAGACGAGGCTGCTGCCCGTTCAGGACGCTCGTCGGCAGGACGCCGGCGGATACTCGCCGCCGGTTATGCCGGAGCAGCCGGTCCAACAGCCGGACTTCGCCCCTCCCCGCCCGGAGGGCATCAGCGAGGAGGCGGCCAGGTGGCTGTTCCACGGCGAGCTCGGACCGACGATGCTTCCGATGAGCGCGCTGAAGCCTGCCCCGCCGGCGGCGCGGAAAGTGGCGCGCTCAGCCGTGCCACGCCCGCGGATCGAGGAGCGGCCGTCGGTCCGCTCTGCTTCGGGAGCGGCATCCCTGCCCACGTCGTCCCGAGAACCCGACCGCCGCATGGAGGCAGCGGACGACGTCGATGACCGAGCCCCCGCCGAGCAGCCGGGCGGTCCCGCGGATAGAACCGAGGTGGCGGTCGATGCCGGCGGCGAAGAACCCGGTGATTCAGAGGCGGGCCGGGTATCAGTGGCCAGAACGCCGGAGCCGGGGACGAAGCCATCGGCCGAGATCCGGAAGGAAGGCACGCCGGCGGTGAGACCACCGACACGTTCGCCGACACGAGCGATCGCGACGCGGTCGCGACGACCGACGGCCTCGCCGGCGGACTCGCGATCGACGCCAGCGCAGGCGACTTCGCGATCCACGCCGTCGCATGCGGAGTCCGGGTCCAAGACCGTGCCGGGGCGATCGCCGTCGGTCGACGCCGATGAAGCCGCCGGAGGCACGCTCGCATGGGCTCCTGAGGCCGAGCCGGCCGGGGTTCGGCCTCAGAAGTCCATGCGAGCCGCGATGGCAAGGCTGCCTTCGGAAAGCAGCGAGGGCCAGCATCTTGAGGCGGACCCGAGCGGGCCCGGCGGCGGAGCTGACCCAACCGCGCGGCCACCCGGGAAGGGGTTGATGAGGGCGGCGTCAGCCGAGAGTGCCGAGACGCCGCACGCATCTCAGGGTCCGCCCCAGCCCGGGACCCGCCCGAAGCTCGCGGCCTCCGCGGCCGGTGAACCCGGCGCTCCGTCTGGCCGACCCCTCCGCGGGTTGCGTCCGGCGGGGCCGGCGCGCAGGGTGGCGCGAAAAGCCGCGTCGGCCCCATCCCCCGAGCGTCGCCAGGTTGGACGACCAGAAGCCGAGGTGGCTGAAGGCGGGCCGTCACCTCACGAAGTGGGCGGCTCGACGGCGGCGACCGCTCCGACCAGCACCGACGCCGAGGTCGCCCAAGCCCACACCGAGTCGATCGCCGAGCAGGCCCCAGCTTTCCCCCCTCCGGTGGCGCGGGATGTGGTGCGGGGGAAACCAGTCGTGAGCAGAAGTGCGACGAGCACGGAACTCACACCTGCCGGTTCCTCAGCCGCTCCGCGCGCGCGCAACACACGCTCGCCCGTGGTCGGTCGCGCCGTCTCGGGTCCGGTGGAGAGTGGGCCTGGAGCGTCCGCGGCTACTGACGAGCCGCCAGCACCTGTGGAGGCGCCGGCGTTGCCCTCGGCGGATGAGCCAGCCGCCTCCGGCGGGAGCCGGTCCGCGGTCCCGCGACGAGCCGAATCGGCGGCAAGTCGCGGGACCGAGCCGGTCCCCACGCTCTCGGTGCAGCGCTCGGGTGGAGCGCCGGCGCCCGCGGACGAACCGGCGGTGGTTGCGGGCGCCGTTGCGCCCAGTCACGAAAGCGACTCCATGGCGAGGCTTGCGGGCAAGTCCGACGTCCCGGACCCAGCTGGGGCTCGGCCGAGCGTGGACGTGCGTTCCTCACCGACTCCGCCGACCGGCGATACGCCGCCTCCGGTGGTCGGTCGTGTCGTCTCGCGTCCGGTGGAGAATGACTCTGCAGCGCCGGCGGCCCCGACGCGTGCTGGCGAGTCGAAGGTGAGCGGCGCGGCGAGCGATGGGCCGAAGGTCGACGCGCGCTCGTCGCCGCTTCCGCCCACGGTCGACGCGCCGCCTCCTGTCATCGGCCGCGCCGGCTCGCGGTCGGCCGAGCCGCCGCGCGGAGCGTCGGCGCTTACGGACGAGCCGGGGCCCGCTGCCGGCCCTCCGGCGGCCAGTCGTGGAGGCGGGTCCATGGCGAGGCTTGCCGGGCAGATCCACGTCAGGGGACCAGCCGAGGCGCTGCCCAGAGTGGGCATGCGCCCCTCAGTAACTTCGCCCGCCGCCGATGCGGCCTCCTCCGTGGTCGGTCGTGTCCTCTCGGCTTCGGCGGAGAGCTCGTCCGGAGCGTTCACGTCCCCGGAAGCGCCGGCAACCGGTGCGGACGGGCCGCTGGCCAGGGCGACGAACGACTCGAATGTCAGCCGCGCAGCGAGGACCCGTCCGACGGTCGACGCGGCTCCGACCGTGGCTCAGCCGAAGGTCGACGCGCCCTCCGGCGCGCTTGGTCCCACAGCCTCCGAGTGGGGGGCGCAGCCGACACCACCTCGGCGTGAAGGCCGTTTCCGTCTTGCGCCGGCCCGAGCGAGACCGCGACCCGCTTCCGCGCCCGCCCGAGAGGCCGACGACGCCCCGCCCGCTCCCTTGCCGCGACGCAGAATCGCCCGGACT
>Ga0335073_10012622_pt1 | contig 11855 bp, 9 predicted proteins | sample Lox_Sample_22_FD_207093 | JGI IMG/M metagenome (GOLD analysis project Ga0335073, IMG submission 207093) | Soil microbial communities from Loxahatchee National Wildlife Refuge, Florida, United States - Lox_Sample_2.2 | ecosystem: Environmental > Terrestrial > Soil > Wetlands | place: USA: Florida... | reverse complement strand
TGTCGGTTCTAAGCGCAGGGAGCGAAACCTTCGAATCCGACTGAGCATGGAGTCTCTCTGCTGACAACGATTTCGGACGCGGGTTCGACTCCCGCCGCCTCCACCAGCCTTTGCCTGTTTGCTGCAGGCCAACGCGTATCAAGATCTATATCGCACTGCAGACGCGCGCGATTGCATTTGAGAAGTATCTGAAGTCGGGATCAGGAGGCCTTTTCGCGAAGACGCACCTCCAGGCCGCACCCCTTTCCACCCCTCCGTCGGATCAAAGCTTCTTCGCGTACTCATGGAGCCGCATTCCAAAGAAGTCCGTGATCCGGCCGGATGCTCTGAAGCTGTGCTTCTCATAAAAGCAAATCGCTCGCTTGAGCGGCTCGGTCGTGTCCAGAGTCACGCTTTCGCAACCCACCTCGCGAAGCCCGCTCTCTGCGGCCTGCAATAACGCGGATGCCACGCCCGTTCCCTGCCAATCCGGCAAAACAGCCATCCCCCGCAAGTGCCCTTTGGTTCCATGCGCCTGATACGCGATGGTTCCCACGACTCTCGATTCGGCAACAGCGACCAAAATCGTCATTTCTCCATGGCGATTCTCGAGCGTTTCCGGACAAAGAACCGTATCCTGGAACGCTTCCGCGGTGTACTCCTGCCGATGCGCTTCAAAAGCACTGCTCAGGCAGTTGAGGATCCCGCCGGCATCGCCCCGGCCAGCTTGTCGCATTTCAAACGACGGCATCGGATCATGGTGACACGGAACGGAGGCGATAGCCGATTTTCCGGTACCAGCTCCGCCTCCCGCGCCGAATGCGTTCCGGGTTGTAGACTGGCTGCTCGTGCCTTGACCCCGGCTTTCGGCCACAATGCTCATCAACCGGAAAGGCGGTGCGACGAATGATCACTCGCAGGCGGGCCCTCGCCCAACTGGGCAGCGCAGCTCTTGGCTCCGCGCTCGCTCCGTCGCTTCTTCCGGCCGAAACACACCAGCCGACGCCGCCTCGCAAACCTGCCTCCGGCAAGCCCAACATTCTCTGGATTACTACCGAAGGCGTACCCCTCAGCACGCTCAGCTGCTACGGAAGCAAGCTCATCGAAACCCCGAATATTGATCGCATCGCGAACGAGGGTATGCGTTTTGAGAACAGCTTCACCACCAACGCGCTCTGCGCTCCCAGCCGCGCAACTCTCCTCACCGGGAAGTACAGCCACCTGAACGGCATGACCTCGAATCCGGCCGACACGACCGGAGGGGAAACAAATCCTGCCTTCGATCCCGCGCAGGAGACGCTCCCCAAAATCCTGAAGAAGAGTGGCTATCAGACGGGAATCGTCGGCAAATGGCATCTGCCCGCCAATCCCGGAGAGTGCGGCTTCGACTACTTCCTTTTCAAGCGCGGCGCCGGCGGTCCGTACTACGATCCGAACGGCTATCTCCGCAACGAAAAGCTGGGCAGCAACACCATCGTGGAGAAGAGCTATCCCGGCTACATCACCGACAACATCACCAATTTCGCCATGGAGGCGATGCAGCAGTTCACCCAGCCCTTCTTCCTCATGCTGCAGTTCTTCAATGCCCATCGCCCCTTCGATCCGCCTCACCAGTACGAGCATCTCTACGACAACGTGCGGATCCCCGAGCCCGGCACCTTTTGGGACGATTACTCCCACCGCGCCGCCGCCGCGCGCGAGGCGCGCATGCGAATTGCCGACATGCCGGACTTCCACCCGCCCGCCGACCTTACCGGTCGCCAGCGGCAGCAGTGGAACTACCAGAAGCTGATGGCCCATTTTCTCGGCACGCTGCGGTCCCAGGACGACAACATCGGCCGTCTTCTCCGGTTCCTCGATGCCCACGGCCTCGCCGATAACACCGTCGTCATCTTCACCGGCGACCACGGCTTCTTCCTCGGCGACCATGGCTGGTTCGACAAGCGTTTCATGTATGAGCAGGCGCTCCGCGTTCCCTGGATGATCCGCTACCCCGGCGTCGTCCAGCCAGGCAGCGTCCGCAGCGACTGGGTCGTCAACATCGACAATGCTCCCACCGCTCTCGATCTGGCCGGAGTTGCAGTTCCCCCTGATATGCAGGGGCGCAGTCTCGTGCCGCTTCTCCATGGCCAGACACCCGCTGACTGGCGCAAATCCCTGTACTACCACTATTACGAATTTGCACCGCCGCACTGGGTCCTGCCGCACTACGGCATTCGCACCGAGCGCTATAAGCTCATCTGCTACTACACCGTGAATGAGTGGGAGCTGTTCGACCTGGAGAAGGATCCGGACGAGATGGAGAGTCTCTACGAGTGGGCTGGGTACAAGGTGGCGCCGGGCTACGAATCGGTGCTGGCCGATCTCGTCGCCCAACTGAAAGACCTGCGCGCGGCCTTTAAGGACACGACCGGCCATCCGCCAAAGATCTGGCCGCTGCAGTCGATCGATTGAAGACTGGCGCGCCGGCTTACGAGACGGCTTCCAGATCCCGTGCGCGCGCAAGATCGGCGCCCCAGGCCAGCTGTTCCATTGGATTCGCCGTCGGCCGCCCCAGCAGATAACCCTGCGCCTCGTTGGTGCCCAGCGCCCGCATCAGCTCCAGCTGCTCACGCGTCTCGATGCCCTCGACGATCACCTTCATGTGCAGGTTGTGCGCCATCGACAGCACCGACTGCACGAAAGCCCGCGTCTCCTGCCGTACGGCCAGTTCCGTCACGAACGTGCGGTCCAGTTTCAGTGCGTCCAGGAAAAGCCTGGGCAGATAACTCAGGCACGAGTAGCCGGTGCCAAAATCGTCCATGGCCACCCCAATCCCGCGCCCGGTGAGGCGCCGGATCAGGTCCGCGGCCCTCTCCACGCCCGTCAACGTCGCCGATTCGGTCAGCTCCAACTGCAGCAGGCTCGGTTTCAGTCCGGTGCGGTGCAGCGTCTCCTCCACTTCTTCGAGGAACGAATCCCGCGCAAACTGCACACTCGACACGTTCACCGCCACCTGTATCGGCCGTTTGGCGCGGGCCTGCCACTTCACCGCATCCATGCAGGCGCGCTCCAGTACATACGCTCCCAGCGGCACAATCAGACCGCTCTCTTCCGCGATGGGGATGAAACTCAGCGGGGGAATCGGTCCCAGGGTCGGATGAGCCCAGCGGGCCAGCGCCTCAAACCGCACAATCGTATTTGTGGCCAGATCGAATTCCGGCTGGTAATGCAGCGTGATTTCCCCATTCTCGATCGCCTGCCGCAGCTCGCCTTCCAGCATCAGCCGTTCGCGCGCCGCTGTTCCCAGCCCGTCGCCGAACTGCACGACCCGGTTCTTTCCGTTCCGTTTCGCCGCGAACATCGCACAATCCGCCTGGCGCAGAAGCTGGCCGCCCTCCTGAGCATGCTCCGGAAACATGCTGATTCCGATGCTGGCCGTCATCCGGATTGAATGGCCGTCCACATCAAAGGGCGCTTTCAGCACCTCCAGCGTGTCCCTGCCCACGGTGTCGGCATCTTCCGGCCCCTGCACGTTCTCGAGGATCAGCGTGAACTCGTCGCCGCCGATCCGCGCCAGCGTATCCGACTGCCTGAACCGCGACTTCATCCGCTGAGCGACCTGGCCCAGCAACGCGTCGCCCACGTTGTGCCCCAGTCCGTCGTTCACCAGCTTGAATCCGTCCAGATCGATGTAGAGCAGCGCTACCTTCCGGTTCTCGCGCCATCCCTTCGCCAGGCTGTGAGTCAGCCGGTCGATCAGCAGCCGCCGGTTCGGCAACCCGGTCAAATCGTCGAAGAGCACCATCTGCTGCAGCCGCGCTTCAGCTTCCTTCCGCGCGCGGTCCCGGCGCTGCATCTCGGTCAGCATCGCGTTGAAGCCGTCTACCAGCTCGGCGACCTCTTCGCTGCCGCGCACCGGAAAATGCACGTCGTAGGGCCGCTGTGCCGCCACCTGCAGCATCGACCGGGAGAGTTCCCGAATGGCCTGGGTCGTCTCAGACGCTTTCTGCAGCGCGCCTTCCTGTTCGCTTACCTGCCGCCGCAGCTTATTCACGCGCGACAGGACCGCCAGGATCGCCAGGCTCAGCAAAGCCACGGTTGCCAGCATCACCCCAGTCATCGGCGACGTCCAGATGGGCGTGCCTCCCAAGAGGATGGCTGAGTTTAATGGAAGATCGTTCAATGACGCCGCCGCAGCGGAGTGCGATACGACGGACGCGTGAGACCACGTGACCCCAAAGATCGCCACGCCCGCCACCAGGGCTACGCCTGCCGGAAGACTCTTACGGCTCATGCAACCATATTCAGAGCTCGATGGTTACTAAAGCCATACAACTTTGGACAGCCCCTGTCCCCATTTGGAGCCAGATGGGCGTCTCTGGCCCTGCGCACCGGCTCTCTTCCGCGTCTGCCGTCCGGCCCCATTACCAGGTGTATCGCACTGAATAGTCCAGCTTTCCCGTGCCATTGGCTGGAATTTCCAGCGGAAATTCCAGTGTGTGACTGTCGGTCCGGGTATAGTCACTCGATTTCTCTGTGATCTCCCAGTTCTCGCCTCGGTTCATGTGCTCGACAATCGTCACCCTGACCGGCTGCGCCCTCTGGTTCGTCACCGTGATCTCAAAGGACTCGTCCAGGTCGTGGGCGTTCTGGTTGATATGAAAGTCCGTCTGGCGCCGGCTCCCTTTCACGTCGAAAGCGCTGCCGGTTGTGATCCGGATCGTATCGTTGGCCGCCGTATGGTGGATCATGCTCTCGCCCACGAACTCCATCTGGCCATCGCTGTCCCTGCGGTACAGGCGGATTCGGCCCGCGGGCAGCGTATCCCAGGGGGCCGGGCCGCGGCGTTGACGCCTGCCCGCCGGTACCCCCGCAGATGCCGAAATTTTGCCTCTCGGATACCGCCTGCAATGTCGTTTGACAATCCTGCGATATAACGGAAAGAGGGGGGTTGCTGCGGGGAAGCACCAAACTCGCTCCCGTTCCGGCACGCCAGCCGGTGGGTTGCCGGCGCGCAGAATGTATTCTTTGTTGAAGTTCTGGTCCTTATTTCTGCCTTGGGTAATCGCATTCGCCCCGTGCCATGCGCTTGCCGCCGCGTCCGGCGCCGCCGAGGCGGACAACGGGCGTGCATCTGCGAACGGCCCTCTTTCCAGTTCCGCCAACAGCTTCGGCTCTTCCTCCGACGGCTATATGCCCGTCCGCGGCCATCCGACGGTCATCATCCCCCGTCTCACCGCTGTCCCCAGGCTGGCCGACTTCCTCGTCAGTCCGGCGCAGGGTCTCGCCGCCAGCGAAATGCTCCGTATCCACCATTTCATCGAGCGCTATCCCGACGACGGCAAAACACCGCCTGAAGACACCGTTGCCTACCTTGGCTACACCCACCAGGCGCTTTTCATCGCCTTCGTCTGCGCCGACAAAACGCCGGATCTCATCCGTGCCCACATGCTCGCCCGCGACGCCCCGGGCGACGATGACGATGTTTTCGTGATGCTCGATACCTTTCACGATCAGCGCCGCGCCTTCCTCTTCCAGAGCAATGCACTCGGCATTCAGACCGACGGCCTCTACAGCGAGCAGACCGGCTACGACTTCTCTTTCGATACCGTCTGGGATACCTGGGGCCGGCGCACGCCCAACGGCTACGTGGTCCTGATGCGCATTCCCTTCGCCAGTCTCTATTTCGCCAAAGCCGACCCGGGCGAGCTGCGCACCTGGGGCATCATTCTCGGCCGCAACGTCTCCCACCTGAACGAGTCCGACTACTGGCCGCGCAGCAATCACAACATCGCCGGGAAGCTCACTCAGGACATGGCCGTCGAAGGCTTCCGCGACATCGAGAAGGGCCAGAATCTCCAGTTCGAGCCCTACTCTCTGGCGCGCAACATGCGCCAGCTCAATTCCGTCAATCCCGACAACCCATTCTTCGAAGACCACTCTCTCCAGGGCTACAGCGGGCTCGATGCCAAGTTCATCCTCCACAACAGCCTCGTCCTCGATACGACCGTCAATCCCGACTTCAGCCAGGTCGGCATCGACAATCCCGCCACCCCCAATCAGCGCTTCCCTCCCTATTATGCCGAGGTGCGGCCATTCTTCATCGAGAACAGCAGCTACTTTCAGACTCCCATCAGCCTCTACTACACCGACAACATCGTCACCCCGCAGTACGGCGCCCGGCTCACCGGCAAGCTCGGCCCCTGGGCCATGGGCGTGCTCAGTGTCGATGACCGCAGCCCCGGCCAGCTCGTGCCTGCCACCGACCCCAACGCCAATAAGCGCGCCGAGTTCTATGCGGCCCGCATGAATCGTGATATCGGCAAACTCTCTGACGTGGGACTCATCTACGCTGACCGTGAATACGTCAATTCCTTCAACCGCGCCGGCGGCTTCGACTATCGCGCGCGCGTCGGCAATGGCTGGACCGTCACCGGCCAGGCCGTCACCTCGGAAACGAAAAACCTCAGCAACGACACCCCCGGCGAACAATACTGCGAGAATTACGCCCTCTTCTGCAGCGGACAGGCGTACTTCCAGCAAATCAGCTATTCCGATCTGCACTGGAGCTGGTGGGCCGCCTACAACGACAACTCCGCCGGATTTGTCACCGACACCGGCTTCTTCCAGCGCCCCGATATCCGCGAGCCAAACGGCCACATCGGCTACACCTTCCGCCCGGCGCACGGACCCATCCTCTCCCAGGGGCCCAGCGTCTACACCGAGCGCATCTGGGATCACACCGGCCTGCCCCTCGACTACTATCTGAATCCGTCCTGGAATATCACCTTCAAAGGCCGTACCTCCGTTTCCGGCTGGGTCGTGCTCGGCCAGGATCGCCTTCGCCCCATCGACTATTCCGCCCTGCCCGGCGATGTCGAGTACCACAGCAATCAGGCCGGCGCCAGCGTCTACTCCTCACCTCTGCCCTGGTTTGCCGTCGGCGGCGGCTATTACCAGGGCACTGCGGTCAACTACTCGCCCCCGAATAATCAGGGACCCGGCCCCGTCGATGTCTCTTCCCCCAACGTCAATCTCGAGGTCAAACCTCTCCGCTCGCTCGACCTCCAGAACAGCTACGTCTATACCCACTTCACCAACCCGTCCACCGGCAACGTCGTCTACGACAACCACGAGCTCATCTCGCGCTGGAATTACCAGCTAACCAAAGCTGCCTCCCTCAACCTCATTGGCCAGTACATCTCAACACTTCCCAATTCTGAGTTCACCGACGCCGAAAACTCCAAAAACCTCTTTGCCGACGCGCTCTTCACCTACATGCCCCACCCGGGCACCGCCCTCTACGTCGGCTACATCGGCAACTTCGCCAACATCGACCGCGCCCTCTGCACTCGCGAGCAGGACGGGCTCTGCAATGAGAATGAGCCCATCCTCGCTCCCACCGGCTCTTCGCTTATGAACGACGGCAAGAACGTCTACGTGAAGCTCTCGTATCTGCTGCGGTTCTAGACGCCCGCCCCCATTCTGCTTACCGCACCGGGGTCGCGATCACGCTCCGTCCATATTCGCGCAGGGCTTCCAGCGTCTTCTTCGCGGCTCCGGACTCGATTGCCTCCAGCGCCCGCGCCACCCCGTCCTTCAGGCTGCTGGCCAGCCCGGCCGCTTCCAGAGCCGCCGCCGCATTCAGCAGCAACACATCCCGGCGCGGGCCCCGCTCCCGTCCTTCCAGCACCGACTCCAGGATGGCTGCATTCGTCTGCGGCGTGTCGCCCCCCTGCAGATGGCTCAGATCCGCCGGCGCCAATCCACCATCCTCCGGGTGTACGACCATATGGAACGCATACGGCACCTCGTGATCCGACAGCGCGCGGATCACCACCGTGTCGGTCGCCGAAAGTGCAATCTCGTCGATGCCGTTGTGCGCGTGCACCACCCGCCCAAACCGCACCCCCAGCTGCACCATCGCGCCCGCCACCAGATCCAGCTTGGCCGGTGAGAAAACCCCCATGACCTGCGCGGACGCCCCCGCGGGATTGGTCAGCGGACCGGCAAGATTAAAAATCGTCCGCATCCCCAGCGCGCGTCGCACCGGCTGTACTCGCTTCAACGCCGGATGCAGGTTCGGTGCATACAGAAACGTGAATCCCGTCGCGCGCAGGCACTCGACCGACTGCACCGGCGTCAACGCCACCGGCACGCGCATCGCCTCCAGCACGTCCGCCGACCCGCACTTTGACGTCACTCCGCGGTTCCCGTGCTTGGCCACTTTGGCGCCTGCTGCCGCCGCCAGCAACGCCGCGCCCGTCGAGATGTTGAATGTATTCTGACCGTCGCCGCCGGTCCCGCACGTATCCACCAGCGACGCCCGCTCTTCCTCATCCAGCGGAACCGGCGTCGCCAGCGTCCGCATCGCCTGCACAAACCCGGTCAGCTCGTCGACCGTCTCTCCGCGCGTCGCCATCGCCGAAAGCAGCGCCGCAATCTCCTGATCCGCCGCCGGCCCCGGCTCGCTGGTCAGAATCGACTGCAACGCACTCCGGGCTTCGTCGCGCGTCAGCGTGCGATGTTCTTCAGCGACCTGCTTCAGTAATCCTTCCAGCGGGGGCATGGGATTGATCCCATGCTACTCGACCCGCGAAGGGAGCGGCGCGCGGAACCGGCCGCCGCTCCCGCTGGTTACCTCAGTCCCCTGCTGCGGTTCCCGGCAGTGCCTCGTACTCCGGCTTCGCCGCGACTGCATGGGACGACGGTGCCGGCTTCTCCGCAAAGAACACCCTGTAGACCAGCCCCGCGAGCACCGCTCCCAGAATCGGCGCGAGCCAGAACATCCACAGTTGCGACAGCGCCCATCCCTGCACGAACAGCGCCTGAGACGTGCTGCGCGCCGGGTTCACCGACGTGTTCGTAATCGGAATCCCCACCAGATGGATCAGCGTCAGCCCCAGCCCGATGGCAATCGGCCCAAAGCCCTTCGGTGCCCGAACGTCCGTGGCGCCAAAAATGATGAACAGGAAGAAGAACGTCAGGATCATCTCCGCCACGAAGCAGGACTGCATGGTGTATCCGCCTGGGGAATGCGCGCCATAGCCGTTGGCGGCAAAGCTGCCCAGCACGAACCCGGGCTTTCCGCGGGCAATCACATACAGCGCCGACGCTCCCACAAACGCCCCGCTCACCTGCGCCGCCCAGTAAGGCAGCACATGCGCCAGCGGAAACCTCCGCCCAATCGCCAGTCCGATCGAAACCGCCGGGTTGATGTGGCATCCCGAGATGTGGCCGATCGCGAATGCCATGGTCAGAAGCGTGAGACCGAAGGCCAGGGCCACCCCAAGGAAGCCGATGCCCAGACCGGGATACGCGGCGGCGAAAATGGCGGCTCCGCATCCGCCGAAAACCAGCCATGCGGTGCCGAAAAACTCGGCGAACAGCTTTTTGCTCAGATTCATGCGTTCCTCCAGACCTAATGCCGGGATTGGTGCGTGGGACCACCTCAACTGCTGATCGACCTTGGCCCGTGAGAGAGGCGAAAACGGAGAGAGGACGGAATTCCACTCCGGGGGAGAGCCGCAGTGTACCGCACAGATTGCCGAATGAGCCGAAGAACTTCAGTCATCCTCTGCGCGCGTTTGCCGCAGGCCCGAAGCCTTCGCTACACTGAACATTCGGCCCTGCCCGGGTTTCGTGTGCTGTCAGGCGGAATCCACAGGCAACGCGCGGTCTTCACACCCAACATTTCTGCACGGTTGCAAATCGCACTTCTGGCCATCCATTTATGAAAATTCACGAGTATCAGGCGAAAGACATTCTGGCGAAGTATGGCGTCGCTGTGCCGCACGGCGAAGTCGCCAACACCCTCGATGAAGCCCTCGAAGTCGCCAAGCGCCTCTTCAGCGGAGGCGCCAAAGGCGTCGTGGTCAAGGCGCAGATCCACGCCGGAGGCCGCGGCAAGGGCGGCGGAGTTAAGGTCGCCAAAACCCTCGACGAAGCCGAGCAGTACGCCAAGCAGATTCTCGGCATGCAGCTCGTCACTCACCAGACCGGCCCTCTGGGCCAGAAGGTGCAGCGCCTCCTCATCGAAGAAACCGCCGCCATCGATCGCGAGCTCTACCTCGGCATCGTCCTCGACCGCGCCGCCGCGAAGCTGGTTTTCATGGCCTCCCAGGCCGGCGGCATGGAAATCGAAGAAGTCGCCGCTAAAGATCCGAAGGCCATCTACAAGGCCTACATCGATCCCGGCGTCGGCTTTCAGGCCTACCAGGCCCGCGAACTCGCCTTCGCCCTCGGCCTCAAGCCCACCCAGACGAACGAAGCCGTCAAATTTATGATGGGCCTCTACAAGGCCTACATCGAAACCGACGCTTCGCTCCTCGAAATCAATCCCTTCATCACCACCAAAGACGACAAGCTCTTCGCCCTCGACTGCAAGATCAACTTCGACGACAACGCCATGTTCCGGCACAAGGACCTCAAGGAGCTCCGCGACGTCGCCGAAGAAGATCCCCTCGAGGTCGAGGCCTCCAAATACGCCCTCAACTACATCAAGCTCGACGGCAACATCGCCTGCATGGTCAACGGCGCCGGCCTCGCTATGGCCACCATGGACATCATCCAGTACGCCGGCGGCATGCCTGCCAACTTCCTCGACGTCGGCGGCGGCGCCAATCAGCAGCAGATCGAGCACGCCTTCGAGATTCTGCTCTCCGACAAGAACGTCCAGGCCGTCTTCATCAACATCTTTGGCGGCATCCTTCGCGTCGACACCCTGGCGCAGGGCGTCGTCCAGGCGGCGAAGAACCTCAACGTCAAGGTTCCCGTCGTCCTCCGCCTCGAAGGCACCAACGTCGAAGAGGGTCGCAAAATCCTCAAGGAATCCGGCCTCAAGTTCATCGTCGGCGACACCATGCAGGACGCCGCCCAAAAAGTCGTCGTAGCGGCAAAAGGAGCAGCGTAGAGATGGCAGTCCTGGTCAATAAAGAGACCCGCCTTATCGTGCAGGGAATTACGGGCCGTGAAGGCACCTTTCACGCCAAAGGCTGCGCCGAATACGGAACCAAAGTTGTCGGAGGCGTCACGCCCGGCAAAGGGGGCACCGTCCACGAAGGCTGGCCTGTCTTCGACACCGTTCATCAGGCCGTCGAGAAGACCGGCGCCAACGCCACCGTCATCTTCGTGCCTCCGCCGTTCGCCGCCGACGCCATCCTCGAAGCCAACGACGCCGGCCTGGCGCTTATCATCTGCATCACTGAGGGCATCCCGATCAACGACATGGTCAAGGTATGGAGCGTCCTCAAGCACTCCAGATCGCGCCTCATCGGCCCCAACTGCCCCGGCGTCATCTCACCCGGCAAGGCAAAGGTTGGCATCATGCCCGGCCGTATCCATAAAGAGGGATCCGTCGGCATCGTCTCCCGCTCCGGCACCCTCACCTACGAAGCCGTCTACCAGCTCACCCAGCGCGGCATCGGCCAGTCCACGGCCATCGGTATCGGCGGCGACCCCATCATCGGCACCACCCACGTCGACGCGCTAAAGCTCCTCAACGACGATCCCGAGACCGAGGCCATCATCCTCATCGGTGAAATCGGCGGCACCGCCGAAGAAACCGCCGCTCAGTTCGTCAAGGACCACGTGAAGAAGCCCGTTGTCGGATTCATCGCAGGCCAAACCGCTCCCCCGGGACGCCGCATGGGTCACGCCGGCGCCATCATCTCCGGCGGGCAGGGTACCGCTGCCGAAAAGATGAAGGCCCTCACAGCCGCTGGCATCCACGTTGTCGAAACCCCCGCCGCCATCGGCGAAACCGTCGCAAAGGCGATCGGCAAAGCGTAAACGAGCTCTTAGCTGCCAGCTTTTAGCTATTAGCGATCCGCTCCAAACGCAACCATTGTTTCGCCGGCCTCGCCGGCGCACCGACAATCCGCCTCCCACGAGGC
>Ga0335073_10012621_pt1 | contig 11856 bp, 11 predicted proteins | sample Lox_Sample_22_FD_207093 | JGI IMG/M metagenome (GOLD analysis project Ga0335073, IMG submission 207093) | Soil microbial communities from Loxahatchee National Wildlife Refuge, Florida, United States - Lox_Sample_2.2 | ecosystem: Environmental > Terrestrial > Soil > Wetlands | place: USA... | reverse complement strand
CGCACTACCAGCTCGGGAAGTTCAGCGGTTACCGCTGCCCGGAGCGCTGGCCAGGCACCATTGGCGGTCATCCAGTGACCGTGACTGACCCCTCGTTACCCTGGCTAATGGCACGTTAATGGCACGTTAATGGCACGGTGATCGCGCTGGCAGGGTCCGGGCACCCACGTCCGCCCGCTGCTGGTCAGCGTGCATGGCTCAGGCTGCGTCCTTCGATACTGGTGGTTGGCCTGCGGCGGGCGGCCCACGCCCGGTCCAGCAGCACCGCGGTGATGGCCGCGAACAGCGCGGCCCCGACGGCAATCAGGGCGATCTGCCAGCCCGGCATGCCGCCAATCACGACGGTGTGGACGGGGATGTGCACCGGATAGTGGATGTGCGCGGGCGGCAGCGACGGGTGCTTGTTCCAGCCTGACGGCTCAGGCGGCGAGGTGGCACCCGATCCCCCCGAAGGCGGGACGGGTAGGGCGAACGCGGCAGGCGCGGCAACAGCAAGGCCGAGCCAGCCGCAGGCCAGCCCGGCCAGGACGCCGATCAGACGGCGGAAGTGACGGATGAGGGTCATGACGATCTCCCTGGACTAGTGGCGCGATCTGCTAAGTGCGAGTGTGAGCAGGCCGTCGGCCGGTCCGCCATCCGACGTTCTACGGATAGCTGGACCGGTGCTGCCCGGCGTAACGTGAAACCGAGGGGGAAAGGGTCGCCATGAGCACTTCCGTGAGGGCCAGCGACCGGGATCTGCGTGCCTTGGCGGGCATCGTCAGCCAAGACCACGCCGACCTGCCGGACGGGCAAGGGCTGCCGCCGTCCCTGCTGGCCGATCTGATGGGCCAGATCCGCTGCGACGCCCTGTCACTCGATGGCTGGGACACTGGGCGGCAGATGTGCTGGTTCAGCCAGGAAATCTCATCCGGTATCCAAGCAATCGAGGACCAGGACGAGGTGTACTGGAAGAATCAACGGGACTCCCTGTTCAACAGCTACGTAGCCCGCACCGGCGATCAGCGCAGCGTCATCAAGATCACGGACTTCTACTCGATCCGGCAGTGGCACAACACCGCCATGTACGTGGATTGCGACCGCTTGATGGGACTGGAGCACTGTCTCCTGGTGTGCCTGCCCAGCGCGCTGCCACCAACCGCCCGGCCCGAGCGGTATGTGCAACTCGCCTTGGGCCGCGGACCCGGGCCAGATTTTTCCGAGCGGGACCGGGCGGTGCTCACGCTGCTGCGCCCGCACCTGGACCAGGCCTACCTGGACGTCGAGCGGCGCCGCCGCCCAGTCACCCGGCTAACCCCCCGGCAGACCGGCCTGCTGCGCCTGGTGGCCGCCGGGCACACCAATGCTCAGATCGCCCGGCGGCTCGGCATCTCGGAGGGAACCGTGCGCACCCACCTGGAGAACATCTACGAACGGCTGCAGGTCTCCAGCCGCACCGCCGCCGTCACCCACGCCTTCACCGACACGATCGCCTAGGGCTGACCAGCCCAGGTGAGGATGTGCGCCCTGGTCTTCCCTGTCCTTCCTAATAGACACCGCAACCTTGTAAGCGACTGCCCATGATCGGCTGCCAACCGGAAATCGGTGAGTTAGTGAGCGCGTGGCAACACCTGGCAAAGCGTCAGCGGGGGCACGGTTTGGTTTGGCGGGTCAGGCGGCGGCTGGGGAGGGTGACGTTGTAGCCGAGGGGCTTCGAGTTGGTGGATGTGGTTGCGCTTGCGGCGTTCGGTCGATGCGAGCGCGGCGCGGACCAAGCGATCACGAACGGGATCGACTCCCACGTCCAGGTCGGGCAGCAGCGCGGCGACGAGGCGGCCACGCTCGCCCCGGGGCTAATGGCACGGAAGATCAATAACTGCCTAGGAAAGGGAACGTGCCGCAGGAGAGACCCGCGCTGACCTGCAAGGACATACCTGGAGCGGGGTGATGAGAATCGAACTCGCACTATCAGCTGGGGATCCGACCGATCCGTCCGGCTCAGGCCGCTGACCAGCCAGAATCAGACACCGCCAGCACCCCGTAATTGACCCCCTGCTTACTGAGGCTAATTGCACGGTGATCTTGGATGAACCGGGATGGGCCGGCGAGGCCAAGATCACCCAGCGACACTCCCGAATGACCGACCGCTGTCGGAGGCACGCGGCATGATGCGATACTGGATGGACTGGTACCGGAGGTGACGGTGACGACGAACGGGGCAGACGACCTACCGGTGCCCCCCGATGGCGGCACAGAGTCACTCGATAAACAGGCGCGGCGCAAGGGCGTCCGCCCCATCCGGTCTGCCGACGACCTGACCCAGGACGGCATATTCGACACCGACGAGGAACTGGATGCCTTCCTCGCTCACGTCGCTGAGACTCGTCACGCCGACCTCGCCTGATCCGCATGGACCGGGTCATTCTTGATACCGGCGTCTCCTTGCTCAGCCTGAAGCGCCGCCTGTCTTTCCCTGCCTTGAGTCGCCTCATCGGAAGGCAGCCGTGCGTCACGTTCGTCACGCTCGGGGAACTGACCCAGTGGGCCGAGCTCCGGCAGTGGGGGCGCCGCAACCGCGTGGCGTTAGAGATGTGGCTCGACGGCGTGATCGTCCTTCCTTACAACGAGGACGTCGCCAGAAGCTGGGGACGGATCTCGGCGGCCGCGATCCAGCGCGGACGGCCCAGACCAGCCAACGACACCTGGATTGCCGCATGCGCCCTGACCTACGACCTGCCGCTCGCGACCCTCAACACCAAGGACTTCAAGGACTTCGCCGACCATGACCGGCTGAACCTGATCATCCAGGCTGGCTAATTGCACGGGTACAGATCCACGCTGGGCAAGACCTGACCCGTGGGCTCAGAAGCATCCAGCGAGCCAGGAATACTCCGAGCGGGTGACGAGAATCGAACTCGCACTATCAGCTTGGGAATCCGACCGATCCGCGCCGTTAGGCCGACTGGCCAGCCAGAACCAGGCACCGCTAGTACCCGTGACTGACCCTGGTTTACCAGGGCTAACTGTACGCTAATTGCACGGTGGTCTTGCTCCGGGACTGCGCGGGCTATTGGGTCAAGGTTCGTTGCCCTGCCCGGTTTCTGGCCAGTAGTAGCCTGAACCCCTGGCGGCGGCCACGATGGCCGCGCCGTCGAGTTCGGTGATGGTCAGCTCGATGCCGCCGAACGGCCATTCCACGGCGAACTCGAAGACCTCGGCCGGAGGCAACGGCCACAACCACAAGCCGAAGCCGCTAAAGCCGACTTCCCGGCCGTGCATGCCAGTGCTGCCCGGTGTCAGTGACAGCAATGGCCCCGCCGGTGGCTCATCGCCGGGGTGCCTGCGGCGCACCCTGGACTCCAGGGTGGTGGCCTTGCGGCCATCGCCGTATCGCACCCCCAGCCGCAGCAGCCTGCGCGGCAGCGGAGCACCGCCGCGCACCCGGTGGAAGCTTCCATACGCCGAGGTGTGCAGGTCCCACCAGTCGTCCTCAGACAGGCCGTCCTGACGGGAGATGACTTCCACGTCGAACATGCAGCCAGTGTGGAAAGCCCGGATCACCGGCAGGCGCAGCACCGCGTGAGGGCTGCGGGCCAGTGTCTGCTCAATGGCCAGCACCGCCCCGGTTTCCAGCGCGGATGGACCCGACCACGGCGGGGGTTCCGGCAATCCGGCGGCGACAGTCTCTTCCCCTGCTGCCAGGGGCTCGAAGAACATGTCCTCACGGTATTCCGCATGGGCCGACCGAACCAGGCCGCTTGCGCTACCTGCACGAGCCCAGTTCGGCTGCGGTGGCGGCCACCCTTGCAGAGAGACCAGGCCGCGCCGCGCCGATCGGCGCTGACCCGCAAGAACGTGGCTGGAGCGGGTGACGAGAATCGAACTCGCACTATCAGCTTGGGAAGTTCAGCCGTTACCGCTGCCAGGGGCGCTGACCAGGCATCCCAGGCGGTCGTGAGTGACCCTGGATGCCCCCTCGCCACCCTGGCTAATGGCACGTTAATGGCACGCTGATCATGCGGTGACCGGCCGGATCGGGTGCCCTGCGGGCCCGCATCTCCCCCGTCCTCTTAGCTGCCCACCCTTGGCCGCGGCTGCCGTGTCCAGGTTCGCGAAGCGACTGCGCAGCAACTAGGCCTTGACTCGGCGGACTCGGCCAAGACCATCGAACAGCGTGGAGGATGGGGAACGTGTCTCGGGAACGGTTTTACAGACGGTGCCGTCTGGCTATCGTGGATGTGCCGCCAAAGTTCTACTCTTCTTCGCATGGGAAGCGCTGTCTGGCTTGCATCGGCGGCCGGCTTGGTCGGAGTCGCACTCGGAGGACTGGTTAGCCTCGCGGTGAGTCGTCAGCAGATACGGGAAGCTCGCGCACTACGGGCAGATGAAGCTTCACAGGAGCGCTACCGGCGTAGCGTGGATAGACGATTTAAGGCCTTCTCGGAATTCATAATTCAGCATCGCGCCGCCAGAGGTGCGTTGCAGTTTTACTATTCTCAACTAGATGGCAAGCCGAGCATTGGTGATATAAACAAAGCTTTGCGATCCGCTCGCGATAGCGCGGCTATGGTCTTTCTTGTGCTAGAAACGGAAAGAACCTATAAGGCTTGCCGAGGCGTGCTTCGCGCTCTTGGGCAGGTGCAAAGTGTTGTCTATGAGAACGCTGGGCGTCCGAGTGCTAAACTGGACCACGAGATTAATAATGCGCTTGGAAGAGCCATGCGCGAATTTCAGAACGCTGCTAGGGCTGAACTTGACGTCAATGGACCAGAGTGGCCGTGGGTGGAGGGCGAATCTACGTACCCTTCCGGGACTGCGCCGTGAGTCGGTATTCCCCGAGAGTTCATTCATCGGCTGCTGGCAAGAGCACGGATCTGCACCAAACAACTCGGCTTCACCAGCGTCGTCCGCATGACATGACCTACGCGCGGCCGCAATACCAGCGCTCCGGGACCTTGATCCCCTACTTGCAAGAGCCGGGATCGTCTGAGTCGCGCCGCGTGAACCGGCTGGGCCAGGCTGGGACGATGACGATGGACAGGCGGACGCACTGGTCCCGGTCGGCTAGTTGCACGGAAGACCGTTGCCGCTGCCAGGGGCGCTGACCAGGCGCCCGAAGTGGCTCCGAGTGACCCTGGTTGACCCTCGTCATCCTGGCCAATGGCCCGCTAATGGCCCGGCGATCACGCGCGAGCGATCAGTTCGCGGGCCGCGGCAACAGGCAGCCGCACCCAGTGGAGAGCGCTGTCAGCCCTCTTGATCCGGCCGTTCAACACGTGACAAGCCACGCTCAACCATAAACCTCACCGCTGCGTTCATATTGGTAGGAATGACAGTCTTGTCAGGATGAAGTGTAGGCCAAACCCGAAGCAGTTCATCAACAAACCCCTGACCAACATCGGTAACCCCGGCGAAGTCCACTTCCACGGTGTCAAAATCAGCCTCGAGTCCGTCTAGTAGTCGTCTTGCCTCACTGCGCGACACGAACGTGGTGCCTACCTCGAAGAGCTTTACCACCGGCCGCGTCCTTACGAAGGCATGGCCACGACTGAACTCATGGAAAATAGCCGCCAGCGAACGATCAGTCTGCGGGTCAATCTGGCACACCACAGACGTACCTTCGAGATTTGGTACGACGCCCAGCGCCGTGTCATGACGGAGATTGTCGACAGTCCAGCGCACGCCCGACGATGTCAAACGGAAAAGATCTACTGCTTTTGACGTGAAGAAGATTCCCTCACCGGTGTGCCGCTGCCGGTCGGTAGTTCGTTTTCCCTTAGAAAGTTCCTGGACCGCCTCGAATTCGCTTGCCAGATTCAGTCCCTCTCGGAGCTTCGGGTATGCGCCCACCCCATAGTCCCTCACCTCGAAGCTCCACTGGTCCGGAGCTGTCCACCAAGTGATCGTAGCGATATCACTACCCGAGTGATCAATGGCGTTATTTAGCATCTCAGTGAATGCATAGCCCATGATCTTTCCAGCCGGGCTCTCCCTGTCAAGGTCCAAGTCTCCAGCTACCCGCCGCCACACCACATCCTCGGAAAGGCCTAGCAACGTGAGTTCATGCTGCCACGAGGGCGGCGCATCAATCACAGCCGTGAGAGGGTCCTCAGGCAGCGTTCGGCGCACTATCGCCGCTCGGACGGCCCCCAGGTCGAACAGTCGATGACCACCTGATGTTCTAGACGAGGGGATGACCCCTGCATCTGCCAGCTGCCGGATTCTGGTCGGCGATAGTCCCAGCTCTCGGGCTACGTCGGCGATGCGAACCAGATGCTCGGATGACTGGGTCATGCCATCCCTCCGGCGGAAACCTACACCTACACTGTGGATTTTAGCAAGAACTTGCAGTGTAGGTGTAGGTTACGCCTCCTGCATCCTGCATCATCGTCTCGTCGTGCCGGCTCTTGCTTGGCACCAGGGGAGTACGGCCGAGGACCGATAGGTCTCGGTATTAACTGGTTGCCGCAGCTTCCGACTGCCACGCGATCTGTTAGCAAGCCACCCCGGCGAGGCTGCGCCGCAGCGCCTGGCCCGTGACCGTGGCTCGTTTCGTGCTTGGAGCGGGTGACGAGAATCGAACTCGCACTATCAGCTTGGGAAGTGCAGCGGTTACCGCCGTCAGGGGCGCCGACCAGGCATCCCTGGCGGTCCCGAGTGACCCTGGCTGACCCCTCGTCACCCTGGTTAATGGCACGCTAATGGCACGGCCGATCATGCGCTGATGTGCCGCGTCCGGGACGTTCTCACCAGTCTGTGAGCGGTGAGTGACGGACGGAAGGCCTAACTTCCTGTGAGGCGGCCCAGGATGCCAGCAGGCGCAGCCGTTCCTCCGAGTGGGATCCGGGTTCGGCGGTGTAGATCAGGACGACGAGGCCCGGTTCGGCGGTGATGGCAAGCTCCTCGTACGCGAGAGTGACCTCCCCGACGACTGGGTGGCGGAACCGTTTCGTGCCTGATCCGTGGGTGCGGACGTTGTGCGCCGCCCAGAGCCTCCGGAAGGTGTCACTCTGAGTGGAGAGCTCTCCGACAAGGTCCTGGAGTCCGCGGTCGTGGGGGTCACGGCCAGCCTCGGCGCGCATGATGCCGACGCACATCTCGGCGAACAGCTCCCAGTCGGGGTAGAAGTCCCGGGAGGCAGGGTCGAGGAACTGGAACCGGGCGAGGTTCGGGGTCCGGCCGCCGTCGCCGATGAGCGGCGAGTAAAAGGCACGGCCCAGCGCGTTCGTGGCCAGCAGGTCTTGATGCGGGTCCCGCACAAAGGCGACCCCGTCCTTGATCGACTCCAGCGCCCACTGCAGGCTCTGCCGCGACGCGGGCCGACCGGCTGCGCGGCGGCGTGGCCGTCCGGAAGCGGGGATGCCGTCGGCGGCCCGTGCGAGATCGAACAGGTGCGCCCGCTCGGTTTCGTCCAGTTGCAGCGCCCGGGCAATGGCATCGAGGACCGCGGTGGATGCACCGGCGATCTGGCCCCGCTCTAGCCGGGAGTAGTACTCAACACTCACGTCGGCGATGGCAGCGACCTCGCTGCGCCGGAGCCCCGGCACGCGACGGTTCCCGCTTGACCGCAGGCCGGCCTGCCGTGGGGTGATCTTGCCGCGCCGTGACATGAGGAACTCGCGGACTTCGTCGCGATTGTCCACACCCCGAGCATAGGTCCGCCGGGTCTCGGGTGGGGTGCCCTGTCAGGGCGCGTCTCATCAGGGACTCCTCGCTGGCGTATGACGCTGGTTTGCTGGGTGCCAATGAAGCAATGACCAACTGACGGCACTTCCCCAGTTGACGGCTGCCGCCCAGGCGTCCCCTTGAGATCAGGAGGAAACACCATGCGTGGAGCGATCTTGTACGCCCCCCGCGATGTCCGCGTCGAAGACCGCGAGGACCCGAAGATCCAGGAGCCCACCGATGCCATCATCCGGCTTGCGGCGACCTGCGTGTGCGGGTCAGACCTGTGGCCCTACCGTGGCATCGAGGCCGTAGACGGGCCGGTCCCAATGGGTCACGAGTACGTCGGTGTCGTTGAGGAGGTCGGCAGCGACGTCCACGCCATCAAACCCGGCCAGTTCGTGGTCGGCTCGTTCTTCGCCTCCGACAACACCTGCCCGATCTGCCAGGCCGGTTACCAGTCCTCGTGCGTGCACCGCGAGCCGATTGGCACGCTCGGAGCGCAGGCGGAGTACCTGCGGGTCCCGTTGGCCGACGGAACCCTGGTCGCCACGCCCGGCATACCGAATGAGGACCTGGTCCCGAGCCTGCTCGCGGCCTCCGATGTGCTCGGTACCGGCTGGTTCGGGGCCGTGGCCGCTGAGGCCGGGCCCGGCAAGACCGTGGTGGTCGTCGGGGATGGCGCGGTAGGCCTGCTCGCGATCCTAGCCGCCAGGCAACTGGGCGCTGAGCGGATCATCGCGATGAGCCGCCACAAGCCCCGCCAGCAGCTCGCCCGCGAGTTCGGTGCGACCGACATCGTCACCGAGCGCGGCCAGGACGGTGTCGCGCGGATCAAGGAACTGACCAGCGGGCTCGGCGCGCACTCGGTCGTCGAGGCCGTCGGCACGCAGGAGTCGATGATGCAAGCGATCCGCTCGACTCGGCCCGGAGGCTACGTCGGCTATGTCGGCGTCGCCCACGGAGTGGAGTTGCCCGGCGAGGAGCTGTTCTTCTCCCATGTGCATCTGCACGGCGGCCCTGCACCGGTCCGCCGGTTCCTGCCCGAGCTGATCAACCTGATCTGGAACCGGACCATCAACCCAGGCAAGGTCTTCGACCTTGAGCTGCCCTTGGATCAGGCGGCAGAGGGGTACCGGGCTATGGATGAGCGCCGCGCGATCAAGGTCCTCCTGCGCCCGTGACCCGGCGGCTGCCAGGAGCGTGAGACGAGCAACGAAACAGGAGCGTGAGACGAGCAACGAAATAGGAGCATCTGATGGCTTCAGCTGAGGGGAACCAGAGATTCGACGGCAAGGTCGCGTTCGTGACCGGCGCTGGCAGTGGCATCGGCCGCGCCGCCGCGCTGGCCTTCGCCCGCAACGGCGCCAGCGTCGTCGTGGCCGACATCTCCGAACAGGACAACCAGGACACCGCCCGCATGATCGGGGAGTCCGGTGGGCGGGTACTTGCCCTCCGGTGCGACGTGACGCGGGCCGAGGACGTGAAGGCCGCGCTCACCCAGCTGACCAGCGTGTTCGGGGGTCTCGACATCGCCTTCAATAACGCAGGTGCCGAACAAGAGCCCAAGGTCACAGCCGACATCACCGAAGCGGAGTGGGACCGCAGCCTCGCCATCAACCTGCGCGGCGTGTTCGTGTGCATGAAGCACGAGATCCCGCTGATGCTCCAGCGCGGTCGCGGCGCGATTGTGAACACCTCCTCCGGCGCCGGGGTCAAAGCATTCGGACGCGGAGCCGCGTACGCCGCAGCCAAACACGGCGTGGTCGGCCTGACCAAGGATGCTGCGCTCGACTACGCGTCCTCGAACATTCGCATCAATGCCATCTGCCCGGGGATCATCGACACCGCGATGATGCAGCGGTTCACCGGCGGCACCCCAGAGGGGCAGGACCGGGTGATCGCCCAAGAGCCGATCGGCCGCATGGGCAAACCCGAGGAAATCGCCGCCGCCGTCCTTTGGCTGTGCTCGGACGCCGCCACCTTCGTCGTCGGACACGCCATGGTTGTCGACGGCGGCCAAACGGTATGACAGCGCCCAATGCCGTGCTGAACAAGCTGGTCTGAGGACTTGCTTCTCCCACCCATCTCCCTCGGCAGGCGCAGAACCCTAGCGAGTGGATGTCGAATCGAGGTTCGGCGAAGCCGATCACATGCGACGCGACCGCAGGGAGCGACCTCGACGCGGCGGCCGGGAGCAGGACAGTGAATCGTCGAGCGGCCATGATCTACCAGCACGAGGCGCGCGGCCCGGACCAGGCGGGCACGCTCGCTCCAGTGGGCTAATGGCACGGAAGGTCAACGACCGGACTGGGACGGGAACCGGCTGCACGCGGGAAACCGGCGCTGACCTGCAGACACATCTGGAGCGGGTGACGGGAATCGAACTCGCACTATCAGCTTGGGAAGTGCAGCGGTTACCGCAGTCAGGGGCGCTGACCAGGCGCTCCTCGCAGTCCAGAGTGACCCCTGGCTGACCCCTCGTCACCCTGGTTAATGGCACGCTAATGGCACGGCTGATCATGCGGTGACCTGCCGCGCCCCGGGGAAGTCGGCACTGTGGGTGCGCGGGTGGAATGTGCGTGATCATCCGGGACGGGCGATGTGAGGTGTTCGTCTCGTTGTGAGCCTGGGTAGGTCCGTGTCGGCTGTGACCGGTGACTTATTGGAGCGAAGATGTCGGAGCGAGTGGACGGGCCGGTGGCCGGGACGAAGCTGGCACCGCCGTTTGTCGAGTCGGTTGCCCGGCTGGCGTATGTGTGGGGCTGGCCGATGGTCAGCCAGCTGAACCGGCGGATGGCGCTCACATCGGTGGACGAGCCCGGGCTGCGCGGCGGGTCGCTGCCGAACGCCCCGGCTGGCCAGGTATGCATGATGACCGACTACATTCCGCCCGATCAGCGGTTCGTCGCCTGCACCAACCAGGATGTCGCCTACGGGATGGGCTACGCGCGCCTCGATCAAGAGTCTGTCGTGGTGCAGATCCCCGACTTCGGCGACCGGTTCTGGGTGACCGCGGCGTGGGACCACCGCACCGACTCCTTTGCCCGCCTGGGCAAGCAGTACGGCACCAAGCCCGGTTTCTACCTGCTGGCCGGCCCGCACTGGGACGGCCAGGTGCCCGACGGGATCAGCGAGGTATTCCAGTCCCCGACCGAGCTGGCCGCGCTGTGCCCGCGGGTGTTCCTCAACGACACTGCCGAGGACCGCGCAGCCTTGCGGGAGGTCATCCAGCAGCTGATGCTCTACCCGCTCAGCCACTACGACGGGACGGTGAAGACCAAGGACTGGTCCACCGTGCCGACCTTCCCAGTGCCAGAAGGGCTGGCCGAAGGCGAGATCCACTGGGTCGACCCCGAGAAGTTCTTCGACCAGTTCCCCTCGGTCCTGCAGACCGTGCCGCCGCTGCCGGGTGAGGAAGCACTCTATGCGCTGTTCCAGTCCATGCTCGACGCATGCGGCAAAGACCCGGCGCTGCGCGAGGTACTGCAGGAAGTCGCGGTGGACACCGAACGCGACCTCATCTCCCAGCTGCTCCAGTGGCGCCTCAACGGCCCACCGGCAGGCAACGGCTGGTATTCGCCGAAGAACAACTCCCGGTTCGGCGCCGACTACATGACCCGCACCGCGCTGGCCCGGTCGAACATGTACGAGAACAGCCCGGAGGAGACCAAGTACGTGTTCACCGACGACGACTCCACCGGGGCGCCCCTGCACGGCGGCAACACCTATGCGATCACGTTCGCGCCGGGCCAGCTGCCGCCCGTCAACGGGTTCTGGTCGATGACGCTCTACAACCAGCACCACTTCTACAACGAGAATCCGCTCGGCCGGTACTCGCTCGGCACCAAGAACAACACCCTGAGCTACGACGGGAACTCACTCACCCTGTACGCGGGCGCGTTCTCGCCCGGCGATCAGCACGAGGCCAACTGGCTGCCCGCCCCGCAAGGCCCGTTCTCGCTCTACATCCGCGGCTACTGGCCCCAAGACGCCATGATCAACGGCAGCTGGCAACCACCCACCATCACGCCGCTATGAGGCCTAGCGGATCTGGCTGCCACCCCGTGGCTAATGGCACGAAGACCAGCAACTACCCGGAACGGGCGTACTGACTGCACCCCGGACACCATCGCTGACCTGTAGAAACACCTGGAGCGGGTGACGAGAATCGAACTCGCACTATCAGCTTGGGAAGCTGACGTTCTGCCA
>Ga0335073_10012620_pt1 | contig 11857 bp, 17 predicted proteins | sample Lox_Sample_22_FD_207093 | JGI IMG/M metagenome (GOLD analysis project Ga0335073, IMG submission 207093) | Soil microbial communities from Loxahatchee National Wildlife Refuge, Florida, United States - Lox_Sample_2.2 | ecosystem: Environmental > Terrestrial > Soil > Wetlands | place: USA... | reverse complement strand
CCTGCCAACCTCTTTGTAAGGGTATCCATTTCGTCTTCACAGTTCTGTCATGATCGTTTTGAATTCTTCATTAGGATGTTGGTCCAGTACACAGCAACTGTGACCTTTTGAGGATTTACTTTTCACGGGATTATGTACCGTAGTGCTCTACGTTTACTGTGAATAACCGAACAGGATCTCATTGGCTACAGATTCGGGGACGGAGGGCCAGAAATACCCCCTGCAGCTACTTCGACGCTACAGTTCTCCGTCACAGTTAAAGAAGTGCTATACAGAGACTTCGGAAAAGCCCATGGAACGCTTAATTCTCAAGAGATGGCCGGAACCTTATATAAGTATGTCATCTCTCCGAACTCTTTGCTTATCGATCGATCCCGCTCGCAACACCTAATGGGACTACGTCCAGTTGCAATTTAACCAACATCACATACTATGAGTCACGTATTTGCGAAGGATACATAGAGGTTGGACCTCCTGTGAGTTTCCGACTATGACCTCTGTTTTTTATCTTGAGGCTTACCCAATCTAGTGCTATACTTGCCTGAACTTGGCCGTTGAAAATGGGGAATTCTAAAACGCTATCAATGGAGGCCAATCGATATTAACCCCCTACCCCTGGTCCATTAACCATCACAGCTCCAGTTTCCACGTCTGGATCTCTTGCTTCAACTTTCATTTCCAGCCATCCGACGACACCGAAAACAGCGACAATAATTTTAGGTACACATCCCGCGGAAAGTGTCGGCGCCGAGACAGTCACGGCCACGAACCAAGCACGTCTTCAAGTTCCCTTCCCTCTGCCGGATCGAGATGTAGACGGGCAATGGTTTTGCTTTCCGTTGTCTTTTTCTCTATGATTGGGGCGGTGAATTTGGCATGGTAATTACGATTCTGTTCAAGTATTTCATTTGTAGAGAGAAATATAAGTATAGACGATTGTCGGTGTAATTATACCTTTGCGCGAATATAGAAGAGCAAACAAGGTAGGCAATGAAGTACCTTTGCAATGATGAAAACTGTCTTGTCATACGTTCATCTTTGCCATGTTTAGTGGAGGTTTACTTGCCCGAACGCCAGTGGCTGCTAACGGTTGCTTGTCGAGAAGCTCATTGGACCAAGGCCCACACCGCATCAAGCCATTTCGGGGTTAGGGTGTGGTTCCAAATACGGGGATAATTAAGGCTTCGAAAGTGCTGCAAAAATTTCAAGGTGGCTGGCTGGTCGCTGAATGCTAATTCGTCACCTGCCCTGCACCTGCCACCTTAAAGCAAGTCAGTCCGACTCACACTCCCTGTCATCCGCCCCACCTTCAACTCAAGTCTATCACTACACTCAATTCATCCCTGCCTCTCTTCAATCATTTTCAATCAAGCAAGTCTTTGATCTCAATGTCGCCTGCTCCAGAGACGGTTCGTCGAAATTCAACTTCATCGTCATCCCTCTCAATTAGCACAATATTATCCCGAGCACCAAGAATCTCTAATGAATCCCCTCCTCCGGGTCCTTTCAGTGCCGATCGTCGAACTAGTCTGTCCTACCGTCGTCGTGAGCACTTGAGTGACCTCAGACCTCCTAATCCCTTCTATCGAGTGTCACAACCTGCATTAACATCTGGTGATCGATCTGCCCAGGGTGAAGATGCTGAAGGAGGTCTCACCAGAGCTATGCTATTGTCGGCATTGGAAACCCGACGGCGAAGAATTGAACGACTCCAGATGGATCCAAGGCCGCAACCCGAATCGAGATCATTACCTGAATCTGAAGGTTGGACACCAAGCATCCCCTCTACGTTTCAAGGAACTTATGATGACCGTGAAGAAGAGAGATTTCCAACTCCATTTCCTAGGATACCTTGGAGACGTCCAGCTCATAGAGGAATTGTGAATGTTGAATCGAGTGAGAGTGATTCAGATGATGACGACGATCCCGAGAACAAGATCGCTACATCGATAAATGTGGGACCGACAACTCCGACTCGATATCAATTTCAAGAATCTTCCCCTGCTAATCAATCCACGGCGCCTACAGTCAATGATGATGATTCCTCTCGCAGCGCATATACATTATCTTGCAGATTCTGTGCCAATGTGCTCACAAGACGAGGCATGCGGGCACGCCTCGTAGCAGACGCCAGAGTTCACATTTGGAGTACTGATGAACAGCCTTGGTACATTGTCATCTTTGCCGTGCTAATTTAGCGTTAAATTGGTGGGAGAGCAGTATGCTACTACGACCTGCAAATGTCAGTTGATGTACTATTCCCAGTATGAGAAAGGAGTTAACTGTCTTAGTGACATTGCTTGTGCCAGATGTGAGACCGTTGTGGGCTACCACATTGCAGGCTCGAAGCCTTGCGATACCTGTTCTCGGTCGAATCATAATGCTCACTACCACTTATTAAGGTACTGCTCTCAATTGAGTATTATTGATGATTAGAACTAGCCAAATTATCGGAATCCAGAACGTGAACTCCGAAGGGGATCCCATGAGTTGGGGCGATATGTCGGTATAAGTGCCGAAGGAGGATCATTACATGGATTGCAAGGTGCCCGCATGCCGTGCGGCAGCGGGCATCAGATCCATAGACCTAGTACTGCAAATGCAGGTGATGATCAAGTTGTTGGATGACTCTTCCAAACTTTTGTCTGGATGAGAAGTTGGTGTAAAGTGATATCCGGTACCAAGGACTTTTTGACAGTCGAAGCCTCTCGTGTTATCGAGTGGGGTTCCCCATATTATGAGTCTATATATGTATAATTTATCCGCTCTAACATCGTCGTGCATCTGGGTATCCTTCCTACTTTCCCATTCCCTGATCTCGTTTTTCGAGAATCTTGCCCGCTCCATTCGAACGCTCTGCAATGTCAACTACTTGTCGTTCTCGTTGCGCTTCCTGTTTATTCATTTTCTCCTTATTTAAAGCAGTCGTAATTTGAGTTATTGCTCTTCTGCCGAGAACGGCAATCTCTTCGTCCTCAAACTCTTTGGCTATATCCTCAAACTCATCCTTCGTCAAGAGTAACTCTTCCTCGGGTGAGCGGAGAGCCACATCTTTTATGGTGAGTGCAGGCTTCGATTTCAATCCATAAATCTTGTCAAGCATCGGAGATGGTTGAGATATTAAGCGATCAGATTTCAGTAATATCTCGAGATATTCTGTTCCTCTCAATGCTGAAATTCAGTCAATTAATTGCCTTTACGGTATGTTACCCTTGTGATGTGACCACACCCGATATACTGCGTAGAAAAAGGGGAAGTTGGGAATAACTACTATCAGTTTGGTAGTTTTGACGAACAATTACCGGGCACTAGGGAGAGTGGAGACACGAGTGGAATCACAACCGCCCACCTCCACCGATATTTCTGATGAATAGGACGCCGACGCTGCACGATATCTCCGATGATCTCCTTCGCCTGGTGGCTTGAGAGCCATGTTGGATGTACTACTGGAATCTACAGTCACGTTAACGTGTCAACCGACCGACTGCGTACCTTCTCGGAGGTCGTAGTCTTTGGATCATGAACAGTCTTAAGAGCGTATTCCTCCCACTCAATTCTATCAAGTAGCCTGTTTCCCACAGCCACAGTATTCTTCTTCCACTTGGTTTCACTCTTACCCCAATCATTCCATGTTTTCTGAGCCTTCGAAGCCGCCCACGTCAACCAAGGATTTGGTTTAGTAGCTTCGTTTAGAGTAAGACGTTGAGCGTAAAGAAGAGTCTGACGTCTCGTCAGTGGGAGAAGAAGTATCCGCATCCCCCTGCTCAATTAACAAATAGAGCCCTCGGTTGACGAACAGAGCGGCTGGTCGTGGACTTGGTCGACGTAACTACCTTCATAACACAAAAATTTAAATTTGTACCCTAACCCTGGAGTATGTTCGCGTTCTACATGTAGTTTCCCCCTTGCCAGCGACGGGTGATGATGATGCTCAGCCATCGAAATAGTTATTCTGCTGGTTCCGCCTCAGGATTCGGATTTCGGTCTATCCCTACGTCTCAACCGTCTAGAGGCTCAGCTGGCTCACTACGGGAAGGCCATAGTGCCGAGTATGAGGTACCGCTGTTGAAGCGATTGCAATGTTCTGACAACAGGCGCCATGGCCTATCTATGCTGTTGACTGGGTCAAATGGCCCCATGCTAATCTACACAATGGAGCGGCGGTCGCCATAGGCTCGTTCCTAGAGGAGTCGTCGAATAAAGTCCTCTTCTCCTCATTCGTTTTTCTGATTGCAGTTGCAAATACTCGCTTTGAATCCTCTTGGCGATCGGTCGTCCGACCTTGCTCCAAATTCACCTTACGAATTCGTGAAAGTCGCTGAAGCAGATCACGAATACCCTATCACTAAAGTGTTATGGGAACCTCTTCGGTCGGGGAAACAACAAGCCAATCTCCTCGCTACAACAGGCGATCACCTTCGCCTTTGGGAACTCACAAATGAACAATCTGCGGTCCCTGGAACTCGCAATAAGGGAATCAAAATGAAAGCCTTATGTCACAGCGTAATTTACCATCTGTCTTTCTTGTCTAAACAGTAGCCGAAAAGCGAATTTGCGGCTCCGTTGACTTCATTTCACTGGAATAAGGAGGCGCCGAACTTGATAGTCACGGCTAGCATCGATACGACATGCACCGTATGGGATCTCAACACGCTACATGCAAAGACGCATTTGATTGCTCACGATAAGGAAGTGTTCGACGTTGCCTTTGTTGCCGGTAGCGAGAATATTTTTGCATCTTGCGGAGCTGACGGATCTGTGCGTATGTTTGATTTAAGGTTCGTCGTCTCTTTTTGTATTGAACTAATGAGATCTCTGGACCATTCTACTATTATTTATGAATCGCCTCAAGTCTCAATAGGGCCTATGTCGTCACACGTATCTACGGCTGCCACAACAAGTCCAACACCTTTACTACGAATTTCTCCATGTAGTAAAGATGCGAATCTACTTGCTACTTTTCATCTGGACTCGTCTACTGTATTGGTACTCGATGTGCGTCAACCCGGAAAGGAGCTTTACAATCTGACGGCTCATACCGGGAATATAAATGCCAGTAGTTCTGTGTTATGTCCTCTCTCTAACCGTAGTTCAATGGGCACCTTCGTCGAGACATGTACTAGTGAGTGGAGGAGATGATCATCAAGCTCTTGTATGGGACTTATCAAGAGCCAATCCAGGAGGTCGAAATCAGTCTGGAACAATAAGAGAGCCGACATTGGCATACAATACTGATTCCGAGATTAATAACCTGTATGGCCATTCTCTTACTCTGTTAACTTCTAGAACCTGGGGATTAAGTGCGTCAGGAGCAAACGCGGAGAGTGTAGGAGCTGCTTTTGGAAAGACCTTTCAAGCAATTAGCATCGTATTATAGGCATCAGCAGGCTAGGGATACCCAATCATTAACATATTCCAAACTCTGTCGAAAATGTAACCTTTCTAACCCTGCATTCTCCATCATACATCACAGTTTTGTTTCTCCACTCTGCTCCGAAGGTTTGTTCAGTGATTCTCGACCTGCTCTATCCCTGCGGCGTTTCTGATACAGTTCATCCGCATGCCACTTGATTAATTCGTCGTCCCTCTCTGTATTCCCTTCTCTTCCATATCCAAGCTGAATAAGTAGTTCCTGGTGAAATCAGTATTTAGCCTCAAACCTATCGCATACCCTCTGAACATTCATACAGTCCGTGAATTTGAATTGAGCTGCCTGACACAGGGTTCCCCGATTCCATAATGACCAACTCTTCTGGCAATCCATAAACGCAGCTGCGTCGAAAGCGCAATTTTCTCGAACAGCATCTACTAGCATGTACCGACGTCTCTCTCGAGCTTCACTCGATTCTACAGTCTGTGGCTCTTGTAAAATAAGTACTGGTTCGTTCGAGCTATCCTGTGACGATTCCGCGCTAGCCTGCGGTTTTGAGGATGAGAATGGCCACACCATTGATGGGATTGGATTGTCTGTGCGTTTGAAGCAAAAGAAGATCGACATCCCTGACGCAAAACTTCGGCCAAAATTTCGAGTTTTTGACACTATAGTCCGCATTGCCAAAGATGGAGCTGAACTCCATCTTCAGCAAAATCAGAGACAAATTGGATGAGCATTACGACAGGAGAGAAAGACTTATCAAAATCTCCCGTGATATCACTTCTCTTTCAAAGAAGATGATATTCTCGCTTCAAAGGATTCAGGGCGAAGTTAAGGAATTTCCGTCCAGAGTTCAGAAGGAACTAGAGCAGCGTGAAAATGACATTCAGGCTTTACTACAGAAAGCGGAGCCTGATTTACAAGGTTCTAACGCTGACAGGTTGAATGTTCTGCTCGGATCTCGTTAATCTCAGATATCAACGGCAAATATCTCCTGGAGTACAAGAATATGTAGTTCCTTTTGCGCTTAATGTTAATAGCAGGTTGAGGCTTTGGTTTTCCGACACTACATTCTCCATAAGAATGTCCCCTCTCCATCCGAACTACAAGAGTCTTATTTCCGGTCCCTACCGCTCTCAAATGAAGACTACGTCCTAGGAGTCGCAGATTTCACGTTTATACCTTTCCCAACTTAGCTTATTCGGTAGGGGCGAATTAATGCGACGCGCAATCAGTAATGTTTCCAGTCGTCAAGGTCATGTCATCGCAATTGAGAGTTGTAATTCGTTGCGAGAGCTTCAGCGCTCCTTCCTACGTCTCTATGTGCCTTCAGGGAAAGCATCACGGGGTTTCGCTTCAGATCTCAACTTTAAGATTGAAGTTATGAAGCAGAGCGTTTCAAAGGTGGAAAATGCATGTTACAATATTCAAGTGAGAGGAAGCGAGAAACCAGATGGCTGGACCATCGATCTGAAAGAAGAATCCTACAAACGAGCAGAGAGAGATGGTAGTGATGATGACGAGTTTGGAAGGGGTAAGCGGCGAAGGCTCAACGAGGATTGACACTTAGATCGATGGTGATACCACAATTGTATTGTACAGGCTTTATACTAGGGATACAAAAAGTATGTTATAGTAATAGTGATTCAAGGCCATGTAGTTTTTGCCAATGCTTCGTCGAACCGTTCCAAAAATCTGTTAAATGCGACTAACCGCTGGGCAATTCCAGATTCTCCCGCTACTAAAGGTCGCAGCTCAATCAGAGCAGCTTCAACGCCATTCTGGAATTACTCAATTGATCAAAAAATGAAACAGTACCTTTACTTGCTCTTCTTCATCGCCAGCGGGCACTCGTGCTTTGAGATCTTCCATATCGGCAATGAAATCATGCTGCATCTTCAGATTTATCATCTCTTGTTCTCCTCGTTCGTGAGATTGTCGAACAGCTTCCATCTCTCTTTGTATCTCGGCACGTTCCCTTCGAATAGCTAATAATTCCTGCCGTAATGTATTTTTCCGTTTCTGGGCTTTTCGAATGGCTCCAAGAAGGACCGAATGACTATCCCATGCATCTGTCATCTCAATCAATCGAATGGTGACCTCCTCAGTGAAGGCGTCGAGGATTTTAGCTTGAGTTGTGTCTTGACGTTGGACCCGTTCAGCAGTATTAGTTAAGACTTCAGTCACAACTTGCAGAAGTCCGTCTACTTCATTCAAGAGTTTCGTTCCGCCCACTGAGGGAGGAAGTTTGTGTACTCTCACCACCACTGATTTAGGACGACCGTCATCTTCATCATCTTCTTCAGCATTACGATTTCGAGAATTGGTTTTAGGTTGGTCTGAAGGCGGGGATGGTTCTGGAGAGTAGTTTTCTTCGGACTCGTCTGATGCTATGTCGATGCTTGAAGAAGGTTGTTGAGGAACTGCAGCTGAAGACTTTCGCTTTCGCTTTGCAGGAGGAGTTGCCGCCCTCGCAACTGATTTCCGTTTTGTTGAACGTCTCGTCGACGAAGGTTCAGGTGGTGAAGTAAGGATGTCGTCAAATTCTGCGCCATCTGGCTCAAAGTCCACCTAGGTTAACAAAGATAGGGCAAGTGATCATACTTCAGGAAGCTCTGGAGGCTTCATTCTGGATGTTCTTGGAGAAGGAGTGACGACTGCAAAATATGATGGGTCGACCGCAGGAGCTAGAGACTTCCTCCCCCTTGCATTCGATTTAGGCGCCGGTATAGAAGGTGGAGGCATGGGCGTCCTCGTGCTCGCTCTCCTAGCTGCTACAATGAGATACGTACCCTGGCTAGAGGCTTACAAGATCTTGGTTGAGTTCCGGTTTGATTCCTGGCAGCAGACTTGGGGGTACGAGCTGCTGCTGTCCGCGCTGGTGTACGTGTCCTAAGCGCAGGTCCTACCGGTATTCGGAACCCTACATTTTGTATCTTCGCAGTTCTACATTGTCAACATATGAATTTGATTGCATAATACCCGGCACCGCGTAATCGGGCAGCTTGACGATCCTGTCTAGACTGCACTGCATTCGAAGCTGCAGCATAATTAGCAGATGACTTTATGGAGTTGGTGTGTCTATACCTGCAGACATTTCGTATGCAGTATGCGCGTAACTTCAATTTGCGTCTTGTTGTTTTGGTCAAGTCGAGATGCAGATTGATTTCGGTTTCGTGATGGCGTTGCTTATCTCATCTCAGAAACCCCAACCCGGCACAAATTTCATTTAAAGCCGTGCCCCTGGCAGCAAAGAGATAAAGTGCAGGACGATCTTTTGTCGCTCAACCAAAAAAAAAAAAGGGATAGATAAAGCCACCAGTAACGTTGCCCTACGCTTCAACATCCCAACAGACAACGCACTGCTTTTTTGGTGTCTCAAGAATATCAAGCATCGACAAGATCATGATTTATCAATCTGATGTCAAAACTTCTTTGGAATGATATGTCCCCCTTTCCCCAATTTCTGAATTGAATCTTGCTAATCAATCTTTTACGCTTTCTCAGGTTCGCCACGCTGCATGATTCAGTATTGATATGACAATAGCTCGATATCGAACATGTCCCCACGCGACATTACCGTCGAACCAGTATCATTGCCACAATTGGTCTGTACCTGATCGGTATCAAGTTAATCGGTAGGTCCCAAGACCAACAGTGTCGAGATGCTTGGAAAGCTTCGTAAGGCCGGAATGAACATCGTTCGAATGAACTTTAGTCACGGAAGCTATGAGGTGCTCCCCTCTCAATTACGTTGAAATGTATTTTGCTCATATACAGTACCATCAAAGCGTCATTGATAATACTCGAGCTGCAGAAGATGCTGAGGACGGTCGCCCTCTTGCCATTGCTCTCGATACAAAAGGACCTGAAATCCGTACCGGCAACACTGTCGGTGACCAAGATATTCCCATTTCCGCGGGACATGAGATGATCATCACCACAAATGATGAATGTACAGCGCCTGAAGAGATCAATTGCTTATAATAGACGCCAAGAAATGCGACGAAAAAGTGATGTACGTCGATTACAAAAATCTTCCCAAAGTGATCGAAAAGGGACGTATTATCTACGTCGACGACGGTGTCCTCTCTTTCGAAGTCCTTGATATCCCAGATGAAGAAACTGTAAAAGTCAGATGTGTCAACAATGGCAAAATCAGCTCTAAAAAGGGAGTCAATCTTCCCAAAACTGACGTTGATTTGCCTCCTCTTTCGGAGAAAGATATCGCAGATTTGAAATTTGGAGTCAAGAATAAGGTGCACATGATTTTTGCATCGTTTATTCGACGTGGATCCGATGTCAGAGCTATTCGTGAGGTATTGGGAGAAGAAGGAAAGGAAATCAAGATTATCTCAAAAATTGAAAATCAGCAAGGTGTAAATAATTTTGATGAGATTCTCAAGGAAACCGATGGTGTGATGGTTGCCAGAGGTGATCTTGGAATTGAAATCCCTGCATCTCAAGTGTTCATTGCTCAAAAGTCTATGATTGCAAGATGCAATCTCGCTGGAAAGGTACTGTATTCATTTGAGATTTTCGCTGATGATAGCCTGTAATCTGGTATTTCTATTGGGAAGATTTTGTAACGTTAGTGCAACGCAGATGTTGGAGTCCATGACATATAATCCTCGTCCTACCCGAGCCGAGGTTTCCGACGTCGGTAACGCAGTTCTCGACGGAGCAGATTGCGTCATGCTTTCTGGTGAAACAGCAAAGGGATCATATCCCCTCGAGTCAGTCCGCTTGATGGCTGAAACGGCCCTTCTTGCAGAACAAACTATCTTCTATCCCAATCTCTTTAACGAAATCCGTCTTCTTACCCCTCGTCCAACTGATACTCCGGAGACGGTTTGCTGCGCTGCAGTTACTGCAAGTTTGGAACAAGATGCAAAAGCAATCATTGTCATCACTACAAGGTCAGCACTTATCTCTTACTTGAGCTGATGGTAGTGGTGATACAGCTCGTTTGGTTTCCAAATATAGACCTTCGGTTCCGATCATCACCGTTACCAGGAATTACAATACCAGCAGGATTTGCCATTTGTATCGTGGCGTTTATCCTTGTTTGTATCCAAAGTCGCGTCCCACCGATTCCAACGTGTGGCAAGAGGATGTTGATGCCCGTCTTCATTGGGCAATGCAGTATGTTGTACTATAAATGGGATTAACATTTAGACAAGCCATGAAGCTTAATTTGTTGGAACCTGGCGATGCTGTCATTGCAATCCAGGGATGGAGAGGTGGCCTCGGAAACTCGAACACTTTGCGAGTAGTTTCTCTCTCTCGATAATACTAATATTAGATCTTGCAAGTTCCGAAATAAATTCGAGGGAAATATGGGAATTATTAATAGAATTATCTAGCGCTAGGTTGCAGGAGTACTGTATCTCAGATGATACTCCTCTAAAATTTTATCATCTATTTTGCTCGGGCTTCCTACTAGTACATCCGATCCCGATGCTGTCTTTGGAAATGCAATCACATCCCGAATAGAGTTTGTTCCAGCTAACAGAGCGATCATTCGATCAAGACCTGTCGTCAAATGGGTGATTAAGATGATATACCTAATGCGATACCAGCATGAGGCGGACAGCCGCTAGCTAAGGCTTCTAGAAGATGAGCAAACTCACGAATCCGATTTTCAGGAAGCTACTATCAGATATGAACAAACACGATCCAAACCCGAAGGATGTCATGGAGAACATAGTGTTGTAAATCGGCGTCATGAATACGCACACTACCTCCACCAAGCTCAACACCATTGACGACGAGATCATAATGCTGACCTTTTACACTAAGTGGATTCTCTGCAAGTAGACTGAGATCGCTGATTTGAGGTGCCGTAAAAGGATGGTGTGTCGATCTTATGCCTGCACTTCCTCCTTGTCCCGGATCCGATTTTTCATGTAGATCAGGTGAGAACAAAGGAAAGTCGGTCACCCAAAGGAACTTGAACTCGTTTGCCGTGGGTTCAAGGACCTTCATTTCAATGAGATGTCTGATAATTATTGATCGTGCACGTCCCAAGACTGTGGTTCCACCCTAACGTGAGAAACGGAAACAAAAAGCAAGTTACAGTAAAAGCGTCGGGTTTGATAGCAAGGAACAGGGCATCATTGTGTTGAAGTCCTAACGATTCGTTAAGTTGTATGTAGATGTCTCCTGTGAGAGCGCCTCTTAAGCGACTTATGTTCTCATGCCAAGGCTTTGAGTCGGGAAAGTTGTGGTAGACCGTCGATGCAATGTAGTCGTCTGTCGCACCTTTTGCTTCGTCGCATAGTGCACGACGAACTTTTGAAGATAGATTTGCCCCGTTTCTGACTACTAGAGTGGACAGGCCTGAAACACCGCAAAAGTCGGGCACGTCTTGAATCTTTGATTAGTTGAGACCGAGGATAGATCGCACCAATATCTCATATCTCGTGTCAGGTTTATCGCTTCCATACTGTTGTTAGAATTCGAATCGGCAGTGAGATCGTC
>Ga0335073_10012619_pt1 | contig 11858 bp, 13 predicted proteins | sample Lox_Sample_22_FD_207093 | JGI IMG/M metagenome (GOLD analysis project Ga0335073, IMG submission 207093) | Soil microbial communities from Loxahatchee National Wildlife Refuge, Florida, United States - Lox_Sample_2.2 | ecosystem: Environmental > Terrestrial > Soil > Wetlands | place: USA... | reverse complement strand
GCACGGACTACCTTCAGACCGTCGTTAACTTGGAGCCATATGATCTTCTCGTTCTCTACACCGACGGTGTAACCGAGGCCGAAAACAACGTTGGTCAGAATCTGGATCGAGAACAACTGTTGAAATGGGCTCGAGAGGCTCCAATTGATTCGCCCGAATCGTTGGGGAGGGCATTATTGGGACGACTGGAGTTGTTTCAGGGCAGACGTCGTACCGACGATGAGACATTGGTCGTGCTCCAACGCGACAAAGCGTCTCTTTTTGCCTCACCGGGCAATGTTGTCATTAATCATTCAGTGCCGCCGCAAGATGAGCCAGAGATTGAGGCCGCTGCGGTCAAGTGACCTCAACTGTCAAGGCCGCCCGCCCTTGCAAGGGGGAGAAGGATGAAACGTCGTATAATCTCCCGCGCGCAAGTGGGGGAGCAGAACAGATGAACGTACAAGAACAAGTCAAGAAGTACATTACCAGCCAACCGGAGCCAAAACGCAGTGACATGCGAGAGTTGCATCGGCTCGCACTTCAAGTGTCACCAGAATGCAAACTATGGTTCTTCGATGGTAAAGACAGCAAGAATCATACTGTTTGCAACCCTACGATAGGATATGGATTTCACACAATAAAATATGCCGATGGAAAAAGTAGAGAGTGTTTTCGAATTGGTGTGAGCGGAAGCAAAACCGGAATCTCTGTCTATATTCTTGGCCTCAAAGATAAGAAGTATTTATCCAAAACGTACGGAAAAAAACTAGGCAAGGCGAGCGTGACCGGATATTGCATGCGATTTAAAACTTTAAAGGATATAAACATCGATACGCTCGAAGCGGCAATACGATATGGGCTCGCAGCTCAGAATGAAAATGGCAAGCTGATGAAATAATTCTACTGTTAAAGGCAAGCAGCGATCGATGTAAACGCGCTCCAGTATACGACCCTATTCACGCTATGACGGAATTTGACTCCCTAGTGGGTGGCGCTCAGAAAGTTGTTTTCTTTCTTGGGCTGCATCACTATCCATTCGTGGATGCCAGGCCATCAGGTATGAGAAGGCGTCCAGCGGTTTCGGCGCCTTCATGACACGCTGACATGGCGTCAGGCGCACGGCTCGTTAAATCGATCAGCAATATGCCGATGGCCTGGATACAGGACTTTACCCCGAACAAACGGCGTACCGTCATCTTTACATCCGGCGACGACAGCGAACTCAAACAGCTAGTAATTGAATTGATCAATAGCACTGGATTAGTTGCGATCGATCTTGGACCACTCGCCATAGGGGGAGCTATGCACGAGGTCGGCGCTTTTTTATCCGCCATCGAACTCCACTTCGTCCGGCGGTTGCGTTGAGACAGATGGCTCCGGCGTTACTTCGGCGCTCGACCGCTGCCGAAGTGGCTTTCGCTTCCTTTGCCAGTGGAGCATGTCAGTCGAGTCTTGTGAAACAAATGAATAGGGGAAGACGTGACGAAGGTGGAGAGGATCGAGAAAAAGAGAATGAGTGATGACGCACTTGATCTAGTGTTTCGGAAAGCCGGTAACTACAAGGCATGCCTATTTCCAAAACGAATCCAGCGTCGGTTCGAACAGGATGCCAACAAGTATGAGCTACGGTGGCAAAAGAGGACGAACTTACAGTGTTTGCCCGATTGACGTTCTTAAATCACTGCGGTTCGATGGTTAAGAATTCTGCATATGGCTGTGAAGCCTGTTATCAAAGGCGTGCACGTAATCCCGATGGGGTTCTCAAACGCCTTCCTGATCGAGGGCGACGACGGGCTAGCGCTGATTGACGCCGGTTTCCCGGGCAAAGAGTCAGCGGTCTTTGGGGCGATCCGCAGGCTTGGCCGTTCGCTAGATCAGCTCAAGCACCTTGTTTTCACTCACGCCCACCCTGATCATATCGGCAGCGCCGCTGCGATCGTGCGCGAAACAGGTGCGCGGACCTACATGCACCCTCTCGATATCCCAATCGCTGGGAGTGGAGGCCCTTTTCGGCCCATGACGCCGGCGCCTGGTCCGTTGGGGCTGGTGCTATGCAAGCTGTTTTTTCATCCGAACCAGCGGCTGAAACCGGTTGCGATCGACCAGCCTTTGACCGCCGGGGCAATGCTTCCCATCGCCGGCGGCATTGAAGTGATTCATGTTCCCGGGCATTGCGCTGGACAGGTCGCCCTGCTGTGGCAGCCGGGACGAATGCTGTTCGTGGCCGATGTGTGCGTGAACATCATGGGCCTCGGAGATCCCGTCGGCTTCGAGAGTTTGGAGGAAGGCCGTGAAAGCCAGCGCAAACTCGCCAGTCTCTCATTTGATGCTGCTGGGTTCGGCCATGGCAAGCCTATCGCTCACAATGCGTCGACGCATTTCCGCGATAAGTACGGGAAAAATCTAGAGGAAGTGCTCCAACAGCGATCCGCAGCTTAATGACTAACAGTTGCCGAATTTCGAGTGAGCGTATTGCATACGCCATCACGGTCATCGATCCTGTCTTTCTCAACTCTCCCCAAGTTCTCGATGAGTGGCCCTGCAAGCGAACTAGCTTGTCGGCTTGTCATGAAGCTTGAGGCCAAGATCCATTGCCAGGTTTTTTCTGTGAAACGCTATTCAACATCTCTTCAGGAGAATCCTCATGAATAACCTCGATCTCATGCTGAAACGCAACAAAGAGTCCGCTGCCCCAATGCCATCGCTTCCCCAATCTTTGCAAACTTTGAAAGCAGTAATCATCGGTTGCGCCGACATGCGCGTTGATCCTGCTCAAGTGCTTGGAATTAAGCCAGGTGAGGCCGTAATAATGCGAAACATCGGCGGTCGAGTCACGCCGGGACTGCTGGAAGAGTTCGCTCTGCTCGGACGAATCGGAGAGGTTGCAGGAGCGATTCCGGGAGGCGGTGGGGAGTTTCACTTGATCGTGCTTCATCATACGGATTGCGGCAGTACGCGTCTCGTCGGAGATCCAGCCATGCTGGCGCACTATTTTCAGATACCGGAAACGGAAGTTGAGACCAAGTCAGTCCGGGATCCGCGAAAGGCAGTTGCTGTCGACGTTGCTACACTCAGGGCGATTCCTGCATTGCCGGGTAAGTGGCTCATCTCCGGTCTGGTTTATGACGTCGCGACCGGACTGGTTGAAGTCGTTGTACCCCCGGCGCCAATTCGTAGTGCCGAAGTATCAGAAGCGGCCTGATAGAGGACGGCGAGGGAGCGCAGCAGGCGAGAGGAGATCGGCGAAACGCCTGTTCCGGTTCTTGAAACGCCCAGGTTGGAAAGTGCCCGCCGGCAACTGGAAACGACCGCCTTGTCGCTCGAAGAAGTGGCCGTTGGCTTGGTTGGAAGCGATCATAATTTCCAGAAGGTCGGCCATATTGTGGATCAAAAAGACGTAGGATCTGTTGACGGAACTCGAAATAGAGTAGCTAAGATATGGACACAGCAATCACGATCTCAAAAAGAGGCAAGCCCGCACGGCAAACGAAGCATTTGACCGTAGGTTGTCTGATTTTTCCGCGGATGGACCAAATCGACTTCACCGGACCATTCGAGATCCTGTCGCGAATCCCAAACTCAACCATCCATGTGATCGCGAAAACAAAATCCCCGCTCCGCGATATTCAGGGGCTGATTTTAACGCCCGAAATGACTATCGCCGAGGCGCCTGAATTCGATGTCCTGCTGGTACCCGGCGGCTACGGCCAGCAAGAACTCATGAATGATGAAGAAGTGCGTTCCGTGATTCGAAATCACTATGCCGGCGGCAGACTGCTGTTTTCAGTTTGTACGGGAGCTTTACTATGTGGGGCGGCTGGGGTTCTCCGCGGCCGCCAGGCCACGACCCACTGGGCTGCCCTGAACCTGCTGCCATACTACGGGGCTACCCCAGCTACGTCGCGCGTTGTCGTCGACGGAAACCTGGTCACCGCTGCCGGCGTTACCGCAGGACTCGACGCCGCGTTGGTTGTCGCGTCGCTGTTGCGTGGGGACGCCGATTCCTTGCTGGTAGCAGTACCCCACTTCATGCTCAGCTTGTGCATTCCCTTGGTCTGCCGATTTGAAAAGCCATTGAAATGCTTGGTGCTCATCCTTAACAACAGCTCTCCCTGAGAGATACGATTCGCCGAGGACGAGTTGAGCATCGCGATTGCCCTGTTCGGCGGACTTGCGCAGCCACTTGACGCCCTCGGCCTCATTCTTCGAAACTCCATTACCGGCCATGTAGAACATTCCGAGGCTAAACTGCGAGGCGGCACTTCCATTGTCGGCGGCCTTGATGTGCCATCGCACGCTTTCAGCCTCGTCTTTGGGAACGCCCACACCCAGGCCGTACGCGGTTCCAAGATTGCCTTCAGCCTCTACATTGCCTTGCTCGGCGGCCTTCTTCCACCAGCGCACGGCTTCGGCGTCGTCTTGTGGAACACCCTGACTAAAGTGATAAAGGCCTGCGAGGCTCGACTGGGCCACTGGATCACCTTGATCAGCAGCCTTGCGGTACCAGCGCGCCGCTTCGGCGTCGTCTTTAGGGACACCTTGTCCCATGTGATAAAGGAGTGCAATGCCCCGCTCGGCATCCGCACTGCCCTGATCGGCAGCTTTGGTGTACCAGCGCATGGCCGCGGCGAAGTTCTTTGGAACCCCTGCTCCAAGCGAATAAGCAACTCCAAGGTTGATCTGCGCCGCCACATCGCCATGCTCCGCAGCCTTCTCCCACCACCGCACGGCTTGTGCCTCATCCTTCTCGATTCCCTCACCTAGGTGATACGCCTTGGCAAGGGCCAATTGTGCCTGTACGTCACCGTCCTCAGCCTTGCTCTTGAGTTCGGTAATGCTTTGCCCGTATCCGAAGGGCAGCATCGCGAGCAAACAGAAAACGGCGCAGGAGATATGCCACCGAGCAGTATGTGTAAGAATCGCGGTTCTCATCCAGAGCAGCTTACTCCGGAGTTTGTGAGACTTCCAGATAGACTATCGTGATTCCATCGTTGCTGTGAGCCAGTCTCAACTTGCTTGGAGATCAGCGAACAACTGTCTGGGATTGCCCTCCGACATTGCCCCACGACATGCCGGGATATGTCCAAAATATCCGTTCCCTCTAATGCTGCGCTTGCACTTTGGGCAGGGTCTAGCCACGAGCGCCTGTTTCTGCGAGGCCGCCACGGGGAAGGTTCGCTGTCTCGCTGTTTCGAGACCATACTCATCAATGAGCCACTTCGCGACGGCTGACTCCATGAGGCCGAAATTTAGTTCCGATGTGTGGTGACGGCAGAATGTCTCGAATGCTCGATCGGTCACCGAGGTATCCATGACCTTGAGATCGCCATCGGCGACCCATTTCCCCACTTCGACAGTAGTCACACCGAAGAGTTTCGCGACTCGTCCCCACGAGTACCCTTCGTTCGTAGTACACATGCAAGTATCGGTTCCCGGTTCCATTCCCGGTAGGCCTACGCCTCCATGTCTGAGACGGAATTCCGCGAGGGAGATCCCTGAGACTCGGGGGTCACGGACTCTTAGAAGACCAACACCAATCAAGCGCTGTAGTCGGCGATGGCTTATATGCAGAGTCTGCTGGATTTTTCGCAATGACCAGCCGTCCGTAACCCTTGCGCTTATGGCCCGGCCTTTGAGCCGGAAGCGAACTGATTGTTCCGAGCGGTTGAGCCTCTTCGCGATCGCTTTGACCGGCTCATAGCCGGCGCGTACAAATAATTCTTCTTCCTCTTCCCTGGTCCAAGGTCGTCGATCGCCCTTTTGTTTGTTTGCCTGACTCTCGTCCAGCCAACCTTGACTCCGCGCGAATCTCGACACCGCGTATCCCGCGAGTCCTGGGAAGAGTGCCCTTACAGTTTTGATTGCTTCCGTCTTTTTTCGCCCTCCACTTCGATAGCCCTCCCGGAGAATTTCAATCGCGGATTCGCTCAAATCGAGTGGTGTCAGACTCCCACCGCGCTCCTTCTCGCGGAGGTGTCGCATTCGGTGCCAGACTTGGGCAGGCGCTAGCTCAGGGGTGAGTTGCCGCACTCTTCTGACTGCCTCCTGCGTGCCTCAAGGGACCAAATCAGTACCTGTGGCGACCTGGCAGTGGGACAAGGCGTGTATTCTTGCCACGGCATTCTTGTCCACGAAGTCAGAGACTCCAACCGTAGACACTGTCCTCGCGTCGCAATCGCCCTCGGATTTCCCGTATTGGGCGGCGCTTGACAAGCACACTGACGAAGGTAAAGCTGCTCTTCGCGACGTTGCTAAACCGCTCGGGGCGACTTACCGGCAGCTGATATGGGTGAGTTTCTATTGTGAAAGTGCGCAGGTCAATCAGCTGCTACCATCACCATGGTTCGAGGCGGAACGAGAGTGGCGGCTCAGGCGGGCTAGTTTGTCTTGGGAATCGGCCAAAGAGTTATGGGAACGCGCTCGCTGTCTCATACAGAGGCGACTTGAACACGATGCACGAGAGCTCAAAACGATCGTCGAGTCGCCGATCCCCGAGGGTGGCACCTCACTCAGCATTAACTTCTAATTTCGTGCCCGACAAGTCCCGTTCCCATTGATGGCAATGGGATCACTTGACCTTCGCATATACAGGAATTTTGAACTGAGAACAATTCGGGTGGTGACTCTTTGCTCCTATTCGATCCGACGGTACATTGGTCGTACCTTCGCAGTTCCTGAACTATGCGCTACGACGCAATTGGTTGTCGTCTTCGGGCCGATAAGGAATTGGTTGCGCTTTTCGAAGCCAGCTCGCCAATTCATGCGGATCGAAACGGATTGCGCCGGCCAATCGAAAAGATGGGAGTCTCCCGCCTGCCGCCATTTTATAGACATGCTGTGGTGTCACTTGAAACAATTTTGCCACGTCCCTCGCGCGTAAAACCCTGGTTTCTTTTTCCAATTGCGTTATCAGGCTCATATTTGTCCACCTCAACAGAAGACGATTCCCTCTAGTACGAGGGGCATCTCGATTGTGTAGAAGAGTCCGAGAATTCCGTCAAACGGCGCGCGGCGCGAACACCGAGGTAGGCGCAGTTTAAGTTAGCGGAAGTATATACATAACTCCCCCGGCAGGTTTGGCCTAGCGATTCTACTTCGGGCGATGATCGAGTAGACGCTGCTCAACCGCGCGGGACGCCCTGGGCACGCCACCCACAAGCAGTTTCAGCTCTTGCGCAAAAGCAGTCGCTCCACCGTTGGCGGGATGGCGTACCCCTGCGGAAACAACGCCCATTGAGTCAAGCAATCGCTTAGCCTTTTTGCCGACGGCGACAACTTTCGCTGAGGGAAATGCGGCAATGAGCATCTGTAGCGCAGGCTTGCCAAAGTCAAATTCGGTAGAAGTTGGTGTTCGATTTGACTGTTCTTCCCCGAGTCTATGGGGATGCATTTGAAGTGCGTTCCACAGGATCGTGCGCTTCTCAATGCCCAACCTATATAGAGCCTCCCAGACGATCGTGGCAGACGGTTCGGAGTAGGGACGGGCCCTGCTTGTGAGTCTGTAATTCATCGGAGCTATGCGAGGAATCTTCCCACACAGCAGAAGACGTTCGCTAGTAAACGCAATCCCGCTGTGCCTGCACCCGAGATAACCCGGTGCCTCACCGCAAAGAAGAAACTCCGGATCGCAGTCGAGATGCGCTGCTAGCCGGGCCAGCTTTGCATCCGGACCATTGCATGGCTCGTCGTCGGTGCAATGGTCGCGCCATGGGTTGAACAGGGTCGGCAGTCCAAACGGCAGTGTATCGGTCAGAAGTTTGGCCAGTTTGTTTTTGGACATCGATATCCCTATGGCTTTTTGTGTGGATTATGGGAAATGGGAGTCAAGTATATAGTTCCCTAAATCAGCCTGCATTGCACCAGAGCTGACCTCGTCAAGCAACGTACCGGGCCAACGCTCCAGCATTGACCTTGGCTAGTGCGTCTTTCGATTGCACACCCTTTAGGTAGACCATAGTGGACTTGATGTCGCGATGCCCCATCCAGCTTTGCAATGTCCGGATATCGACGCCGTGCCGCAAGTGTTCTGTTGCGAAAGTGTGGCGGAATTTGTGGAGGAAGAAATGCCGACAGTAGGGCCCCTGGGCGCATTTGTTCCCGTGTTTGGTGACGCACTGTCCACAGTTCAATTCGGCGCGCTCGGCGACGCGCTTGACGATCATGTCATTTTCGCTGTCGGGATTACCTTTTGAATTGGGGAAAACCAGTTGTGAGGGCAGTCCGTTACGGCGCTCTCGAAGTTTTTGCAACTGCTCTATAAGTGCACTGGGAAGGGGGACAGCGCGCTCTTCCCAGTTTTTGGGCCCGAACCCCCAAAGGGGCTTGGCTGTTACGCGCACCAGGCTGTTTCGGAAATCGATATCGCGCCATGCCACATAACGGACTTCACGATCCCGAAAACCAGAAGCGAGAAGAAACTTGAGAAATATTGATTCATTCTGGTCCGCATGTTTGAGCATGGCTGCGATTTCTTCCGCTTCGTAAATGGGGCGAATGGTCTCGACGTAGTGTGGCCAATCACTTGGTTCAATCAGTTTAACTTTCCCGTGACGCTTAAAAAGTTGGAGCACGACCACGAGTTTGTCGTAGACCGTACGTTTGCCCAAACCATGCTTGTAGCAATCGGTCATGAATTGCAAAATGTCCTCGCGTGTGACCTGGTCCACAAAAGATCTGTGGCACGATTGTTTGAGGAGTTTCTCTAGCGTGTAGCGATAGGTGACGTAGGTTCGTTGCTTCCGGTGAGTCTTAATGAAATCGAGATAGTCGTCAATGGCTTGATTGATGGTAACGCGTTGCTGCTCAGATCCTGGCCTTGCCTCAATGATTCCCACCTTTTGTGCATTGATCTCGATCGATTTGCGGCGTGCAGCTTCGAGCACTTCGGAAGAGTCTCCCACCGCCTGGCGCCTTCTCCTCCCTTCCTGATACCACTCTAAGTAGTAGGCTCCTTCAGGATGGTGTTCGTCGTGGCCAGAAATTAGAACGTGGTCGCGGACAATCTTGCCGTTTCGTTCGAGAACAGAAACTAGTTTCCAAGCCCCGTTCACTCGAACTTTTTTGACAATATTGACCCGTTCAGCGTACCGCTTGGTGCGAGCCATCCGGCCTCCCTCAATGGGGGAGGACACTATCGTGGGTGCGAGATTCGGTCAAACGGAGGAAGAATGGACACCAAAGCGGACACCAAGAGAGGTAAGTGATTGAAAACTAGGGACGGCGGCTAGAAGGCAGCGTTCTAACAGACTCGTCTGCTCGTCAGGCCCGAGCGCGGGGCGGCGAAGGTCTCGCATGTCTTAGGCGCTTCGCCAGATCCTCTCTGGGTCATACTGAGCAAGTAAATTCCGCTCTCGCCGAGGGGCCAGAAACCAAGCCTAGACCAGTACGCCCTTAGTTTGCGGATCGCGTCATCTCGCCCGACACTGGGTGCTCGCAATCGTTTCAATGCCTTTCGATCTCGGGTGTACGCGGGAGTAAATTGCAGTGGCCAAGGCCTGCACGCTACCAACCCGCAGCCGGCACCGAAGATGTCAATCGTCCGATCGACGACAGATCGGCCGATCCCGCGTCCCCGAAGTTTTGGATGGACCTCTATGCAATCGATGATCAACAGATCACATCCTAGAGCTTCATACTCATCCCGTATTTCCTCCTTCCAATAGCCGCTATCTAAATCAAATAGAAGCTCCCAGTATTCGGCGATATTCCCGTGAACACCGTCGCCGAGCCTCTCCGTGGTGATGCCATGGTCCATGGCTTCTCCGAATTGAACCAATGACGCTTTTACACAACCAGCCTCTTTTTCTTCGGCGTCACCCTCGACTTTGGCAAAGATTCTACCCACGATGGAGTGAACAAAGTCCGTCTCAGCATAGTCTTCGTGCAATGAGGCTCCTATCATGAACTCGACCCGCGGATCTAGGCCTGTGCACGATTCGGAGCTTTTGCTATCAACGGCGATTGTTTTTCCCGTCTGCATAGGGGATCTCATGCCGCTATTTACCCCCTGCGTTACGAATTCGTCAAGCGGGTATGAATCCCCCATCCTGAAAGGCCAGCACATATCGAAATGATGGGGACCCGTGTGTTTTCCCTGAAAATCATGCCCGTTTGACGGAAATCCAGTCTGCATTTATAGAACATCCCCAGAAGTTGCCAAACCGACTTGAATTTGGTGATTTGCCTAAGGAGTTCATTATGTCCGCATCCCAGCCATCGAGGTTTGCTCCCTCCCCCAGCCAGTCCCGGCCAAGAAGTGAATTCCTCTTCGAGCCACTTTTGGACAGCGATGAAGCCGCGCAGCTGCTCCGAATTCACCCAAAAACTTTGCAGCGCATGGCTCGCAATCGCCAGATCCACGGAATTCAGGTCGGGAAATTGTGGCGCTTCCGCGCCTCTGACCTAGAGATTTGGCTGAGAACGAAGAAGGCTGGCTAAGCCGCCGTCTTCCACAGGTTTCGCTATCGACCCGCCACTCCACTTGCGCTAAGCTGAGGCAGCCATCCGTGTCGCCTCAACGAAAGGAGAATTGATGAGGCGCACGAGTCATCAGCACGGCAGTCTCAAACTGGCGGATCGCAGAAAAGGAAGAGTCTGGGAGTTCCGATGGAGAGAAGTACAGATCGACGGCTCGGTTCGCAGGAAGAATATAGTCGTCGGAACGCTACAGGAGTTTCCAACCGAGGCAGCGGCGCAAACCGCTGTCGATTCAATTCGTCTGACTATCAACCGACAAACCCCTCAACAACTGCTGAAGAATGTGAGCGTAGAAACCCTCGTCAAGCATTACCAGGAGCACGAGTTGCCAGACATCTTCGCGAAGAAGAAGCCAGCGACTGGGAGCGGAGACGAGCATCACAAGTCCTATTCCACACAATGCGCGTACGACATCTACCTCAACAAATGGGTCTTGCCACGCTGGCGGTCCTACCGTTTGTCGGAGGTGAAAGCTGTGGATGTCGAAGCTTGGCTCAAGACATTGCCATTGGCGCGCGGCAGCAGAGCCAAAATCAGAAATCTGATGAGCGCTTTGTTTTCTCACGCGATCCGGTGGGAGTGGACCGAACGCAATCCAATCAAGAGTGTACGTCAAAGTGCAAAGCGGATGAGGACACCCGATGTTCTAACGCCCGACGAGATTATGGCTCTGCTCAAAAAATTGCCAGAACCTCTTCGAACAGCCGCAGAACTAGATGCCTTCACCGGCTTGCGGCGCGGAGAACTGATTGGGCTCCAATGGGCGGATGTGGACTTCGAGAATCTCGTTATTCACGTTCGCCGTTCCGTTGTGATGATGGTTCAAGGCACTCCCAAGACCGAAGCGTCAGCAAAAGATGTGCCCCTCGACGCAGCTCTTGCCGAATCTCTCCTCAAGCTGCGACTGACCAGCCCATACAACAGAGAAGCCGACTGGGTTTTTGCCTCGCCCACAATGAAGGGCAAGCAACCGCTCTGGCCGGACACTCTCTGGCGTCGATACGGGCAACCGGCAGTCAAGGCTGCGGAGATCAAGAAGCGGGTTGCGTTTCACACCTTCCGGCACACGTATACAACCTTACTGACTCAGAACAGCGAGGATGTGAAGGTGGTGCAGGAACTTCTACGCCACGCAAACAGTCGGATCACACTCGATTTGTACGCTCAGGCTGGAATGCAGGAAAAACGAGAGGCTCAAAGCAAATTAGTGCGGCTGGTACTCAACAAAGGAGAGGCACTGGCCTAACTGGACCAAATTGGACCATGACTGAAATTGCCAATTCCCTACAAGTGCTTGAAAGGAATGGCGGGGACGACGGGACTCGAACCCGCGGCCTCTGCCGTGACAGGGCAGCGTTCTAACCAACTGAACTACGTCCCCACGCCAAATCATCGAGGAG
>Ga0335073_10012618_pt1 | contig 11858 bp, 8 predicted proteins | sample Lox_Sample_22_FD_207093 | JGI IMG/M metagenome (GOLD analysis project Ga0335073, IMG submission 207093) | Soil microbial communities from Loxahatchee National Wildlife Refuge, Florida, United States - Lox_Sample_2.2 | ecosystem: Environmental > Terrestrial > Soil > Wetlands | place: USA: Florida... | reverse complement strand
GACTGCTGGAACTCCTCGATGCTCATGTCTCTCACGACCCGCCCTTGAGCCAGGACCATCACCCGGGAGGCGATGGCCACCACCCTCTCGGGGCTGGGCTCAACCAGCACCACCCCCATCCCCCGGTCCCGCAGCTCGCGTATGGCGTCGTAGATCCGGTCGGCGACGGCTGGGGCGAGGCCGAGGGACGGCTCGTCGAGCATCAGCATCTCCGGAGAACGCATCAGTGCCCGCCCGATGGCCAGCATCTGCTGCTCGCCACCGCTGAGCGAGCGTGACACCTGGGCCTTGCGGTCAGACAGGACCGGGAACAGGTCGAAAACCTTCTGCAGGTTGCCGACGTACTCGGCCTTCGACCTCTTCTTGGCCAGATGGCCGCCGACCTCCAGGTTCTCCAGGACGGTCAGGGGCTCCAGCATCCCCCGGCCCTCCGGCACCAGGCTGAGCCCGGCCGCGGCCACCTTCTGCGGCGGCAGTCCCCCGATCTTCGCGTCCTTCCAGGTTATGGTCCCTGACGTGGGCTTCAGGATCCCGGCGATGGTCTTGAGCAGAGTGGACTTGCCGGCTCCGTTCGCCCCGACCACGCTGACGCACTGCCCGACCCGGCAATCGAGCCTCACCCCGGCGAGCACCCGCACGGCGCCGTAGCCGGACGTGAGGTCCCTAACTTCCAGCATTTGGAACCTGCCTCCGCGCTCGCTTGACCGATTGTGAGTCCCGGACCCCCTTGATCAGACTCGGTCCGACCAAGGTGACGAAGATGACCACGTACAGGACGAGATCCGGGTACTGGCTGGTCCAGTAGTAGGAGACGAGGATCTCAACGAAGCCCATGGCGTAGCCGGCCGGAATCACGCCGCTCATCCTGCCCAGGCCACCCACCAGCGCCGCCAGCATCCCGTAGGTCGCCAGTTCGATCCCGGTCGAGGTGGACACCCCGTTGAGTGGTGACACCAGGATCCCGGCCATGGCGGTGATCACCCCGGCCAGGCTGAAGGCGAACGAGACCACCAGCCGGTTGTTAACTCCCTGGAGGCTGGTGACAACCGGATTGGCTGCCGTCGCCCGCAGGTACAGCCCGACGGTGGTCTTGCGGGTGAGCGCCCACAGCAGTATGTACAGGACAATGGCTCCGCCGACCGCCGTCATCTGCCCGTAGGTGATGACCGCGGTGTCGATCCGGACGAAGCCCGAGCCGAAGAAAGCCGGCGCGGGCAGTATGGTCGACCCCCATAGCCGGTTGGCGATCTCCTGGATAACGATGCTGGCGGCCACGGTGCCCAGCACCGAGGCTTGAAGGTTGCCGTGGGTGAATCCGCGGTTCATCACCGGGCTGATGATGCCCCGTTCGATGACCAGGCCCATGGCCGCACCGAGGGCGCAGGCGATCAGGACCGCCGGGACGATGTGGTAGCCGTGGGCGAAGAGCTCGGCGTAGACGAACGCCGCCACCATGTACATCTGGCCCTGGGCGAAGTTGATGGTGCGCAGGGCGACGAAGCACAGGTTGTAGCCCAGGCCGACCAGGGCATAGGCGGAGCCGAGGACCAGGGCTGTGGCGATGATTCCGATGGCGGCGCTCATTGCGAACCCCGCCCTCGGTCCGCGGGCACCGGTTTGGGCGCGGGCGCCTGTTCCGGCGGCTTGCCCGGCTGGACCGCTACCGCCCCCGCGCCGCCGTTCAGCTTGGCCGACTGCCTGCCCAGGTAAGCCTCCTGGACAACGGGTGACGCCAGTATCTCGGAACCGGTCCCCGCGGCGATGACACTTCCGTGGTCCATCACAATGATGCGGCTGCATATGCCGGTCACGAAGGGGACGTTGTGCTCGACCAGCAGCATGCCCAGTCCCATGTCGCGCAGTCCGCCCAGCACCTGGCCCGCCTTGTCGATCTCCGCCGGGTTGAGTCCGGCGGTCGGCTCGTCCAGAAGCAAGTACCGGGGTGACGTGACCAGGGTCCGGGCGATCTGGAGCAGCTTCTGGTCCCCGTAGGGGAAGTCGGACACCCGGCGGTCAGCCGCGTCGGCCAGGCCGACCAGGCGCAGCACCTGCAGGGCCTCCTGGCGAGCGGCGCGCTCGCGAGCCGTGTAGCGGGGAAGCGCCAGCGCGGAGAAAACGGACCGTCCCCGGAACGTCAGGTAGCTGCCGATCAGAACACTCTCGAGGGCGGTCAGGTCCCCGAAATCCTGCTTCTCCTGGAACGTCCGGGCGATGCCCAAGCCGGACCGGTCCGACGGTTTCATAAAGGTCAGGCACTGATCTCCCAGCCAGACCTGACCCGACGACGGGCGGACGAAACCGCTTATGGCGTTGAACAATGTCGACTTTCCTGCCCCGTTCGGCCCGATCAGGCCCACGAACTCGCCCGGCTGGACGTCGAAGGTGACGTCGCTGGCTGCGGCGACGCCCGAATACCGGACGGTGACGCCCTCGACACGGATTGGACCCGTGGGTCCGCGCTGGTCACCAGCCTCCGATTGCGGCAGCGACACTGGGGGCGCGTCCGCCGCGGAGGCGTCCACCTGGGCCTGGCGGGACTCATTGCGAACCGTCCGCGGCAGTGTCACCCAGCGGTAGTACAGGTCCTGCACGGTCCCGACCACGCCTTTGGGAATGAGGCGGAGCGCCACCAGCAGGATGGCCCCGTAGATCAGGGCGGAGTTGGTCGAGAACCCGGACAGCAGCTGGGGAACCTCCACGATCAGAAGGGCTCCCACCACCGCCCCGGGGATCCCGAGGGCACCCCCCACCACCGCGCCGACCAGGATCGACAGCATGGCGTTCAGGTCGAACGAGTCCGGCGAGATGAAGCCGAAGATGGGAGCGAACAGGGCACCGGCCAGCCCGGCGAACCCCGAGCTCAGCAGGAACGCCCACAGCTTCTGCCTGGCTACGTTGACGCCCACGCTCTCGGCGACCTGTTCGTTGATCCCCAGAGTGCGCCACGTCCGGCCGATGGAGCCGGTGACGATGTTGTGGGCGACCCACAGCGCGCAGACCGTTATCACCAGCGTCATCAGGAGAAAATCGGTGAACGAATTGAACGGCAGGGGTATGCCACCGAGCCCGTCCGCACCCCCCGAGACCGACCCGGTGAGCTGGACCAGGTCGTCGAAAACCAGGGGCAGCACGAAGCTGGCGATGGCCAGGTAGAAGCCGGAGAGGTTGACCAGACCGCTCGAAAAGACCCACGAGCTGACGACGCAGGTTGCCACCGAGACCAGGGCAGCCACCCCGAACGGCCACCCGTGGATGGCCAGGATGGCGGTCATGTACGCGCCCACCCCGAAGAAGAAGCTGTGGGAGAAGACCATCTGGCCCGTCACCCCGAAGATGACGTTGAAACCGGCCAGCATGACGGCGTCGGCCGCGATCCAGGCGATGGTCTCCTGGTTGAAGGACGACATCCCCATCACGGGAATGAGCACGCAGATGACCAGCAGCAGGACGAAGACAGCGTGTCCCCTCCCCACGCTCTTCGGGAGCGGGGCGCGCCCGTCGGCCGATCGCCAGCGTTCTATCCACGTCACGTCTGCGCTCCCCTTCCGCTGCCGGGCATCTTGGTTCGGCGGCGCGGGCCGCCCGGGCGAGTGGAGTCGCCCCGGCGGCCCAGCGCGCACTGTCGGTTACTTGACGCTGGCCGGATTGAACGGCCCCAATGACCCGTTGTGCTCAACCTGGTCGAAGGTGTAAGCGGCGGGGGTCCGGTAGGCGTCGTGCGTCTCGCCCGCGCCCGGGGAGAAGCTGATCTTGTAGCCGGGGCCGCCGCCGAGTGTGGGGACGTTGCGGAGGCTGTTCATGGCCTTGAGCAACGCTGCCCGGCTGTCGGTGGCGCCGGGCTTGTCCAGCGCCGCGGCCAGGATGTGGACGGCGTCCCACCCTTGCACCTGTCCGTAGCTGAGAGCCTCGTGATAATCGCGCTCGTCCTCGGCCGCCAGTTGCTTCACCCCGGGCTTGCTGTAGTCGACGAAGCTGTTGGTGATGGCGCCCTGGTCAACACCTGGTCCGTCCACGGTTGTCTCGCCGGGAATGACGCAGTCCGGGCAGAAAACGGTGATCTTGGACATGTTGACGCCGAGCTGTTCCAGGCCCTGGAGCGGGGCGTCGACCTCGCCCCCCTGCTGACCCCCGTCGAAGATGGCCTGCGGCTTGTAGTTGTAGAGCTTCTGTATTTCGGCCGTGTAGGACGGCTGGGTTGCCGACACGCTGATGATGTACGGGTTGAGGTGGGTGTACTTCTTTATCAGCGCGATCGACGTGGCGTCGGCCGCGGCGAACGTTGGGTCGTTGTCGTCCCACATCGCCAGCCGCTTGACGTGCAGGCGGGTGAGGATGTCATAAAACTCCTGCTGCGCCAGCGTGTAGTCCATCGACACCCGGAACTCGTCCGGATAGGTGATCCCGACGTTGGTCCAGCTGAACGAGATGAAAGGTATGCCGGCCCGGTTGGCGATCGGGTCGGTGGCATTGGCTTCGGCATCGAATATGGGACCGGTCGTGGCTATCACGCTCGAGTTGTCAACGAGCTGGGTCTCCAGCGCGGCAGCCTCAGCGGGATTGCCGCCGCTGTCATAGGAGAGGAGCTTGAGCGGCCGCCCATGGATCCCTCCCGCCGCGTTGATGGCTTTGACGGCCATCTCCTCTCCGTGCAGCGTGGGCAGCGAGAACGATCCGTCGAAGCCGCTCAGACCGGCCACGTAGCCGATCTCGATCGGGTCGCCCTTCGCCGACCCATCGCCACCCGCCCCTGCGTTGTCCGAACTGCTACCGCAAGCGCTGACCAGAGCGACGACAGCCGCCAGGGCCACGTATCTCCACCACCGCGTGACGTTGTACGACATGGCTTTCCCTTGCTTTCTTGGTCACGTCAACAGATGGCCTGAACCAGCCGCACTGCTTCGTCGAGCAGCGAGGCGGCGTGATCCAGCGAGGTAATGAACTGGCCGAGGGGAGGCAGCTGCACGACCTCCGCTCCGGCGTCCACGTAGGGACCCGCACCTCTTACCGTCGCCGCCAGGTCCGCCCGCCCTCGTCGGTCCCGGACGGCTGGCAGCGAGGCACGGATCGTGAACGAGCTAGGGTCCCGGCCCCGCTCGGCCGCCAGCTTGCGGAGAAGCTCGGCTCCCTGGCGGATTTCATCGGGGCTGGTACCTCCGATCGGGCTCCATCCATCCCCCAGCCGCGCTATCCGGGACATGGTGGCGACGGTGGGTCCTCCTGCCAGCCAGATCGGCAGGGGATCCTGAATCGGCGTGGGCGAGCAGTACATGTCGCGGAACGACACCGTCTCTCCCTCGTAGGTGGAGGGTCCTCCCCGCCACAGAACCCGGCAGGCGCCGATCGTCTCCTCGAGTCGCCGGCCCGGGCGCCGGCCGGAAACGCCGAGAGCCGCGAACTCCTCGGCGTGCCAGCCGACGCCCAGCCCGAGATCGAGCCGCCCGCCGCACACCACATCGACCGTGGCCGCCGTCTTGGCCAGCAGGGCTGCGGGCCGGACGGGGGCGATCAGGATGTTCGTCGACAGCCGGCACCGGGTCGTGACGCCTGCCATCGCGGCCAGGGCCGCCAGGGGCTCGGGGTATTCCTCGTCGGACGGAAACGGAAAGGACCCGCTACCGGAACTGGCTGTCCCGGCTGCGCTGGGGTGGCCGGTGACCTCCTGGGCCAGCAGCACGTGCTCGCTCAGAACGACCTGGCTGACGCCGGCGGTGTCGGCGATGGAGGCCAGGGTCAGCAGATCGGCCACCTTCGGACGGGTCCAGCCACCGAGGTGGGACAGGGTGACTGCCAATCGGATCCCGGGCCCGGCCGACATGGCCTACTCGGTGTCTTCGCCGGATCTCACGGATGCACCAAACCCGGTCAGCTGCCCAGGCCCAGCAGCCGCTGGGCGTTGCCGGCCAGGATGGCGTGGGCCTCGTCCGTGGGCACTCCCGCGAACGCTGCGTGGATGGTCTTCCAGGAGAAGGGCCAGTCGGACGTGATGTGCGGGTAGTCGTTGGACCACATCATCCGCTGGACTCCGATGCGGTGCCGGTTGGCGATCGCGTAGTGGTCAGTGATGAACGTCGGGAAGAAGTACTGGGCCATGTACTCGCTGGGCATCAGGCGCAGCTTCACGTCGCGCAGGTCCGACTGCGCGTGGCGGAGGTAGTTATCGTCGGCCTGTTCAGCGAAGTACGGCATCCAGCCGCAGTCCACCTCGGCCAGAATGATCTTCAGGTCATGCCGGTCCAGCACGCCGCTGAAGACCCACTCCAGCATGCGGCGCGGAGCGTCGTAGAAGTGACCGGTGCCCGGCAGGCCGCGCGCGACGATCTTCGTCGAGGGCAGCTGGTCGGTCAGCGCGATGTGAATGGTGATCGGCTTGCCGGTCTCCTCGATCAGCGCCCACACCGGCTCGTCGTCGTCGTTCATAACGGTGTCACCGTGCGGGTAGCAGGTGAGCAGCCAGGCACCCAGGCCGGGCAGGTTCCGGCACCGCTCGATCTCGGCGAGCGCCTGGTCAACGCCCCGGCTCGGGATCATCGCCGCGCCGACGAACCGGTCAGGCGCGTAGGAGCAGAACTCGGACAGGAAGTCGTTGTAGGCACGGACCATCTCCAGGTGCAGGTCGGGGTCCTTGTGCGCACGGACATACCCGCTGGCGAAGCCCATCGGGAAGAGCAGTTCCGCGTCCACGCCGTCGGCGTCGAGTTCGGCGACTCGAGCCTTCGGGTCATATCCGCCGGGGTGGATGTCCTCGTAGCGGCACCACTCGCCCTGCTGGTCCGGGCCGCGGCCGGCGCACGCTTCCCAGCCGAAACCGCGCGGCTCGAAGCCCTCACACACCCATGCGTCGCCTTGCGCGACGCGCTCCACGCGAGGAACCCGGTCGACGTACTTCTTTGACACCCGCTTGGTCCAGATGTCCCCGGGACCGTTGAGATGGCCGTCAGCGGAAATCAGCCGGTACTCGCGAGCTGCGCTCATCTGGTTCCTCCAGTCGCCACGCCCAGGCTTGCGCCATAATGATTTATGTACTTTAAAGGATAGACTTGAGCCTGGTCAATGGCCCGGTACTCCTGATCCCGAGCTGATCGAGCCTCGGTCAGAGCCGATGCTCAGGGCCCGCTGCCTGGCTGACCGGGGTCAGGCCCGCAACTACGCCGGGAGCCTGGAGGCAGCCAGCGCCGGCGCGATCGCCGATGGCCCGGTCCCCGGGTGCGGACGGCGACTAGCTGGATCCGGCAGTGATGAGCCGTGATCCTCACTTTGATTCTAAATTTTCATAAAACAACAGGATGGGAGCTGAACGCAGCCTTCCCGTTGGACGCGCGTGACCCGGTGCGGCCGCTACAGGCAGTGGTCGTCGAGGTCGAGCAGCATCGTGTCGCGGGTGGCGAGCAGGTCGAGCTGGGGTCCAACTCGCGGCAGCTCATAGCGGAAGAAGTACCGGGTCGCCGCCCGCTTTCCTTCGTAGAAGGAACCGGTGCGCTCCTGCGTGGCGATCGCCTGCTGCAACCAGATCCACGCGACGACGACATGCCCGGCCGCCTCCAGATAGACGGAGGCGTTGGCCAGGACGGCGGCGGGTGCGCCGTCGCGCCAGAGCATCGCCGTCACCTCGGAAAGCCCGCGCGCGGCTGACGACAACTGGGTGGCCTCCGCTCGCCAGCCCGCGGGAGCGGCCGCGGCGGTATCGGTGATCCGCTTGATCAGGAGGGCGAACCCGGCCCCGTTCTCCAGCCGGACCTTCCTGCCCAGAAGGTCGATGGCCTGTATTCCGGTTGTCCCCTCGTGGATGGGGTTGAGGCGGTTGTCCCGGTAGAACTGTTCGACCGGGAATTCGCGCGTGTAGCCGTAACCACCATGGATCTGGATCGCGATGTCATTCGCCGCGAGGCACCACTGCGACGGCCAGCTCTTCACGATCGGCGTGAGCACGTCCAGCAACTCCGAACTCTCCCTGGCCTGCCGTTGGTCCTGGGCACTCGCTTGCTCGTCGAGGAGCCTCGCCGCGAACAGGGTGAGGGCCAGTCCCCCCTCGGCGTAGCTCTTCGCGGCGAGAAGCATGCGGCGCACATCCGGATGGGTGATGATCGGCACCTGTGGCGCAGACGGGTCCTTGGCATCGGACGTTCGGCCCTGCAAGCGGGTCCGCGCATAGTCCAGCGCATGCAGGTAGCCCGTGTATCCCAGCGCCGCGGCACCGGCGCCGACCGCGATCCGCGCCTCGTTCATCATGTGGAACATGGCGGCCAGCCCCCGGTCGAGCTGGCCGACGAGGTAACCGATGGCCCCGGGCGCTCCGTCTGGCAGGAAGGTGCCCGAGCCAAAGTCCAGGACGGTGTTCACCGTGCCGCGGTAACCCATCTTGTGGTTGATCCCGATGAGCGCCACGTCGTTGCGAACGGGAGGTCCGCCGCCTTCCGGCGGCAGGAACTTGGGCACGAGGAACAGCGACAGGCCCTTGACCCCGGGCGGTGATCCCGCGGCGCGGGCCAGGACGAGATGGACGATGTTCTCGGCGAGTTCGTGGTCGCCACCGGAGATCCACATCTTGCTGCCGAAGACCCGGTAGCGGCCGTCGCTGGCGGGTTCGGCCCGGGATTGGACATCGGCCAGCGAGGAGCCGGCCTGCGGCTCGGACAGGCACATGGTTCCGGTGTACCGGCCCTCGAGCATCGGGAGCACATAGCGGTCGATCTGTTCCTGGCTGCCGTAGGTACGCAGCAAGTTGGCGTTGGCCATCGTCAGCATCGCGTAGGAAGCGGTCGAGATGTTGGCCGCCTGAAGCCACGCGAAACAGGCGCGGTGCACGGTGTGCGGCAGCTGGCCGCCACCGATCTCGGCGTCCATCGCGGCGCTCAGCAGCCCCGACTCAGCGAACGCGGTCAGGGCGCGGCCGATCTCGGGAACCACATTGACCCGCTGGCCGTCGAACGTGGGCTCGGTTTGGTCGGCCAGCGAGTTGTGGGGCGCGAAGTACCGTGTGGCCAGGTGTTCGGCCAGGTCCAGTGCGGCGGCGAAGGTCTGCCTCGAATGCTCGGCGAATCGCGGGCGCGCGGTGAGCTCGTCCACCTTCAGCCATTCGTTGATCAGGAAGTCCAGGTCGCGTCGCGACAGGATTCGCCTGGCGTCGGTCATGACGTTCACCTCCAGCGCTGAGCACCACGTGGTATGGCGACAGGCATCCGGCGTACTGGGTGACGCTCACGTGAGGGTGATGCCGCCGTCGACGACAACCGTCTGGCCGGTCACATAGCCCGCGGCCGGCGACACGAGCCAGACCAGGGTGGCCGCCAGCGCGCCGGGATCGCCGAGATCGCCCAGCACGATGCGCGGTTTGATGCTGTCGAGATATCCATCGGCCAGCTGGTCCGTCATCTCCGAGGCGAAGAACCCCGGTGCCAGCGCGTTGACCCGGATTCCCTTCCGGGATCCCCACTGCTGCGCAAGGTCACGGGTCAGTCCGAGCAGGGCTGCCTTGCTGGCGCTGTACGCAGCCTGTGGCAGTCCCGCTGTGGTGATGGCCAGAATGCTGGATACGTTGACGATGCAACTGCCAGGGCGCATGATCCGCCCGCAGGCCTGGGCCATCCAGTAAGCGCCGTTCAGGTTGGTGCCCATCACCCACTGGAAGTGTTCGGGCGTCTCCCGGGTGGCGGGCACCGCCGCACCTACCCCGGCATTGTTGACGAGAACGTCGACCCGGCCGAACTCAGCCATCGCCGCCTGGACGACCGTTGTGCACGCCACTGCGTCGCTGATGTCGGCCGGAACGGCAAGACACCGTCGTCCGGCGGCCTCCACGGCCTGGGCAGTTTCCCGCAGACGATCGGCGCGGCGGGCTGTGATCACGACGTCGGCGCCCGCCTCCGCTGCCGCGACCGCGAACGAAACGCCCAGGCCGGACGATGCTCCGGTGATCAAGACGACTTGGTCCGTGAGCCGGAACATGTCGAGGATCGTCATCGGCGCCTTCCCTTCCCTATAGCGGAGTCCAGCCGGGAGACTTGCGGTTCGGTCGTGGTCAGCCTGGTGATTCGGGTCAGCGAGCCGCTCCGCTGACGACTGGCAGGACCGCGCCGACAGGGCCACGCCGGCCGGGTAGCCCGTCTCCTCAGTAGCGAGCGCTTGCTTAAGGTGATCCTCGAACGGCACAAATGTCAATGGCGCCCTCGCGGCCCCGAACGGGGTGGTGGGCCCCACGCTGTTCCTCCAGCAACAGCATGGGCCCCACCACCTCACTGACCTAGAGGACGTTCGCCTCGAGGATCTTCATCCTCCCGACCGTCTGGACGGTTGGGGGCGTGCCGGGGCCCGGTTCTCGGATACGCTCTGCGCCGCCGGGCCAGGGATCGGGCCGGTCCCGGGCAAGTATTGGAACGAGGTGCCGTGCTAATGGAAAATTCGCAGACCATGTTGAGGGCCGACCCGGCTTCGCCGGGACGGCAGAAGATCCTTGACGTCGCGGCGGGTCTGTTTGCCACCCAGGGATTCAAGGCCACCACGCTCAGCGACGTGGCGCGTGCGGCCAAACTGAAGAAGGCAACTCTCTACCACTATTTCCCTTCCAAGAACGCGATCTTCCTCGCCGTCCTGACCGAAGGGATCGACCAGCTTCGTGAGAGCTCCGCTGATGCGGTGACGATCGCCGACCCGGTGCAGCGGCTGGACGCGCTGCTGGCCGCGCATCTGCGCAACTTCGAGCACAAGCTCGCCCACGTGGTGGTGTTCCTGCTGGAGCGGCGGGTCATCCTCCGCGAAATCGCTCCCGCGGACACTGAGCCCTACCTGCTCAAGCGGCGCGCCTACGACCGGCTCTTCGTCGACTGCATCCGGGACGGTCAGGCGAGCGGGGCATTCCGCGACGGCGACCCGGTCGTGCTCGCGTTCGGTCTGCTCGGGATGCTGAACTGGATGGTCCAGTGGTACGACCCGAATGGGCGCCTCACGATGGAACAGATTGGTGAGCTGCTGCGCTCGTGCGCGAATGCCGCGGTCGCGAAGCAACCGGGCGCGGTCAGCAAACCTGCGTAGGTAGCCCGTCGGACAAGATCGGCCCGCCGATGAGACGGCGCCCAGCCCCTCGTCCCGGGCCAGGACCCTTCCTTGACGCTATTGCAATACCGCTGTTAGCCTACCCACAGTCAACCGACCGCTTGGTCGGTCGGGAGGTGGGACAGTTGCTAACCGACCTCGTCACCCCCCCGGATCGGGCGGCCGAATTCCGCGCCGCCGGACATTGGCTTCCGCACACGCTGAGCGCGCGAGTGCTGGCGCACGCCGTCGGCAACCTGGCATCGGCAGTCGCCGTCGTGGATCAGCTTGGCCGCCGGAGCCGGACGTACGCCGACCTCGCGCGCGACGCCGGGTCCACGGCAGTGCTGTTGCGCGCCGCGGGCGTAACGGCCGGCGATGTTGTGTCCATCCAGCTTCCGAACTGCTACGAAGCCGTCGTTGCGGCGGTGGCGGTGAACTCGATCGGCGGCGTCATCAATCCGCTGCTGCCGAACTACCGCGCGCGCGAGGTCGGCCATGTATTCGCCGCCGCGAAGCCGCGCGCGATCTTCACCCCTGCCGTCTACCGGGGGTTCGACCACCGCACACTGGTTGCCGAGGTCGGTGTCAGCACCGGCGTCCATCCGGTGCACATCCTGGTCGACGAGTCCGAGAGCGGTGGCGACATCGACCTCGTTCCCGAACTCGCCGGGACGGCTGCCGCTGACCTCGCCCCGGGCGTCATGGCCTCGGCGGTCTCGGAACTGATCTTCACCTCCGGCACCGAGGCGACACCGAAGGCGATCATGCATACGGAGGAGACCGCGAACTTCGCGGTCCGGGCCACGTTTTCCGGCCTGCAGTTGCCGCCA
>Ga0335073_10012617_pt1 | contig 11859 bp, 10 predicted proteins | sample Lox_Sample_22_FD_207093 | JGI IMG/M metagenome (GOLD analysis project Ga0335073, IMG submission 207093) | Soil microbial communities from Loxahatchee National Wildlife Refuge, Florida, United States - Lox_Sample_2.2 | ecosystem: Environmental > Terrestrial > Soil > Wetlands | place: USA... | reverse complement strand
TTTTTCCTTCCGACGGGATTTGCGGGACGAAATGATTCCCATTCGACGCGACATCGTCCGAGCCCCATGAGGCGCGGCACAAATCGCAGCCGGTCATACAAAATCGCGTTTTCGGGATTGCAGCACCACGGTCAAGCCAAGAGCGATCACGATGACCGCAAACTCTGTGACTAGAATTTCTACTTCCACCGCATTCCAAACCGCGACTGGGCTGGTCCAGGTGCGGGTGAGAGAAGGGAATTGGCTGACGAGCAGATACCAGGCAATCCAGTAAGACGAATTCACCACGGCCATCGCAGCCGTGCCCCAGCGTTCCGATTCGGATACCAGGGCGGTTCCGGTGATGAGACAAAACCCGAGGAGAGGCAGCACCGCCAGGATCAGCGCAGTCGGAATAACCCCGTTCGGCAGAACGTGCCGCCAGAGGATTACATAGAGCGCGGCCGCGATGAGCGTCAGCCAGGGAATCAGGAACATTCCCAGGGTGGAAACGAGCTTGGCTGTTCCATATTGCGCCGCCGAAATGGGGAGGCTCATCATGAATGCCAACGTTTGCTTCTTGCGCTCGTTCAGGATGTTGGACATGGGAAGAAGCGAGGCGCAGAAGATCATGGAAACAAAGAAGAAGGCCGCGCCCAGCACGAACGGCGTTTGCCCCCCGATCAGAAGAACGCCCAACGCCAGCAATCCGCCCAGAATGGATAGAGCGATCATCGGCCTGTTCAGCTGCCAGTCCTTCAGAATCAATCGCTGTGTGACGCGGCCCTTCATGCTTGTACCTCTTCGCGGTTGTGCTCTACATTCGCCACAAAAATCTCCTCCAGCGTCATGTTTTCTACTGCGCGGACGTGGGCCCCGGAACTTTCGTACGCGCGGGGAAGATCGGGCGCGAACTTGTTCGCGATGGCGACCGCGAGCCGCCCGGTCTGCCGGACTCCGGCGATTCCCGGCAAAGAGGGCAACGCAACCCCAGCCGGGACTTCCAGGCGTAAACGACGCCAACGGTCCAGGTAGGCCTCCTTGTCCATTGAGTCGATGACCCGGCCGCGGTCGATGAAGGTAATGCTGTCCGAGATTTGCTCCACGTCCTGCGTGTTTTGTGACGAAAAGAGAACGCTGCGGTCTTCGCTGGCCATGACCGCGCTCAGCTCACGAAGGATTTCGTGCCGCGCCACTGGATCGAGCCCGGTCGTCGGCTCATCCAGCACCAGGAGCTTCGGGCGTCTGGCGAAAACGAGGAGGAGCGCCGCTTTCACGCGTTGCCCGTGCGAGAGTCCTTTGATCTTTTGCTCCGCGCGCAATCCGAATCGCTGCAGTAGCAGTTGCGCATAGCCGGCATCCCACGAATCATAGATGGACTTCATGAAGTTCATGTGCCAACCCAACGTCGCGGTATCATAAAGGCGCATATCCTCCGACGCGAAGCCGATGTCCCACTTCGCTATCACCTGCTCCTCAGGCATGCGGCGGCCCAGCACACGCACTTCACCGCGGTCCTGGCGAAGCAATCCCATCAGGATGCGCATTGTGGTGGACTTGCCCGCTCCGTTTGGCCCAATCAGTCCCATGATGGTTCCCTGTGGCACCTTCACTGTGACATTCTGCAGAGCGAAAAAGCGGTACGACTTACACACGCCCTCCAGTTCAATCGCCATGTGACTCATACATGCTCCTTTTCCTTGCCGATGACCCGGTCGTAAGTGGATCGAATGCGTTTCTCAAGTTCCTTCGGCGATAGGCCCAGCAGCGCTGCGCTTCGAGCCGCCTGCTCCAGCTGCCTCGCCAACTCCTGCGCGCGAATGCGATTACCGACTTCAGAATCGGAAGCGACGAAACAGCCCCTTCCCTGCCGGGTTACGATCACACCCTCGCGCTCTAGTTCCAAATAGGCGCGCTTGACCGTGATGACGCTGACACCGATGTCCACCGCCAGCTGTCGAATCGAGGGAATCGCCTCACCTGCAGGCCAATCTCCAACCGCGATGCGCTCCTTGATCTGCTCGATGATCTGCAGGTACATAGGGCGGCGATCGGCTTGGGAAATGATCAACATCTATATACACAGTATACACACTATGAGTAAGAGGTCAAGCAGTGGCTGGTTTGCTGTTTCTTGTTTTAAAGACTGAGGGCAGCCGGGCCGAATGCGAACGTAACCGGAACCTTTCCAACACCAACTCCGTATCCCTTGCCATGAAGACGAAATGCGCCGTAACCCTGGCTGGGCTCGCCCTTCTTTCCTCCTTGACTGTTCTCGCGCAGGATGTCGATCACTCCTGGTCGAAGTCCTATCCGGTCGAAGGCAAGCCCACGCTTACCTTTGAAAGCGGGGACACCGACGTCGTCTTTGGTTCCTGTGGAGATTGCCGGGAAATCCGGATCCACGTCGAAGTGGAGGGGCGAAAGCTGAGCGACTATCGCCTGGAAGAAGGCCAGAACGGCGATACAGTTCACTTCCTTTTTAGAGAGCGGCCGCACCTTGGCGGGCATACCTCGTGGCACAGGGAGCGAAGCCAGGTAACCGTCGAAAGCCCCGCCCAGCTCTCACTTGAAGCCAGGACCTCGGACGGCGGTGTCACGCTCTCCGGCTTGCATGGCGACCTCAGCCTGACCACCGGCGACGGCAACGTGGCCCTCGATCATGTCTCGGGTAATTTGCACCTCAAAGCCGGGGACGGCCACGTGAAGGTCACCGATGCCGAGGGCGCCATCGACGCCCATACCAGCGACGGCAATCTCACCGTCGACGGCGTCTTCCACGCTCTTGCGCTGCATACCAGTGATGGCACACTGGACCTCAGCCTGCGCGAGGGAACGCAGCTCGCCGGGCCCTCAACGATTCAATCCTCGGACGGGAGGGTGACCGTCCGCGTCCCCAGGAACTTCGCAGCCGACCTCAGCGTGCATACCAGCGACGGCCACGTGGACTGTGCTCTGCCGCTTACTCTGGACCAGTTTCAGTTCCACGGAGGGGAGGGCCACGCCTTGCATGGAAAGCTGAATGGCGGAGGCACGCCGCTCAGCATCCACACTTCCGACGGCAACGTGAAGATTGAAGAGCTTTAAATGGTTGCTGTTCGCGGTGGAAGGCCAATCAACCGCCGATTTATCGAGACCACAAACACATGAAGGGACCGGAACAAAACAAACCAGTTCCGAGGAGCCTGCTCTGAGTAGTCCTGGCCTTTCAGAGTCTGCGTGAGAACTAACATATGCAGGGTTAGTCCCGAAGGGACGGCTGAAAAGTAGTCCAGGACGTTAGTCCTGGGGGTTGGTGTAGGGGACTAACCCTCCATATGTTAGTTCTCAAGACTCTTTCAGCCCACCTGTGAGGATGAAAACCTGCTTTTCGGTTGTCCTCTTTCCCTCGCTATGGAATTGTCATCCCGCCTGCCCCCGCGTGCCGTGGGACCGGTGGAGGGAACTGCTGTTGCACTTCTTCGAACAAGTTCAGATTTTCGAGAGCGAAGTCGAAGGGGAAGGCACAACACCGCTTCACTCATCGTCGCGCGTGTTTCCCAACTAACATCGATCGACCCGGCGGATTTACAATTGCGTCGTTACCATTCGGGTCGCTGGTGAACATAGACGGCGTCTTTTATTCTCCGCACCATTTGCAGAGAATATAACGCGTAATCTCCGCAGCTCCAACCGGGAATCGCCGCGTATCATGCGGTAATTGACCCCCCTTGTTTTGCGCTTGGAAAGACCATCGCGTCCCCGAGAACTTTGCTGCCGGCTTGAGTGTGCATACCGGCAGCGGCCACGTGGACTGTGCTCTGCCACTCGCCCTGGATCAGTTTCAGTCCCACGGAGGGGAGGGCCATGCCTTGCATGGACAGTTGAATGGCGGAGGCACGCTCTTCAGCATCCACACTTCGGACAGCAACGTGAAGATGGGAGAGCTCTCAGAGGTTGCTGTTCGTTGTGGAGGGCCCACAAACGGGCGAATGCTCCGTCTGTCTCTCCACTGCACACCGCTCCGGTGGGCTTGCAGTTTCCATCGGTCAGCCTTGTTACGAAAGAAAGTCTATCGGTCACTACCCAAAATCACTTCCACCGGGATCTAAATAGAGAGACAAAATGCGCAATGCGCTTCGGGTTAGCGGCCTTCTGCAACCAGGGGCAGCAAGTGAGGTCGCGCTCAGGCGCGCTCCTTATGGAGCAGTATTTGACAACTGAATCCTGCCCCGACGTTAGGTGCTTCGGGCGCATTTTTCTGCGCCCATGCGCCCGTCCAAATGCCGGATTGCCAGCCCCGGGGAAGCTTTTCTCGCTTATATCGCTTATCTCGCTTTTCTCGCATAAAAAAAACGGAATCGCGGGGCAGCTTATCTCGCTTTTCTCTCTTTCCACTCACAAAAAATCCGAATTTACCCCGGATCCGGGCAAGGCCGGCTGCCGGCCGATCTCCACCCATGTCGAAAAACCCGAATTTTATAAAGATTTATGAAATTGCCCGGCCTCCCGGGCTAGCGGGCGCCCATCGCAAACTGCTCCCCCGAGCCGGAGGCATCAGGAGCAGCAGTCCTCCCAGTCCCAACAGTGACGTCGCGGCGGCCGTCTTCCAAAAAAGGCAGGGAATCGTTTCGCCTTTTTCGATTGTGGCTGTGGCGCGAAACGCCGCGTCGAACAATCGAGAGCTCGCCATAATGACAGGGGATTTTCGCCCGCGCGTTCAACAGCGAACCGAACCGGACCATCCTCATGTCTCATAATGGTGCTTGATAAGGAGTGAGCTCACCATGGATCGACGGCGTTTTCTGCAATTTTCCACGGCAGCAGCAATGCCTTTGCTCACGCAGTCCCTCTGGCCGGAAGGTGGCCGGCATTTTCCGATCGGGCTCCAGCTCTCCACGCTGGTCAAGCACAAGGTTGACCAGGCGGAACTGGTGAGCAGCCTGCACCAGATCGCGGCGATTGGGTTTCAGGAGGTCGAGCCGTGGCATGCTGCCTACAGCATTCCCGCGGAACAACTGCGCCAGGACATTACCGGCGCCGGGATGACAGTCTCCAGCGGCCACTTTGAGTATGCCGACCTGACGAACGACTTTGCAGGCCAGATGGATTATGCGCAGAAGCTGGGCCTCCAGTGGGTGGTCTGCCCCATGCTGCCGAAGTCACAGTGGATGTCGCCCGAAGGGTTTCACACTGCGGCAAGGCAGTTTAACGACTGGGCGAGGCGCGTGAACGAGGTGGGCATGCAATTTGCCTTTCACAACCACGACTACGAATTTCGTAAGTTTGATGGCATTACCGGTTACGACATTCTGTTGCAGGAGACCGATCCGAAGCTGGTGTATCTGGAGATGGACTGCTATTGGATTGCACAGGCGGGGTACGATCCGGTGCAGATGCTGAACCGGCTTGGCCATCGAGTGCGCATGCTGCACATTAAAGACCGCAAGCCGGGCTTTCCGACGTCCTACGACATGAGCGACGGCTCGTCGCACTTCACCGAGATCGGGACAGGAGGCATCGACTGGCCCGCAGTGCTTGCGGTCGCTAAAAAGCTCGACGTCAGGCATTATTTCATCGAGCAGGACAGGATCGAGGGACCGCCGATCGACAGTCTCCGCGCCAGTTATACCTATCTGCGAAAGGTGCTGGCGTGACGTGAGGCGCCTTTCGAACGCGAGTAGCCGCTGGCCGGTAACCGGCCGTCTATCTCCCTTCCCATCCCCAAAAGTTATCAATATCCAGAATCGCCGATAGGAAATAGACTTCTGCCAGAAAGGAAGCACTTTGAGAACGCATGTGATTGCAGGGTTTCTCCTGTGTATAAGCACTGCGGCGGCGCAGCAGCCGAGTGCGCCGTCCCATCAGTCCAGCGTGGTCAAGCTGGGTGGGTACTTAATGGTCGCAGGCAAGGCTTATGAGTATGACCGCGAGCTGGCGGATGAGATTGGCCCCCGGCTGACGGGTTCGGCGAACTACGAGAAGGCTACCGATTGGGCCGTGGCGGAGTTCACCCGCCTGGGACTGACCAACGTACACAAGGAAACGTGGGAGATTCCCGCGACCTGGGAGCCGGAGACACTGGCGACGGCGCGCATGATCCTTCCGCACGAACAGCGGCTGCACCTGGAGAGCGAGGGCTGGAGCCCTTCGACGCCCGCGGGCGGGGTTCGGGGGAATGTCTACTGGCTGCAGACGCTGAGCGCCGACAGCATCCATGCGAATGCGGACAAGATCAAAGGGGCGATCGTGCTGGTGGACGAGGCGACGCTCATTGGCAAGGACGGGCCACCGTTGTTCGGCAAGATCTTCGACAACCTGCATCTGCTCGGGACCGTGGGTGCGAAGGGACTGATCTTTGGATTGGGTGCGGTGAACAATGTGCCCAGCCTGATTGGCAACACGGCATTCAAGGGCACGGTGGATCCGCTGCCCTCCGGCAACCTGGGGTTGGAAGATACGCTGCTGCTGAAGCGCCTGCTCGCGGAAGGGCCGGTGGAGGTGGAGTTCAGCTTCCGCAACCGGGTACGGACCCACGTGCCGGTGAATAACGTGGTGGCGGAGATTGCCGGCAGCGAGGCGAATGGAGAATATGTGGTAATCGGCGGACACCTCGATTCCTGGCAGCTGGGAACGGGCGCTCAGGACAACGGGACCGGAGCGGCGACCGTGATGGCCATCGCACAGGCGGTGAAGGCGAGCGGGCTGACGCCGCGCCGGACGCTGCGCTTTGTGCTGTTTGGTGGGGAAGAGGAGGGCCTGCTGGGATCGTTGGCGTATGCCCGCACCCATGTGGGCGAGATGGCTAAATGCGCCGGTGTCTTTGTCACCGACAGCGGCGGCGAAGCTCCCCTGGGTTGGTATGTCTTTGGCCGGGAAGATGAGAAACAGACACTGACACCCATTCATCCCTTGCTGGCCGCGCTGGGAGCAGGAGAGACGACGGACGAAGGAAAGTACACGTTTGAGACAGATGAGGCGCCCTTCCTGGTGCATGGCGTGCCCAGCTTTGTTCTGTGGACGCCGATGACGAAGTATGACCAGCTGCATCACAAGCCCAGTGACACCTTCGACAAGGTGAACGAACGGGATTTGAACCTCGGGGCGGCGGTAGTGGGAATGACGGCGTATGCGGTGGCGGATGCTCCGGCAATGGGGACGCACCTGACAGAGCCGCAGGTCCAGGAGCAGTTGAACGGGATCAAGGCGCTCGCGCAGTATCAGGATATGGGGGCGCATGGGATGTTTTGATAGGCTTCGGGCGCACGGATCGTTTTCGGCACATGGTGCGAGGCCGCGACTGATAATTTCCCCTTCGACTTCGCACAGCGTAGGTTCTGCGCAGAGCCCATTACCGAAAAAGTCCAGATACGCTCACAAACAGCATGCCTGGAACCGTGATGCAAGTGATACTACACTGAAGGCATCATGAGCATTCGGCTTCGCCAACGGGCGACCATGCATCCTGGGATGCAATGAAAGAATTTGGCTGTTTTCAACTCGACACCAGGAATGAATGCCTATGGCAAAACGGCGCCCGAATCGGCCTGACGCCAAAGCCGTTTGCCGTGTTGCGCTACCTGGTGGAAAACCCGCAACGGCTGGTGACGCATGATGAGTTGCTGGACAAGCTGTGGCCGGAAACTTATGTGCAACCACAAGTGTTGCGAACCTATGTCCTCGAGTTGCGCAAGGTGCTGGGGGACAGCATCGAAAGCCCGCGGTTCATTCGAACCGTTCCGGGACGCGGGTACTGGTTCCTCGCGCAGGTCGAAGAAAGCGGCAGCCACGCAACGGACACGCTGCAAACCTGGCCGCAAAACCCGGCATCTCGGTGGTCGCAGCCGGGACGCATCGTAGGGCGGCATCGGGAGCTCGAACGGCTCGCCGGCATGCTGCACCATGCCAGCCAGGGCGACCGGCGGGTCGTGTTCATCACCGGAGAAACCGGCATCGGCAAGACGGCGTTGATCGATATCTTCTGCCGCCAGTGGTGCGGCGAAGATCAGGTGTCCATCGCGCGCGGCCAATGTGTGGAGGGATTCGCCGGCAAGGAAGCTTACTACCCGGTGATCGAAGCCCTGGGGCAGCTCTGTTCGCGCAACGAGGGCAAGAAACATATCCAGGTGATGCAGCAGAAGGCTCCGAGCTGGTATGCACAGCTCGGAGGGCTGCGTGGCGACACCCCGGCGCCTATGTCCGCCGCGGGACGAGGCGAGCGGCTGTTGAACGAGATCTGCGATGCCCTCGAAGCCATGGCCTCTGAGAAAACATTGGCCTTTGTCTTCGAAGATCTGCACTGGGCGGATCTTTCCACGCTGGATTTGATCTCGGCGCTGGCGCGGCGTCGCCAGGCGGCCAGGTTGTTGCTGCTGGCGTCCTACCGGCCGGCAGAGGTGAGCGTCGGCCAGCATCCCTTGAAGCGGCTGAAGCAGGATCTGGCGACGCACAAACTGTGTGCGGATGTGTCCCTCGGGCCGCTTGAGAAAGAGGCCGTGCGGGAATACCTGCTGCAGGAATTGAACACCCAGGAATCAAACCTGCGGGAGTCCGACAGAGAGATGCTTCCCAGAGGACTGGCCAGCTTTGTACACCAGCATTGCGAGGGCAATCCCCTGTTCATGGTTGCCATGCTTGAGCACCTCATCGGGCAGGACTTTATACGACAGGAAGCTGGTGTCTGGCAGCTGCGTTTGCCGTTGGCGGAAATCGACATGGGGGTACCTACCGCTCTTTCCGAGTTGATCGAGATGCAAATTGACCGGCTGGATGCGGCCGATCAGCGGCTGCTCGAAGCGGCGAGCCTGATCGGTGTCATTTTTCCCGCATGGGCCGCGGCAGCGGCGTTGGATGGCGACCTTGAAGATATCGAAGATCAGTACGAGAAGCTGACCCGGCGGCTGCATTTTCTGCATCCTGCGGGGCACGACGAACTGCCGGACGGCACACGGTCCGCCTTCTATGTGTTTGCCCATGGGTTGTACCGCGAGGTGCTGCGGGCCAGGCAATCTCCGGCGCGCCGCGCCCGCCGCCATTTGCGGGTGGCGGAGAAGCTGGAAAAGCTGTTCGCCGGGCGTGAACTGGACGTCTCCAGCGAATTGGCCATGCACTTCGAGGCGGCAGCCGAGTGGGCGCGCGCGGCCCAGGCGCTCTGCGCCGCCGCGGGCACAGCAATGAAGCGCGGGGCGCGCGAGGAGGGCGTGCAATTGACCGAACGCGCGCTGCGGCTGCTGGAAAACCTGAGTGGACCCGATCGGCAAGTCGCAGAGAGGCAAGCTCGACGGCAGATTGCAGAAGTTCTGAAGCGTTGAAGGACCGTCAAGAATAGTTGGACGAAAACTCGACGGCAATTTGACAACTGGAGTCATGGAGCGGGGTTAGCGTGTTTCTCGGAGGAAAACCCCATGCTAATGCGCTTCAGAAATTTGGTTCTTGTATCCGCCGCCCTTTGCACCACCGCAGCTTTCGGAGCCGAACTGAAAACGGTGGACGTGCCGTTTAGCTTTGCCTTCAAAAACCATGTCTATGAAGCCGGGGCCTATACCGTCGCGGTGGACTGGACGAAGTCTACCGTGACCCTCAACAAAATCGGGAAGCCCAGCCAGCCGCTGACCTGGATCATGGTGCCTGCGGACAATGGCGGTCGTCCCAAGGTCGACCTGACCTTTGATGTAATCGGATCCCAGCATGTGCTGCGCACCGTTGAATACGGCACCTTCGCCACACCAAACCTGGACAAGCTGCCCAAACAAAAGGTTGAGGGCACGACAGTGGTAGGCGAGTAGATTCGATCAATAACAATCAAGTCGCAGGGCCCCTTTGGCGATACTCGCCAAGGGGCTCTTTGCTTTTTTGTTCGCAAACACATGCTCGCAGAGGAATGGGAACGTGCTGTAAGTAGCAATGGGAAACGAAGAAAACGAGGACTGTCTGTTGGATCATCAGTCAAACACCAGCGATGAAGCGAGCCGGACTGCATACCTGCAGCGGGAGAACGCACGCCTGCAACGCCTCGTCGCAGAGCTATTGGTGAAAAATGAGGAATTGCGTCGACTCTGCCTGGCATTTTCGCAAGAAGAATGATTGATAAGCAGCGAGGCTGGAATCCCTACTCACGCGGCCTCGCGCTTTCGTCTTACTTGTTTGCGAAAGGCAGAGGTGCTTTCTGGAGCCGCGCGTCAGGCATTATATGTCGCCGCTTAATAATCGATGTTGCCCCCCGCCGCATTGCCGTGCCGGAATCCGCAGCCTAACAGATTGGGTTCTTTGCTCCGGTCGAAGCTCACGTAGGTTCGAGAGCGGCTTCCTCCGTTCCAGTCGGTTTTTGTTGCCGTTCAGGATTTCGGGCCGGGGAACGCGATTGTGATGTCGGCGTGACGAGTGTCTATATGTTGATGTAGTTCCACTCCCACCTGCCGACAACGTTGCCCGTCGGCGGGAAGGAAGGTCGCGTTTCTGTCGAGCCAGTGGCATAAGAGGGATGCGTCGTATACTTTGCCGGACAGAGCCGCCCAAGAGTTACGCAAGGCATCGGCTTGCCCTGCGTGCGGCTCTTGACCCACCAAAAACAGTCGCCCGAAGGTGAACTGGGCACCCTCGTCGACGCTCAGTGTCAGCACAACTGTGCGTCGGCTTCTATCGACTTGAAACATCGGAGCCGCGACGAAGTTGATGTAGCCGTGATCAGCGTAAAGTGACCGCAACCGTTCGAGTCCTTGGCCTACAGCAGTGTGGTTGAACTTTTCACCCGGGGGGACATGGAACGTGTTGGTTAGCTGCTCTGAGGAGAAAGCGCGATTACCTTCGAAGTCGAGCGCCTGAACGCGATATTGCGACAGATCTGGCGTGCCGCCAGGACCCGTGGTAGGCGGGGTTTGGGTGTCCTGGGCAAAACCTGCGGAACCGAAAACGAGGAGGGCGGTGAGAACAAGGAAACGGTTCATGTCGAACCTCCTGACTTGATGCAGTCCGCTCACTTCTATTGCGCTGGGCGATCCTGCAGCGTGTAACCAGCAGGCGGTTGGAACAGCGCGGGATCAGGTTCACCTCGATCCAGTGCAGTAACCTCCTGCGTGTTGTGTCCATTTCTGGGATCATCTCGAGATAGGGAGAGCATGATACCCAAATCCGGCGACCGCCATTCCTCAGTCACTACGGTGATTGGCCTATCATTCCCTTGAGAACCCGCCGGGATCACCCTGGTGCTTCGAGTGCCTTCAGCGACCACACCGAAAATCGTCTTGCTTCCCAGCTGTACGTTGGGCCGATTGGCAGCTTGGGTTTGTTGCTTCTTAGGGGAAACATTCGCGTGCTGGTGAATCTCACCTGGATCGGGCATGTGGTTCACCGAAGCCACCGTTGATCCACTCGACCAATTCGTCATCGTGCGGTTGATAGGATCACTGACAAATGTTTGTGTGAACTGGTTCCCATCCGGTAGCGTCCTCACTACCTGGTGAAGGGTTCGGCCTTGAGAATCGCGAGCTTCTTTGGTTTCAAGGGTGGAGGTGATGGTTGTGCCATCTGCCAACGTCTGCACGGTCTTAGATTCAAACGTGGCAGTGTACGGGAGATTGGGCAGTGGAACTCCCGAATACGAATATGAGTAGGAGCCCCCAAAGCCGCTCTGAGCGGCCAGCACGAGAGGGCAAGTCAGAAGAAAAAGCAGCAGCGAAGCACGCACAGGCACGGGTCTAATCCTCCTCACGAACCTGGACACGTCTGGCGCTTAGACGAAACAGTGGGCCCAAAGGTCTCTGAGTCTGTCCTGGAAAAAAATGCCCGGCTCTGGCGCATTCAGAACCGGGCCTGGGTAAACACTTAAATACAAATAACGATTTTGTCCTGGAAATTCCGTCGGCGGTTACTCACTCCTGAGGGCCTTTACGGCGTCGATCGAAT
>Ga0335073_10012615_pt1 | contig 11860 bp, 9 predicted proteins | sample Lox_Sample_22_FD_207093 | JGI IMG/M metagenome (GOLD analysis project Ga0335073, IMG submission 207093) | Soil microbial communities from Loxahatchee National Wildlife Refuge, Florida, United States - Lox_Sample_2.2 | ecosystem: Environmental > Terrestrial > Soil > Wetlands | place: USA: Florida... | reverse complement strand
GGGGGGGGGGGGGGGGGGGGGGGGGGGGGGGGGGGGGGGGGGGGGGCGGGGGGGGGGGGGGGGGGGGGGGGGGGGGGGGGGGGCGGGGGCCGGGGCCGGGGCTAGAGTCGAAGTCGCAGTTGGGGTCGACGTCGACGTCAGGGTCGGGGTCGCCGTCGGAGTCGATCGATCTCTCGCCCTTCCTCGCACGCCTGCGCCGCTCCGCCGCGGAGTGTGGCACCCGTCGGCACGCCCTCATCAGCACGGCGGAGGTCCGCTTCTGCGTCGGCGCGGACGGCGCGCCGCACTCGACGTCGCTCGTGGCCTCCAGCGGCTACGCCGATCTCGACCGCGCCGCGCTCGACTGCGTGGTGCCGCGCGCCGCCCCCTTCCCGCCGATCGGTCGCTGTCTCGTCGTGCCGCTGCGCTTTCAGTGAAGGCGCAGCAGCGGCCGCACGGCCGTCGCCTTCACCTCGGCGACTATGTCGGCGCCCGGTTCCAGCGCCAGCGCCTCGAGCGCGGCCACCGTGAGCGTGGCGGCGAGCCCGTTCTCGAGGAGGAGCACGGCGCTCGAGGGGGCGCGGTCGATCGAGCGCACCCGGGTGGCCAGCTGGTTTCGCACCGAGGTGTCTCCTTGCAGCCGGCGGGACACGCTGACGGCCGCGCGCGGAAAGCTCGCGTAGCCGGGGCCGGCGAGCTCTCCGGCGACCGCCAGCTCGATGCGCGCGCCGCGGAACGTCGAGAGGCCACCGGGCGCCGGCTGGAAGACGCCGGCCAGCAAGTTCTCCGCGCCCAGGGCGCGCGAGGCGGTCTCCGGCAGCGGCGCCGACAACAGCACGTCCGGGGGCCCCGAGGCCACCAGCCGGCCGGCATCGAGCACGCCGAGCCACCCCGCTACCGCGAGCGCCTGCTCCGCGTCGTGCGTCACGTGCAGCACGGTGGCGCCGTCGCGAGCCAGGCCGGCGAGAAGACGCAGGAGCGGCTCGCGGCCCGGCCGATCGATCGCCGCCAGGGGCTCGTCGAGGAGCAGCACCGCGGGCCGCCGGCCCAGCGCGCGCGCGAGGGCCACGCGCAGCGTCTCGCCTCCGGACAGCGAAGCGGGAAAGCGATCGGCGAGCGCCCCCGCGCCGACGCGCTCCAGCAGTTCCTCGGCGGCGGGCGCGTCGGCGGCCCGCACGAGCGCCACGTTGGCGCGCGCACTCAGGTGCGGGAAGAGACCGCCTCCTTGCGGCACCCAGCCGATGGGCCGCTGCTCCGGCGGCAGGCCGGCGCTGCTTCGGCCGCCGAGGATGACCTCGCCGCTCGCCCGCACCAGGCCGGCGAGGGCGCGCAGGAGGGTCGACTTGCCTGCGCCCGAAGGGCCGAGGAGCGCCGCGTGCGTGCCGGCCGCGATGTCGAGATCGAGCGGGCCCAGCGCGAACGTCCCGATCGACGCGGAGAGGCCGCGGGCCGTCACCACCGCCGCCGCTCCAGGAGCGCCGCGAGGCCCAGCACCGCGAGCGAGACCGCGAGGAGCAGCAGCGAAAGCACACCGGCGAACCGATCGTCGCCCGAGGCAGCCGCGTCGAAGACCGCGAGCGACAGGGTCCGCGTCTCCCCCGGGATGTCGCCGGCCAGCATCAGCGTCGCGCCGAACTCGCCGATGGCGCGGCCGAACGCCAGCGCCGCGCCGGCCCAGAGGCCCCGGGCGGCGAGCGGGAGCGTCACCCGAAACGCCGTTTCCCAGGGTCCCAGGCCGAGCGCGCGCGCGTTCGCCACGTGGGCGTCGGCGACGGACTCGATGGCCGCCCGGGCAGTTCGCAAGAAGAGCGGAAAGGCGACGACCGAGGCCGCCAGCACCGCCGCCGCGGTGGTGAAGGGCACACTCAGACCCGTGGCCAGGCGCAGCGGCGTACCCAGCAGGCCATACCGCCCGAAGAGCAGCAGCAAGAGGAAGCCGGTGACGGTGGGCGGCAGCACCAGCGGCGTCATCAGGACGACCTCCACCGCGCGCCGGCCGCGGAACCGCCCACGCGCGAGGAGGTGCGCGAGGGGCAGCCCGACGGCGACGTCCATGAGGCAGGCCAGGGTCGCGATGCGCAGCGAGAGCAGCGCGAGAGCAATCACGGGGGAGAGAAGCCCGCGGCCTTCAGCGAGGGCAGTCGATCAGGCGAGGTCAGGAACTCGTACAGCCCGCGCGCGGCCGGAGCGGGCCGGTCGCCGGCCGCGAGCAACGCCGCGACGATCTGGACCGAGGGCCCCCCTGGCAACGTGATGACGGCCGGCAACCCCGCCGCCTCGGAGGCGTAGACGAAGCCGGCCTCGACCTCCCCCCTCTGGACCCATGCCCGGACTTCCGCCACGTGGTTCGCGAAGACAAGCTTCGGGAGCAGCGTCTGCCACAGGGAGAGGTGCTCCAGCGCCTCCTGCGCGTACCGCCCCGCCGGCACCGACTGCGGGCGGCCGATGGCGATCCGGTGGATGGCCGGCGAGGCGAGGTCCGCCGGCCCGTGCACCAGTGAGACCGCATCCTTGGAGACCGCGAGCACCAGGCGGTTGCCCGCGATCTGCTTGCGCGCGGCCACGGCCGCACCGAGCCCGTCGATCTCGAGGGGGCTGGCCGACAGGAAAACCGCCACCGGTGCTCCAGCGGCGATCTGCTTCTCGAGGATGCCCGAAGCGCCGTAGCTGGCCTCCACCGGGGCCCCGCCGGCGGCGCGGTAGTCGGCGAGCGCGCCGGTGAGCCAGGGCTCCAGGCTGATGGCAGCCGACACCCTGATGTCGGACCGGTGGGAGCAGGCCGTCAGGAGGCAGAGGGCGGCGGCAAGTTGGCGGGCCATGAAGAGCGCATCCTCGCCGAGAAGACCGCTCTCCGCCAAGGCACCGAGGCCCCTGGACCGCCGCCGCCGATCGATTATAGTTGTCTCGTGAATTTGAGAACCATTTGCAACTTTGCAACCATGGCGCTGGCTGCTGCACCGGCCCGGGCCGCGGACTCCCAGGCGGGACAGCTCGCCGCCATCCTCGACTACGTCATCTCTGACTACCAGACGGCCGTCGGGCCGCAAGGCGTTCTCGACGCCGAGGAGCTGAAGGAGCAGCAAGGGTTCCTGCGGGAGGCACTCGCCCTCAGCGGCGCGCTGCCGGCCGCACCGCGGGGCTCCCTGACGCCTTCCCTCACTGCCGCGCTGGCCGGAGCCATGGCCGCCAGGAGCCCAGCCGACGTGGTCCCGCTGGCCAGGCAGGCCCTCGAAGATCTCACGCTCTGGCAGCCGATTCCCCGGGCCCCCAGGGAGCGGCCGTCGTTCGAGCGCGGCCGAGCCCTCTTCGCGGCGGGCTGCGTCGCCTGCCACGCCGCGGACGGGTCGGGGCACACCGACATCCACCTCTCGACCCAACCGCCCAACATTCGCGAGCCAGCTCAGGCGGGTACGCTGTCCCCCTACCGGATCTTCAACGCGGTCTCCTACGGCGTCCCGGGCACGGCGATGCCGTCGTTCAAGGAGGCCTGGGGAGAGGCCGAGCGCTGGGACGTCGCGTTCTACCTGCTGGGGCTCGGCCACCCCTCGCCACCAGCGGCCGCTCCGCCGGTCGACCTCGCGCACCTCGCCTCCTCGAGCGACGACGCGTTGCGCGCAGACCTCCGCGCGGCCGTGCCCGCTGGACGGGTCGAGGGTGCCTTGTCCACATGGCGCCGGATCACGCCGTACCAGACCGACGCCGCCTCGGCACCGCTGGCGGCGTGCCGCCACACGGTGGCGCGAGCGGTGCGCGAGTACCGGCTGGGAGAGCGCTCCGCGGCCCGCGGCTCGGCGATCTCGGCCTACCTCGACGAGTTCGAAGCGCACGAGGCCGCGCTGCGCGTGCGCGACTCGTCGCTGGTCGTGGAGCTCGAGGGCGCGTTCGCCGATCTGCGCGGTGGCATCGAGTCGGGGCTGCCGGAAAGCCAGGTCGAGAGCGAGGGCGCGCGCGTCGAAGCCCTGCTCGATCGCGCCGAGGAGTTGCAGAGCCGCGGGGGAGGCGGCGTGTCCTTCACGGCCGCGCTGGCGATCGCCCTGCGCGAGGGTCTCGAAGCGACGCTGCTCCTGGGCGCGCTCCTCGCTCTCGCCACTCAATCCGGCAAGGGCCGTGCCCGCGAGGCCGTCCACGCGGGCTGGATCCTGGCACTCCTGGCCGGCGGCGCCACCTGGTGGCTGAGCGGCGCCATCGTCTCGGGCGGCGGTGCGAGGCGCGAGACCATGGAGGGCGTGGTGGAGATCGTCACCGCGGCGCTCCTGCTGGGCGCGAGCCACTGGCTCCTCGCGCAGGCCTCGGCGAAGCGGTGGATGGGCTTTCTCTCGCGGCACGCGAAGGCAGCCGGCGCCAGCGCCCTCGGCCTCGGAGGGCTTGCCTTCCTCGCGCTCTTCCGCGAGGCGTTCGAGGTGGTGGTCTTCTACCGAGGGCTGCTGCTCGAATCGCCGGGCCGCGGCCGTGCCGTCGCGGCGGGCGCCCTCGCCGGGCTCGCCGCACTGGTCGTCGTGGTGCTCGTCTTCCAGAAGCTCGGCCGCAGGCTCAAGCCACGCCCGCTGCTACTGTCCTGTGGCGCCTTGCTGTGCGGTCTCGCGGTCGTCATGGTGGGCGAAGGAGTCCGCGCGTTGCAGGAGGCCGGCCTCGTGGGGCTGCACGCCATGGAACTGCCACAACTTCCCTCGCTGGGCTTCTTCGCGACGGCCGAAGGCATCGCCGCCCAAGGTCTGGTCCTGCTCGCGCTGCTGGCCTCGATCGCCTTCAGCTTGCGCGGCAAGCAGCACCACCCTTCGCCCGGCTGAGCCGGCCTACCTGCCCCCGTCGACCTTCACCACGGGCACCTCGCCCTGCGGCGAGGGCGAGACGCCCGACCGGCGGAAGAGCTCGACCATCAGCTCCTGGGCTCGCGGATTGGCCGGGTGGAGCACGGGCGGACGGCGGGCCAGGTCCGCGTCGAAGAGATAGTCGCCCTTCCCCGCTTCCCCTTGGCAGCGGATCTGTACGATGCCACGGCACCCCTGGGTGATCGTCGCGTCGCAGGCCGGGGGATGACCTTGCCTCTGCGCCAGGGCCTCCTGCAAGGATGGGCTGCCCGGCGCTGGCGGGCGCGTATCGTCGAGCAGCGCCATGGCCCGACTCAGATCCCCCTTGTCGAAGCTGCTCTGCAGCCAGGCCAGCGTAGCGCCCAGCGCGACCGCCATCACCGCGGCGATGAGGAGCCGACGGAAATCCATTCGCAGCTCTCTACCCTAATGCGAGGAGCGCTGCGCGAGAATCCGGTCGAGCGCCTCGCGATCGGCGCGCGAGTGACGGTCGAGCGGCGGGGCCTCGCGCTCCCGGGTGGCGTCCACCACCCTCGGGCGGGGGCCGGGCGCGGCCACTTTCGGAGCGGGGGGTGCGTTCAGCGCCTTCCATCTGGCGATCAACGCGTCCGCCTCCGCGCCGCCGCGGGCTGCCCAGTGCAGGCAGGGCTTCGAGCGGGCGAGCGTACAGACGCGCTCGGCGGCCGTGCGGCCCTGCAACCGGTAGGTGAGGAGGAACGCCGCCAGCCCGGCGATCACTCCCAGCAGAAACAGCCATCGCACGAAGCGAAACATCGCCCTTTCTGGCTATCACCGGGCCCGGCCTCCGTCCATTTTCCTGCCGACTTGCCAGCAGCGCCGATCGCCGCAACCTTCAGCCTTGATGCGCGCGTCTCTCCTACCGCTCGGTGCCCTCTGCGCCGCCCTCCTGGGGCTCGCCGCCCCATTCGGCCAGGCGCTCGGACGCGAGAGCGATCTGCCCGACTTCCAGGACGTCGCGAGGTCTTCGCTCCCAGCGGTCGTCTCGGTGGGCGTGGAGCAGATGGGACAAGATGAGGCCTTCGGGCTCCTGGGCGCGGCGGCGTCGGAGCACCCGCACCTCCGCCGCGGCCTGGGGACGGGCTTCGTCATCCGGCCCGACGGCTACATCCTCACCAACTGCCACGTGGTGGAGGGCGCGCTGCGCATCGAGGTGGGAGTCGGGACTGGCCCCACCGCGCGCCGCTACCCGGCTCGCGTCGTCGGCTGCGACGAGCCGACGGACCTCGCAGTCCTCAAGATCGCGGCGCAGGGGCTGCCCGTACTGACTTTCGGCGACAGCGATCGCCTCGCGATCGCGCAGTGGGTCCTGGCCATCGGCAACCCCTTCGGCCTCACCCAGACGGTGACGCTCGGCATCGTGAGCCAGCTCGGACGAGAGGACGTCTCCCCGCAAGGCCGCCATGGCTACTTCGACTTCATCCAGACCGATGCGCCGATCAACCCCGGGAGCAGCGGCGGACCGATCCTGGACTCTGCCGGCCGGGTCATCGGCATCGCGAACGCGGTGCACTCGAGCGGCCAGGGGATCGCCTTCGCCATCCCGATCAACAAGGCCAAGGCGGTCGTGCCGCAGCTCATCGCCGACGGCGCGGTGGTGCGGAGCTGGATGGGCGTCCACGTGGAGGCGGCCCCTCCGGACGTATCGACGCTCCTCGGCGCACCGGGAGGCTTGCTCGTCGACGACGTGGTAGCCGGCGGACCCGCGGCGCGTGGCGGGCTTCGCGTGGGCGATCTCGTGACCGCGCTCGACGGCCAGGGCATCGACGATCCGCAGCGGGTGCGCTGGGTCATCGCCACCGCAGGCGTGGGACGCGAGGTCGCCCTCGACATCGAACGCTGCGGCCACCCGGTGAAGCTGCGTGTGCGGCTCGCCCAGATGCCCGATCCCCCGCCGCTGCGCCGGCCACCGTCCATCCCAGGGCTGGGCATCGCCGTCGAACCGGCGCTCGCGCCTGGGCCTTTCCAGGACGCCTTCGGCGGCGAAGGAGCGCGCGTCGAACGCATCGACGCGGGGAGCCCGGCCGCGGAGGCCGGCCTGCAGAAGGGGGACGTGGTGTTCCGGGTGAACGGCCGCGACGTCGGGTCGCCGGCGACGCTCCTCGCCGTCTCCGCGCTCTCGCGAAAGGGGGCGCCGATGCGTCTGGCAGTGCGGCGCACCGGCGCCGAGATCGTGCTGACGGTGACGAAGGGCGGCTAACCGCCTCGCAGGCGCAACCAGTCCTGCAGCGACCTCGGCTTCAAGTATACATTGGTGCGCTTCTCGTCGCCGAGGGGCGCGCTGGGGCGATCGCCGTAGTCGTGGCCTGGATACAGGATCACGTCGTCGGGCAGCTTGGCGAGCTTCTGCGTGAGGCTCTCGTACATCTTCTCTGGGTCGCTGCCCGGCAGGTCGACGCGCCCGCAAGCGCCGATGAACAGCGTGTCCCCCGACACGAGCTCCTTGCCGTCGACCAGAAAGCACTGGCTGCCCGGCGTGTGCCCGGGCGTGTGGATGAACCGGATGGAGGCCCCGCCGACCTGAAGGGAGTCCCCGCTTTCGACGGGCTTGAAGTCCGACCGCGAGAGGCCGGTGACGACGCACAGCCCCTCGATCTCTTCCTTGTTGGCGTAGAAGGGCACCGGGCGCTTGGCGGCGAGATCCGGCAGCCCCTGAATGGCCTGCCCGAAGAAGTCGCCGCCCACGTGGTCCGGGTGGAAGTGCGTGACCAGAGCGCCGACGAGCTTCATGCCGTCCCGATCGACGCGTTCGAGGACCGCCGGGACGTCCCAGGCGGGGTCGACGACGATGCACTCGCGGCTGTCGCGATCCCCGATGAGATAAATGAAGTTCGCCATCTGCACGGCGAACGGATTCACGCGGCCGAAATCCCGCCCGGCCAGGAGCTGCTGAAAATAGGGATCCACGCCCTCCTCTTACTGGGCGCCGCGAGGCTTGTCACGCCGCGACCCCGAAGCGTAGGCTGCCAGGCTCGATGCTTCGCCGTGCGCCCCTGGGCGCCGTGTGCCTGGCTTGCCTGTCCTGCGGAAGCCGGACGCCTCCCACCTCTGCTGGATCCGAGCTGTCGCGGCTTCCCGCGGCGGGCGCGGGCCCGCTCGTGGGCCTGCTGCCCGGCCAGGCGCGATTTGCCGTCGCATTCCGGGACGCACGTGCCGCCTGGCTGGCGCTCCGAGCCTCGCCCCTGGTCGCCGAGCTCGAGCGCGCCGGCGTCCTCGACGACTTGCCGGCCGTTCCGCTGGTCGAACGCTGGGAGGCCCTCCGCGGCCGCCTGGCGGAGCTCGCCCGGCTGCCGCTGCCACCTCTGACCGACTTGCTGGCAGGCCCGGCGGTGCTGGCATGGGTCGACCGCGCCGAGGGCTCGCCCGGCGGCTGGCTGTGGGTCGAGCGCCTCGGCCCGGAGTCGCGCTCCGCGCTCGGCTTCGCGCGCGCCTTGAACACGATTCGCTCCTCGGCTTCCGAGGTCGAGGTCGACGTGCGCGGCGGCGTGTCACTGCGCCATGTCCGCCTGGGCCCCGCCGTCGAGCTGACCTACTATGTGATCGCGGATCGCCTGGTTCTCGGCACCGAGCGTGCCCTCGTGTCGCGCTCGCTCGATCTCGCGCTGGGCGAACCGACGACGCCCCCGCTTCCGTTTCCCAAGCTCGAGGCGGAGGCCGCTCAGGATGGCGTCGCCGCAGACTGGCTACCCGCCGACGGCGGAGCAAACCCACCGTTGCCGGGCGTGCGTCGAATGCATGTCTCCGGCCACGCGTTGACCGCCGACCTCGATCCTGCGCTCTGGGGCCAGCCGGAGCGGTCGCTACCCACCTCGACCCAGGAGCTTCTGAGCCTCGCGGCGCCCGGCCTCGATCTCCCGAAGGCATGGGCGGCCTTCCGGCCTCGCCCGGCCCCGGGATCTCCCGCGGGCGCGATCGCCGCCGACGTCGATCGGCTCGCACAGACGCTCGGGCGTGGAGCTTTCTTCTCCACACGACGGACGGCCTCCGGTGAGGTGGTTCTGAGCCTGGTTCTCGCTGCGTCGTCCGATGGCTCGAGCGCGCTGCGGCGCCTTCTCGCGGACTCGCTCCAGGGAACGCCCACGCCCACGCAGGAGCCGATGGGCCTGGGAGGCAGCCTCTTCTGTCCCTGGGGAGACGACGGCCCCTTTTGCCTCGCCGCATGTCCCTCGGAGCTGGCGGTGGCCTCGCGCGGCTCCGGTCTTGCCTCATGCGGGGCCTTGACGACTGCCACCGGCCAGGCACCCGTCCTGTCGCTCCGGGTCACCGACGGGGAAGGCGCCGAGTTGCTGCGCTCGCAGCTGTCCCAAGGAGAGCACGGGTTTCGAGGCGAATGGGCCGCGCGAACGTCCCCATGAGCCCGCTCCCCCTGCTGATCGCGCTGGAGCTCGGTGCCTCGAGCCTTCGAATCTCGGTCGATCGATCCTACCTGCCCGGCGAGTCCGGCGACAACCAGCCCACGGCACACCTCGTGGCACGCGGCACCCGCGAGGTCGAGGTGACGCTCTACCACCTTCAACAGCCGCTCCGGGGTTTTCTCGGCCTGCCCGCGACCGCTTCGGAGCCGTCGGGTTTCGGCGGCCTGCGCCGCGAGCTGTGGCTCGATTACCGCCAGGTCTGGAGGTCCCTCGATCCGGGAGCTCAGGCGCTCGCGCAGCAACTGCTTCCGCGAGCCGCGCGCGTCCTAGCGGCGGGGCGACCGATCGACGGGGCGAAGCCGGCTGGCCGCCTCGTTCGCGCGTGGCGCCTCGCCACCGCCGATTCCGGATGGAACTACCAGGACGTGCCCTTGGGCTCGCTGGAGGCTGGGCTCTACGAGATCGATGCGCGGGCGGGCGCCGAGCGGGCGACGACGCTTCTGTCGGTCTCTCGTCTCGCGCTTCTCGCGGAAGGCAGCGCCGTGGGGACGTCCATCGTGGCGACCGACGCGGCCGAGGGCCACCCTCTCGCCGGCGTCGATCTGTTCGCGCTCCCCTCGGATCCAGCTGGTTTTCCGCTGGCGCTCGGCAAGACCGGCAGCTCCGGCCTCTGGACCAGCCCGCGCGCTCTGTCTGGACCGATCGTGGGGCGCTGGGAAGGCCAGTTCGCCCGCGTGGTCATGCCCGACGCTCCGAGCCGGTCCGAGGCGGGGCGAGGCGAGGCCGGCGCCATCTTCCTGGATCGCGGGGCCTACGCGCCCGGCGACGTCCTCCACGCGTGGTGCCTGCTCCGCGACCGGGAAGGCGGCGCCTGGAAGATCCCGGAGCAGGAGGACGCGCGCGTCGAGCTCGTGGATCCGGCGGGCACCGTCCTGCTCGAGCAGGAGGCCGAGATCTCGGCGCTCGGCATCGTCTCGACGGAGGTGCCGCTCCCCCGCGGGCTCGCGGCCGGGTGGTATGGCGTGGCCGTTTCATGGGGCGCGCAGACGCGCGCCGCGACCTTTCGCATGAATGGAGAGGCCGCCCCTGAGCTCGAGGCGAGTTGGGAGCGACCGGCCTGGAGCGCCCCACGCGATCCTTTCGAGGCAGCCGTGGCGGTCGTGGACAGGCTGGGGAGGCCGGCAGCGGGCGTGGCGGTGCACTGGAGCGCGGCGACCCGGGCGCTCTCGAACGGGGACGAGTCGGGGCCCTCCGAGCCGCTGGCCGACGGCGCCGGCGTGACTGGGGCCAACGGCAAGGTCAACGTGCGAATCGGGGCGGGAACCGCGGGTCGCGTCATCCTGCGCGCGTCGGTCGAGGACGCCGCCGCCCGGACGGCCGTGGCCGAAGCAGCCGTTCCCCGCGTGCCCGCCCCCGTGCTTCTCGACGTGGAACCCGATCGCCGCGTGCTCAGGCCGGGGCACGGCGGGCAGTTGTCGGTGGACGCGCAAACGCTGGACGGCCAGCCCTTCCGCGGACCGGTCGAGATCACGGTCGCCAGCGCCCACAGTTCCGGGGCGGGCGAGTCGGTGCGAACGCCGGTACTCTCGCGAGAAGTAGAGCTCGACGCCCGCGGGCACGCGTCCGTCACACTTCCCACCGTTCCGGCGGGCTACCTCGACGTCCAAGCAAACCTGCCGGGCCTCGCCGAACCTCTCGCCCGCACCACGCTCTTCGTCACCGAGGCAGGAGGCGACATCCCCACCACTCCCGACAGGCTGGAGCTGGTGCTCGACCGCCGGGAGTATGCCCGTGGCGACGACCTCCGGGCGCTCGTCTTGACCCCCTTCGAATCGGGCTCCGTGCTCATCGGCCTCGAGCCGGCCACCGGACCGGCCGATCAGCTGCTCGCGGTCCGTGGCTACTCCGGCCTCGCCCACCTCAAGATTCCGGCCGCGGCGAGTGGGCTCCGCCTCGTCGCCGCGGCGCTCTCCGGCGGCACTCTTTACCGAGCAGCCGCGGCGGTGCCGCTGGCCGACCGAGCCTCTCCCCTCGCGTTGAAGCTGTTTCCGGAGCGCCCCAGCCACGGCGGTGACCGAGCGGCCCTCACGGTGATCGCCACGGACGCGGACGGTCACGGCGTGCCGGCCAGCATTGCCGTCTGGTCGAGCCCCGAGCCCCTCGTGGCCCCGCCGCTGGCGCGCCTCTTCTCGCTGGATCCGCCTTCGTCCGTCTGGCTCGTGGGCTCGTCGGGCGCTGGCGGCTCTTCCCGGGGCGCTCGCGGCGAGCCCGCGCCTCGCCGCCTCCAGCCCTACGGTCCGACCGGACCCGAGAGCGACGAGGCCCGGACACCGGCCGCCCAGCTCCTCGAGCTCACCGCGGACGACAGTGGTCGCGCGACCGCGAGCCTGCGCATCGCTCCGGGCCCGCACCGTCTCTCCGTCGTCGCTCGCGCCGTGGGAGGGCCCGGCCTCTTCGCAGAGCGCGCCACAGCCCTGCCCCTGACCGCGACGCCGCACGTGGCGATCGACGCGCCGCCGTGGGTGCGGGCCGGCGATCGGTTCTCCGTGGCGGTCCGCCTCGACGAGTTTCCGGATGCCGGCTGCACCTTGGAGCTTGCGGCCCTCGACGCGCGGCTCTCGAAGGACGTCTGCAACCCAGGGGGCGAGCGCATGGCCGACGTCACGAGCAGCGGCGAGGGGGACGTGGAGCTCTCGGCGG
>Ga0335073_10012614_pt1 | contig 11860 bp, 10 predicted proteins | sample Lox_Sample_22_FD_207093 | JGI IMG/M metagenome (GOLD analysis project Ga0335073, IMG submission 207093) | Soil microbial communities from Loxahatchee National Wildlife Refuge, Florida, United States - Lox_Sample_2.2 | ecosystem: Environmental > Terrestrial > Soil > Wetlands | place: USA... | reverse complement strand
GACGTTCCCTTTGCCGTCGGCTGCCGCGAATTCCGGTTTGCCGGGTACCGGAATCGTGGCGATCACCTTCTGCGATGCGGCGTCGATGACGGTGATGTCGTGACTGCGGCCATTGAACGCCCAGACCGTGTTCGTCGAGGGCTCATAGATAATGCAGTCGGGATTGGTTCCAGCGGGAATCGTCGCCACTGTAGAGAAGTTCGAGCGATCAAAGACGACCACTGCGTTGCCGCCGCCATCGGAGATATAACCGACCTTGCCGTCTGGATTCAGCGCCACCCCGTGCGTGCCGTGCAGCCCGCCAATGGTGCCGAGGAGCTTCCCGTCATTCGTGTCAACGGCGTCGACGTGATCGCCGCGGGTGATGTAGACGCGGTGTGCTGCGGAGTCGACGAGCAGATAATCCCATCCGCCGGAGTCCGCCAGCTTCCAGTGGTCTAGTACCTTGTAAGGCGTTTGTGCATGAGCCGAGAGGCTGACGGCCAAAGCTGTGCACAGCAGGCCAGCGGCAAAAGTCGGCGAAGAGAATCGTATCCGCATCAGGATCTCCGTATCGGGTGAGGTGAGAAGGCGTGGACGCAAGACATTGTCGCACCGTGGGGCTTAAGGAATGCTGAAGACCGCAAATCGGGACATGCGCAGTCACCTCAAGCCTTGATTTGCTCGGTAGCAGGAACGCTGTGATAGCCTCTACGCAGCGTAGAAGGGCGCATCCGGTCCGCGGAAAGGACAGAAGTCCACCTTGCAATGAAAATCCAGAGTTTTGCGAACTGACTTTCAGCCCTCAACATGCGGACTTGGGCGAACGAAAGGAAGTTCGTTATGCCGGTACGTCGTCTTCCGTCCAAGCCGGACCTGAATCACCTCAAATATCAAGCTAGAGACCTGCTGAAGGGGCAAGCTGCGGGTGACCGCGGCGTTGCCCAGCGCATTCGAGAATTTCATCCCCGGTTCAGCACGGCGAACGACGCGGAGATATTCGCCGCTGCGTTCAAGCTCAGCGATGCGCAACTCGCCATTGCGCGCGAGCACGGATTTCGCAGCTGGGCGCGTTTGAAGGAGCACGTGGCGTCGCCCGAGCTGGCGAGCCGGCTCTTTATCCCGCACCACGAACGAATCGACGACCCACTATTCCGGCGAGCCGTTGATCTGATCGATGCGGGGGATGCCGAAGAATTGCGGCTGCATCTGAAACAACATCCGAAACTGGTTCATCATCGCCTTGATTTCGAAGGTTGGAACTATTTCCACCACCCGGCCCTCCTCGAGTTCATTGCCGAGAACCCGATACGGCGAGGAACGCTGCCGAAAAACATCGTCGATGTTGCGAAGGTCATCCTCAAGATGGGACCGGATCAGCAATCGCGCAACGATGCGCTCGCTCTGGTGGCAACTGGGAGTGTGCCGCTGGAATGCGGCGCCGTGATTCCTTTGATCGACCTGATGTGTCAGCATGGAGCCGATCCGGACAGCGCAATTCATGCCGCTGCCATGCATGGAAGTTTCGCTGCGGTGCACGCTTTGCTCGAGCATGGTGCGCAAATGGATTTGCCAATCGCGGCAGTGCTGGGTCGAATCGACACTACCTGCGAACTGCTGCCGGCGGCGAGTGGCGCGCAACGTCACCTTGCGCTCGCCATGGCGGCTCAGGTCGGGCAAATCGGAGCGGTTCGTCTGCTGCTCGAAGCCGGCGAGGATCCCAATCGCTACAATCCGCTGGGCGGTCACTCCCACACCACGCCCTTGCACCAGGCCGCGCTCATCGGACATCGCCAACTTGTGGATCTACTGCTCGAGCACGGTGCAAATCCTAATACGAAGGATCTGTTGTGGGGCGGAACTCCGGCGGATTGGGCTCGGCATGAGGGTCATGAGGAGATCGAGGCGTACCTGCGACGGCGTGAAACCGGCAATAAGCGAAAATCGCCGGACAACACTGGCATCGGTCAGCGAACCTGATGCAGCCAGTTAGCGAACAGTGCTTCTTCGCCGCTCTTGCTCATGCCGGAAATGGAGAAGTGATATTTCTTGCCGGAGAGCAGGCGGACCCCGTTCTCATCGACCGCGCCGATCTCACTGAGGGCGATTTGCATGCTGCCGTGCGGGTCGTCGGAGCAGTTGAACACGAGTCCACCGGAATTAAGAATTAGCTGGCCTGAACAGCTCCCACCGAAGACTTTGTCGTGCCTGGCGCGATAGGTCAGCGGCGAGAAAGGTGCCCGGGCGGTGGGAACGACCGGTGCGAGCGGAGTGGTTGGCGCAATCGGAGTGGAGGCTGAGCCGGTCAGGTTCTGCGCCGGGACCGGCACATCTGTAATGGTCGGTTGGCTCGGTTGCACGGCAGGTGCGGGCAGGGGCACGTAAGTCGACGGTACGGGAGGGGGAGGCGCTTGGAAAGGCTTTCCAGGAGCAGGCTTAGGTTTTGAACCATTCGCGACAAGAAACGAGCGAATGCGAGAGGTTGCTTCGATTACCGGCGCTTTGCGGAGTCCGTTGGGTCGCGCAGCATACCAGGCAAACGCCGCCACAACTCCGAGCGCGAAGATGATGGGCAAGACGAAAAGGATCCAGCCTATGCTACGGGACGGCCGCCGGGCCGGATTCGAAGGTCCACCGGTTAATCGGCGCCAAAACGGAGTACCAGTGTTATCCATTCGGTTTGCGGATCCGCCGATTTGTGGGTTCGAGCTGCTGCCGAAGTCGTCGCCCATGGCAGATTCCTTTCGGGGGAGGTGGAATCCAAGCCGATTCTCATTATCGCGCCCCGCGGTAAAGGATGTCGCGCAAAGGGCTGGGCGCCCCGAACAGAATCGTCCTTACCGGCTTCGATGCATGCCTGGGAAATGCGGGATTGTCGGCTGTGCCGGTGCTCACACTATTGATTCGGCGATCATGTCCGATTTGAGGAGGAAGCCGCCGTGCGGGGCGGCGGCTGTCGGCTAGTAGTAGCTGTTGGGAACAAGGCGCGCAACAGTGAAGTTGCTGGTGGCGATTGCCGAGAAGATCGAGCTTATGCTCGTATAATCTGGCTCCCCCGAAGAAGTGCACTGTCCTGTAGCTTCGGTTGAGTTCGTGTCGGAATAAAAATCGGCCGGAGAACTGGCCATTTGCTGCAACGTCGAGCAAGACGAGATGCCTGCCTGTGGCCCTCCGGAAACGTCGCTGCTGCACGCCGAGTTCTTCCCGGTTGCGTTTGAAGCGCCATAGGAGATGGCATAGACCGTGGTTCCCTGGGAAGTGGCGAACTTGGCCGCATCAATGGCCTGCTGGCACTGATCGCTCGACGAAGGGTACGGGACAGCCAACGCGGGCGACTTGGAACTGTATTGATAGCCTGCCGGTTCAACCGTTCCCGTGACACTGATCTTGCTGCTGTTGGCGCCGCCGTCGGTCAGGATGATCAGAGCGTTCTGGGAACCGGGATTGTTCGCCTGCGCGGCTACCAGCGAAGCCTGGGCGGCATAAATCGCACCGGCATAATAGGTTCCATCGCCTCCTGGGGCCTGCAGTCCTGAGCAGTTGGTGTTCGCGCCCGACGCAATCCCGAGACCCGACGAGGTATTGAGCGCGCCGCCTGCCTTCCCGGTGGAGCTGTAGTTGGAAAGATAGGTTGTGACCTGGTAGGTCGCGCTGCTACCGGTAGGCGCAGACCAGGTCGATCCGATCGCAGGCGTGGAATAGTAGGGGATGTTGGGATTGCTGCTGGGGCAACTGGTGTCGTCGCTGGCTTCATTCGCCTGGATATTCGGGAAGGTAAACAGGCTGACGGTATCAAACGATCCGCCGCCGCTGCAGTTTGAGCCTGATCCTGAAGGCGTGCAGGGTGAAAGATCTTCGAGCAGGGTCTGTAAGCCCTGCAGCGCGCACTGGAGCTCGGTGGCGCCGCAACCCGCGTCATAATTATTCATTGAGGCCGTTGTGTCGAGGACGATGGCGACGTTGTATTGCGCGTTGGTCGCCCCTTTAGCCGCCGCCGTTGAGACTGCGGTAAGAGTGAGCGAACTTGCGCCCTTCACGCCAAATATCTGGAATGCCCGCATGAAGTATGTCGGGATGGTGACGGACTGTATCACTTGCGCCACGTTGTCGCCGGTGGGGCCTGTCGAGCATGCAACACCCAGATTGGTTACAGCCGCCGAGCAGGTGAGGTTGGTGGTGATGCTTGCATTGGGCAGATTGGGGGTGACATTGGCCCCCCCGGTTACTGAGCTGTAGCTGGATGCAGCAGCCTGCACCGAGGCGACGGTGGCGTTGGATTGGCCTAATGCATAGCCCGCCGCCAGTGCGGCGGAATCCGTTGAGGCCTGTAACTCGCGATAGCAGACATAAGCGTGACCAAGATCGACCGTAATGCCGGCCGCTCCGATAAACAACACGATCAGGAACACCATCCAGGGGAGAGCTTGTCCGCTTTGATCCGCAATGACTCGAGAGAGGCGTCTCTTGGCGGTGTGTCTCATTGGACGACCTCCGTAATCTGGGTGGTCAGTGGGAATGTTCCGAAGCTTTTGCCGTAAACGGAGATGCTCACCGGATACGTAGCAGTGATCTCTGCCGGCTGCCCCGCGACCATATTCGTCGTGCCCGAACAAGAGGTGACACCCGACCCCACGGCGACGCCGTTCAGCGTGTAGCTGATCGTCATGTTCGATTGCGACAGGGAAGGAGCAGCCGCATAGATGGCGTTGGTGGTCGCACTGCAGGGATCCGTATCTCCGCGCTCCGAGGCGAGTACCCGGCCCCCGTTGCTGACTGCCTCTGCCAGGGTGAGCTTTTCGTGCAAGGCGATTGAGAACGAGAAGATTCCGGTCAACAGGAGGAGAATGATGGGCAGCGTAACGGCAGTTTCGACGATTGCACCGCCCTGCACATCCCTGGTCATTGTGGAATAGAGGCGATTGAACCTGCGAAGTCTCATGGGTAGTAACTCCGAATTTTCGAAAGATCCGACCGATTTGAGGTGAAGCGGGAAACTGCGCAAAGAATGCGCTCAGCGTGAGATCTTTGTACGCTTCAAGCTCGACCCGCTCAATAACACGCATGTCCTTCAGGGGTGGTTGTTTAGTAATCACATGGGCAAGTTACGAACAGGAGGAGGCATTAGTTACGGAGAGCTGGATGCTGTGCCTAGTTGGCCGAGGTCTAGCGGTATTTGTTCGTTAACTCGATATTTTAGATTTACTTAACACGTACATTACCAAGCATAACCAAGGTCACGCTTGAGAATGAATTTTGGGGGAACGAAAAAATCGGACAGGGGTATCGTATTGGAAAAGACCCTTCGAAGAACCGCATAGCCGGACCAAAAGCCTGAGAGGGATCATGGCCAACGCCACACTCCATGTTTGCAATGCGACGAGAGAAGCTCCGCTCTGCAAGCGTGTCGACATTCTCGACACCGCGCACGTACCGTTCAATACATTTGTAAAACACCTGACCCAAATCTCCGAGACTGGGTTGTTTCTCCGCCCATTCTGGGGAATCATTCCGCGAATGCCAGGACTGCCTGCGGTTGAGATTCTGCTTTTGAGCGAAGAACTTGTGGTGCTGGAGTGCTTGGCCGAACTGCCCAAGACGGGTGTAGGCGACGCAGACCCCCGCATCGCCAGTGCGCTCATACTTCCGGGGTCAACGATTGCGGCCGCGCATGTCAAGGCCGGCGATCGGATTAGGATCTGCGACGCTGAGAGTCGAGTGGCGTGGGATTGCCGCAATGACAAGCCTTCTACCAGTGGACCTCAATGCCGTTGTTTCCTTCCGCAATTGGAGGTGCAGGAAGCAAAAATGCGAACCGCCCAGGTGCAGGCGGCAATTTCCTCTCTTCGGGCGGCTCAGAATCAAGCCAACAGAATGCAGGCGGATGCTGCGAAGAAAAAGTCACTCCGTGAGCGGATAGTTCATTGGATCACGGGCTACGACCCTGATGGCGATCGCCGACGCGGGCCACGGCGTCCCTCTCCGAAGCTGGTTGCTTATTACTGGACAGGTGGAACTCCGAAGGCGTTCAACATTGGAGACATTGGACCGACCGGCTTCTATCTGATAACAGAAGATCGATGGGTGATTGGAACCCAAATTGTAATGACCCTTCAGCGCACCGATATGGAAAGCGAAGACTCCCAGAACAGCATCACCGTTCCGTCAATGGTGATTCATTCCGGTTCGGATGGAGTGGGGTTTGCCTTCGCCGTATCTGTTGCGGTGAATGCTGAGTCAGGCGAAATTGTTCCGGCTAACAAGCAAGATCATGAGAGGCTGATGCGGTTTCTAGAGGGCGTGAGCCACGACAGGCTGGGAATCGCTCTCGTGAATTCGTGAAGAGATGGCCTCGCCATCAACGGCGGCATGTTCGGTGGACGAAAGCTAGGTACAGGACAAGCGAACGAGGGCGGTCGCTCCATTTCCCGGAATGCTGGAGAGGGTGATCGTGCCCCCGGCCTTTTCTATTGCAGCCTTACAGATAGCGAGACCGAGGCCGGAGCCACCTGTGGCGCGGGTGCGTGAGGGATCGCCGCGATAGAAACGCTCAAAGACGTGCGGCAAAGCGGCAGGATCGATGCCCTCGCCGTGATCCTCGACGGTGAGTTCCACGCAGCCATCCTGTGCGCAGACGCGCACCTCCACCTGCGATTGCGGCCGGCTGTGCTGAATCGAATTCATTAAAAGGTTATTAACAACGAGAGCGCAGTCCTCGCTGCTGAGCGGGACGATGCACAGCACGGTGGGTAAGTCGCACGCGACGATCTCGACTTGGCGCAGCGCGGCGAAGGTCTCGAGTTCTGCTACCGATTTGCGGATTCCGTCGTTCAAGTCACACGTGGCGGCCTCGGTCGAGGCAGCGTTTTCAATGCGGGCAAGCGTGAGCATACGGCCGACAAGCTCCTCGATTCGTTCCGCATCGGCGAGTGCGCGGTCGTTGCCCGCCTGATACTCCTCTGGCGTGCGCGGTCGCATGCCCACCAGCTGCAGCGATGACTTGACGACGGCCACAGCAGTCTTCAGCTCGTGCGCCGCGTCGGAGACGAAGGTGCGTTGCTGGTTGAAGGATCGCTCCAGGCGCTGCAGGACGTTTTCAAGTGCAAGCGTGAGAGGTGCAAGTTCGGCAGTTTGATGCGCCGATTCAGGCGGAGTGAATTCCCATTGGTCCGCCGAGACACGCCCAGCCATGGCAGCGAGCTGCCGTAGCGGTTCAAGGCCGCGATGGAGCACCCATGCGATCAGCGGTCCGGTAATGAGGACCAGGAGAAACATGCCGGCCGCGTAAAACTCAACCGCGACATAGATTGCACGCCACACATGCTCGGTAGGTGCACCATAAAGGATGGTGACGAAACGCAAGTGACCTCCGCCCGGTTCGCCAGGGTCGACTATGCGTGTCCCGCGCATAAAGAGCAGGTGATAGTCGCGATCGTGGAGATAGATGCGAAAAATTCCGCTTTGTCGCGGAACCAGAATGCCGGCGCTCCCATCCCAATTGGGTGAGCGGCCAAGCAACTGGCCCCGACCGTCCCAGACTTCATACACATCTTCCGGCGGGACGTGCAGGTCCGCGAGATCGAGCATGACATTATCGCCCTGATCTTCGGCATCCTGCACGGCGCCGAGAACCGAGTCGGCGCGTCCGCGCAGCATCACGTCGAACGAACGGAAGTGCGAGTGGCGCTCATATCCCCACGCCACCAGGATCACAAGCGCTGCCGCGGCCAGCTCGACCAGCAGAACTGCTGCGATGAGGCGAAACGCGATGCTGGTTCGTTTGAGTGAGACGCGGCGTGTCATAGCGAGGGCTCAGGCGAGAGGCGATAGCCGCGTCCACGCAGGGTTTCGATGACGGGCTCACCGTTGGGTAAGGCAGCATCAAGCTTCCTGCGCAGGTTGGAGACGTGCGCCTCGATGACATTGGAATGGTGTTCCCAATTGTAGTCATAGAGGTGCTCAAGCAGTTCCTGTTTGCTGATGACCTTGCGTGGATGGTGCAGAAGGTATTCGAGAATGTGGTATTCGGTGGGCGACAGATCGACAAGCACGCCGCCGCGATGAACTGTTTGTTCGAGAGTGTTCAGTGTGACCCCTAGCGCACTGAGCATGGGATGCGCAGCGCCTTTGCCGCGGCGGATCAGCGCTTTTGCGCGGGCCAGAAGCTCACCCAGGTCGAAGGGCTTGGCGAGGTAATCGTCGGCGCCCGAGTTGAGTAACTGAATAATGGCAGCCTTGCCTTCCTTCGCGGTGAGGATCAAAACCGGCGTGGGATCTTTGCGAGCACGAATGCGGCGAAGGAGACTTTGGCCGTCGAGCTTGGGCAGCATGAGGTCAAGGATGATGAGGTCATAGCAGAGATTGCGCGCCGCCTCGTCGCCAGCCTCACCGTCCGCGGCCCAATCCACGGCAAAGCCCGGTCCGTCGCGAAGGGCTGCAGCAAGATTGTCGGCCAGCCGGACTTCATCTTCGACCAGCAGAACACGCATAGCAGAGTCTCCAATAGAAATTATTGTCGCAGCAAGATTAAATCAGCCTGAACTGCCTGCGTTGCGAGGAGCGATACGGCCCGCAGCCCTTGCCGGATGCATTACTCTAAGCTTGCGTCTCCATCCCAAGTTCCGGAAATGACACTTGCGCATTGTTCTCTCGAACATCGGTACTTATGGCGATACGAATCCGCTGATTGCACTGGCGTTGGAGCTGAAGCGGCGCGGACACACGCCGGTGATGGCGGTGCCTGAGGTTTATCGGCCGAAGATTGAACCGCTGGGCCTCGAGTTACACGCGATCCGGCCCGACATCGATCCAACGAACAACGTGCTTGTCGAAATGGTCTACGACATCAAGCACGGCACGGAACACGGGTTGCGCGATTTTCTGTTTCCGTCACTGCAGCAGACGTATGACGATCTGCTGGATGCGGTAACAAAACCTTCGCGCGCGGACGTGATGCTGCTGGGAGAGCTGAATTATGCGGGGCCGATTGTCGCGGCGATGACCGGGATCCCGTGGGCGAGCTACGTGCTGGCTCCGTTGTCGTTTTTCTCTGCATTCGATCCACCGGTGTTGCCGCCGTATCCCAAGCTGGCCAAGGCCGACAAGAAAGTACCGGGATTCGGGCGCGTAATTAAGCGCGTGGCGCGATTTGCCAGCCGCAAGTGGCCGGAGCCCATCTATGCACTGCGTCAGAAACTAGGTCTGCCGCGCGGTGAAAATCCGCTGTTTGATGCTAAGCACTCGCCCAACCTGGTACTGGCCTTGTTTTCGCGCGTGCTCGGGGTGGAGCAGAAGGATTGGCCGCCCAACACATTGATTACAGGTTTTGCCTATTACGACGCGGACGCGGGGAACGCGAAGCTGCCGCCGCATCTCCAGAAATTTGTCGAGAGCGGCGAAGCTCCGGTTGTTTTCACGCTAGGATCGGCGGCCGTGCTTGCCGCGGGAGATTTCTACGAGATTTCGGCCACGGCAGCGATGGAACTTGGTGTGCGCGCGGTCCTGCTGATCGGAACCGATCCCCGCAATAAGCCTTCGACACCGTTGCCCGATTCGATTTGCGTCGCAGAATATGCACCCTACTCGGCCTTGTTCTCGAGTGCGCGACTTGTAGTTCACCAGGGCGGCGTGGGAACGACGGCGCAATGTCTCCGTGCAGGGAAGCCGATGCTGATCATGCCCTATTCGCACGACCAGCCCGACAATGCGCGGCGTATGAAGCGGCTTGGCGTGGCGAAGGTCCTCCAGAAGGCGGATTACACGCCGAAAAAGGTCACGCGGAAAATCGGCAAGATGCTGGCTGAGCCGAAACTGACGCAGAAAGCCGCGGCGGTCGCGGAAAGATTGCGTAGCGAAGATGGTGTGAAGGCAGCTTGCGACGCGCTGGAAGCGCTGCACCATCGAAAAGTCAAATCAAGCTAGTTTCTTGGTACAAAATCTTGGTTTACCGCGATCGAAAGTCTTGCAACATGCGAGATTTCAAGAGCCCACATCTCCGGAAAGGCGAGCAACTATATTCGGCACGCGCAGCATCCGACTTGAATTGCATGCGCGGCTCAAAAATGCGGCCGCAGGAGGTAAAGCGGTGAAATTTAAAGGGATAGTTCATAGATTATGCATGATCTCTGCAACGGCATGTCTGGGAGCGATGGTTATTCAGGCACAGATGCCTCCCGGAGGTGGCCAGCAGCCGGGAGCAGGCCAGCAGGTGCCGCAGCAGCCTGCTATGCCGGGAACCCAGAATCCTGGCGTGATCCCGGGTCCCGGGGCCACCTCGCAGGACTTCGGCGAGAAAGCCTTCGTCTCGAAAGGACTAGAGGGCGATGAGTCGGAGATCGCGATCGGCGACTTGGCCCAGCAGAAATCACAGAGTAACGACGTAAAACAACTGGCGCAAAAGCTCGTCAACGATCGCACACAGATGAATCAGAAGTGGTTCATGCCCCTTGCCCACCAGTTAGGCGTCTCGATACCCAATGGTCCGTCAAAGAAAGACAAAAAGACGACCGAGAAAATGCAAGCATTGTCGGGCAATGATTTCGATACGCAGTATCTGACGATGATGATCAAAGATCACCGGAAGGACCTGAAGGAATTTCAGGATGAAGCGAAGGCTGCGCAGGATCCAAATGTGAAGCAGGTTGCGCAGCAAGGCGCAAGCGTCATTTCGCAGCACCTGCAACTGGTTGAACAGGTGGCGAAAAATCACAACGTGCCTGTAGAAGGATCCTCCAAGCAATCATCCAGCATGTAGCTGTAGAACTTCGGTTGAATGGGGCGCGGGTCTCAAAAGCGAGATCTCGAATCCCAGGTATCAGGCCAAGTGAGAGCGACCTGTCACTTTCGCTTGTAGTCGCCGGATTTGCCACCGGTTTTGGATTCGAGCTGGAGATCGCGGATAACGATGGATTTGTCGAGCGCCTTCGTCATGTCGTAGACCGTTAGCGCTGCGACGGATGCGGCGGTAAGGGCTTCCATTTCGACGCCGGTTTGTCCCGTTGTGCTTGCGGTGGCGAGAATGCGAACACCGCCTTCAACGACGCGAGCCTGTACATCGACGTGGCTGAGCGGAAGTGGGTGGCACATGGGAATGAGTTCGGAAGTGCGCTTGGCGGCCTGAATTCCCGCAAAACGGGCGACTTCGAGGGGGTCACCCTTGGGGTTCTGCGGCATTGCTTTGAGGACGGTGGGCGAGAGTTGGACGAAGGCCGACGCGGTTGCGGTGCGGCGCGTAGGCTGCTTGGCGCTGACGTCAACCATGCGCGCCTGACCTGCCGCGTCGTAGTGCGATAGCCGCGATGATTTCGCGGAGTTGTTCGGCTTGGGCATCTGGTCCTTCAATGTAGCAAAATGCGTACGGTCGAGCCGGCAGCGAGAGAGCCGGTATCTTCCGGAATGACAAGAAAGCAATTGGATTGCGCGAAGGCGGTGAGGTCGCCTGAGCCTTGCCAGGGTACCGTGGCCACCTGCGGAAGCTGGTTGACGGACGAATCGAAGACGCACTTCGCGGGCAGAAATCGCGTCAGGCCCGGCTTGTTTTGGCGGTCAGTGTCACGTGAAAGCTGGGCGAGAACAAAGCGCGGATAAATCTCGCGGCTGCCGGCGAGTGCGGCAAGGACCGGCGCGCCGAAGAGCAGAAACGTTGCTGCCGAGGAGATGGGATTGCCTGGCAATCCGAAAAAGAGCCTTGCGTCGCGCATGCTGCCGCTCAGGATTTCGCCGAATACGAGAGGCTTGCCTGGTTGAATCTTTACACCCCTGAAGTGAAATTGCGCGCCGAGGCGAGCCAATGCGGGTTCAACGAGGTCGTACTTGCCCGCTGAGACTCCGCCGGAGATAAGGAACATGTCGGCTCTTACCGCGTCGGCGAGTGCGGAATCGAGGG
>Ga0335073_10012612_pt1 | contig 11863 bp, 6 predicted proteins | sample Lox_Sample_22_FD_207093 | JGI IMG/M metagenome (GOLD analysis project Ga0335073, IMG submission 207093) | Soil microbial communities from Loxahatchee National Wildlife Refuge, Florida, United States - Lox_Sample_2.2 | ecosystem: Environmental > Terrestrial > Soil > Wetlands | place: USA: Florida... | reverse complement strand
ATGGACAAAGTTGACCTTCAATCACGACCCGCAGGTTGTTCAAACGATTTTCGATATTCAATTAAAGTCATGGCGCACTTATGAAAATTACACCGGGCCGCTGGGCGTTGGCGGTTTGACGGATATTATCGAAGTGCATTATGGGCCGGGCATCGAATCCGCCGAACGCAACGGCTGGGGGCAGTGGATTCGCGCGGACACGAATGGCATCGGCATGAACCGCACGGTGGCGACCGGAACCGGCTACACCGCCCAATATCATCCGCCGGTTTCGGATATGTATGAATCATTGGCCACGTGCCCGGATGAATTGCTTCTGTTTTTCCATCACGTGCCTTACAATTACGTTTTGCATTCCGGCAAGACTGTGATTCAACACGTTTACGACACGCATTACGAAGGGGTGGAGCAAGTGAAGAAATTCGTCGAAGAATGGCAATCGCTAAAGGGCAAGATTGACGAACAGCGTTATAACGAAACGTTGACGCGGCTCGAATACCAGGTCGGCCACGCCACGGAATGGCGTGACGCTGTCTGCCAATGGTTCTATAAAATGTCCGGCATTCCCGACAAATATGCCCGCGTGGACAACGATCCAAACCGCATTGAAGCTGAATCCATGAAGTTGGACGGTTACGCGGTTTTCGATGTAAAACCGTGGGAAACCGCGTCCCGCGGCAAGGCAATTCAAGTGGTCAGCCCTGACAATCACGGGTCGGCCAGTTTCAACTACACCGGCAAATCCGGCTGGTATGACCTCGCCGTGCAATATTACGACCAGACCAACGGCGTGTCGCAGTTTACGCTGTTGGTCGCCGGACAAAAGGTGGATCATTGGCTTGCGGATGACATGTTGCCCTCGCGCAATGTTCCTTCATTGCCCAACGGCCACACCTCCACGCGCCATGTGGCGCATGGTGTGGCGCTGCGGGCCGGTGACGAAATAAAGATTGAAGCCGTGGCCGATGGCGGCGAACGTGCCTGTGTTGATTATTTGGAGATCAGCCCGGCGGAGCAGTGAACCGAATCTTGCGATGAAAAAGACACTTCAAGAGACCTTGCGCGATCGCCGTCTGGTCTGCGACGGCGCGATGGGCACGCAACTCATGCTTGCCGGCCTCGAAAGCGGCGCTTGCGGGGAATTATGGAATCTGACCCATCCCGAACGCGTGCTCGCCATTCAACGGCGTTACGCGGACGCGGGCGCCGATTGCCTCATCACCAACACCTTCGGCGGGAGCCGCATCATGCTCAAACGGCATGATCACGCGGATGATTTGCGCGCCCTTAATCAAGCCGGCGTCCGCATCGCGCGCGAGGCTTTCGGCGGGCGCGATGGTTTTGTGCTAGGCGACCTCGGTCCGCTCGGCGCGATTCTGGAGCCTTATGGTGAATTGTCGCAGGACGAAGCGCGCGCTGCTTACGAGGAACAAGCCCGGGCGCTGATTGAAGCCGGGGCGGATGCGATCATCATCGAAACCCAGACTTCGCTGGACGAAATCGGCATCGCCATTGACACCGCCAAGGCCGCGCAAGCTCCGTGTGTTATCGCTTCATTGGCTTACGATTTGTCTGCGGACAAAACTTTTTACGTGACCATGATGGGCGTCCAGCCGGAACAGGCCGCCGAATTTATCGAGGAACGAGGGGCAAATGTCGTGGCCTTGAACTGCGGCACCGGCATGGACATGGTTGGCGCCGCGAAAGTTGCGGAAATCTACCGGCAACATTGTCAGTTGCCCGTCATGGTGCAGCCGAACGCCGGCCTGCCCGTGCTGGAAAAGGGCAAGGCAGTTTACAAACAATCGCCCGCTGGCATGGCGAGCGGCGTGGCCGGCGCGCTGGCGGCTGGCGCCAACATTATTGGTTCCTGTTGCGGCAGCACGCCCGAACACACCCGCGCGATTCACGAGATTGTTGCCGCGTTCAATCAGCACAAACAGGCCGCGCAACCATAAACGCAGGTTTCCCAAGCTTGACTACGGCTGGTGGTTGAAGAAACATCCAGTACGATTTGGTCGGACCACGCCGCGACACGAATGACGATCAAGCCTTCGGACGTTCTGCTTGCGAAGCGGTCGGCGAGTTTTTGCGGAAAGCAGGAGCCAAGTGAAGCCCTTAACGATTGTTTGCAGGCGACACGGCCATGTTCCGTCTGGGCTCCCGCTCCGTCAAAGCTGGCGTTTTTCCTTGTCGTGGCGGCGCTGGCCATGTTGGCCGCGTCCTGCGAGGTCGGTCCAAATTATGTGACGCCCAAGGCCAACGTTGCCGGCCAATGGATGGAAAACCCGGCCATCACAAACCAACCGCCGGACATGGCTGCGGTATATTGGTGGCGGAATTTCAGCGACCCGGTTCTTAACCAACTCGTGACCACCGCCTGCGAGAGCAATCTCTCGTTGCAAATCGCCGGGGTTCGCATCCTCCAGGCGCGCGCCCAGCTCAACAAGTCCATCGGCAATCTGTTTCCGCAACAACAGGGCATCTCAGGCCAGTTAAATTATGCCCGTCTCGATGACGGTCTCGTGTCACAGATCCCGGGCATCAACCGCAATTATCTGGCCGACCAGACGTTGTTCGCGGCGACATGGGAAATTGATTTCTGGGGCAAGTATCGCCGCGGCATCGAATCCGATCGGGCGACGTTTCTGGGTTCGATTGCCTCTTACGACGACGCCATGGTCACGCTCATCGCCGACGTGGCCAGCGCGTACATTAACATTCGCACCTTGCAGGAGCGGTTGCAGGTCGAGATGCAAAATCTGGATATTCAAAATGAAAGTCTGCGCATTGCGACCGCCCGGTTTGATGCCGGCGAAACGTCCGAGCTCGACGTGCAACAAGCCAAAACCCAGCTTGCGCAGACGGAGGCGCAGATTCCGCTTTTGGACGAAACCATTCGGCAAGACCAGAACGGGCTGGCCGTGTTGCTCGGCGAGCGGCCGGACCAAATTGACGGACAATTAACTGGCCCGCCCCGTATTCCAGTTGCGCCGACCAATGTGGCTGTGGGGATTCCCAAAGATTTATTGCGCCGCCGCCCGGACGTGCAGGAGGCCGGATTGCAGGCGGCATCGTTGTCGGCGTTGATCGGTGTGGCCAAGGCAAACCTGTATCCGGCTTTTTCGTTGTCCGGCGAATTTGGTTTTTCGGCAAACAACGAGTTCAACAATTCGCTCTCGGACATGTTCAACTGGCAAAGCCGCGCGCTTAACGCCGGCGCGGGATTGGTGATGCCCATCTTCAACTACGGCCGAATCATCAATCAGGTTCGGGTTCAGGACGCCCAGTTCGAACAAGCAGTGCTCAATTATCAAAACACCGTCCTGGCGGCGCAACAGGAGGTTGAAAATGGCCTCACAACTTTTGCGAACGAACAGAAAGCGCTCACGTCGTTGAACCAGGCCGCCGATTCCGCCCGCCGATCCACCGACCTGGCCATGATTCAGTATAAAGGCGGCCAGACGGATTACACCACCGTGCTCACCGCCGAGCAGCAGGAGTTGAGCGTGGAGAACGCCGCCGCCAGCACAAAGGGCAATGTCGCGCTCGGCCTGATCGCGGTTTATCGCGCACTGGGCGGCGGATGGGAAGTCCGCGGCAAGAGCGACGTGATTTCCGATGCAATCAAAGCCGAGATGAAGCGTCGCACCGATTGGGGCCGGATGCTGGAGCCATCGCATCATCTGCCTGAAATCTCGCCGGTGGCCAGCTTCAGCGAAACAAACAACCTCTCCGTTCAACAAACATCTGCCAAGCCATGAAACCGAAATCTCTACTACGACTCGGATGGGTGATGATCCTGGCCTTGCTCTTATTTGGTTGCCGTGGCGCCGGCAACAATCAGAGGCCGCCACCCCCGGTTACTGTCGCCCATCCACAATTGGAACCGGTAACGGACTACCTGGACTTGTCCGGCACATTGGCGGCCTCGCAAACCGTGGATCTGGTGGCCCGTGTTCCGGGTTACTTGCAGTCTGTGGATTTCGCAGACGGCTCCGACGTCAAAGCCGGACAATTGCTCTTTGTCATTGAACCCGCGCCCTACGAGGAACAATTGAAACTGGCGGAAGCCGCCCTGTTGCAGGCGCAATCCGAATATGACCGGCAACAGGAACTGGTTAAGCAGAACGCCACATCCGTGGCGAACGTTGAAAAGTGGCAGAGCGAGCGTGATCAAGCCGCGGCGCAGGTCGCTCTGGCCAAGATCAATCTTGGCTACACGCACGTGACCGCGCCGTTCAGCGGACGCATTGGCCGTCATCTTGTGGATCCCGGCAACATGGTGGGTGCCGACGGGAATACCAAACTGGCCACCCTGGATCAGATTGTGCCCATTTACGTGTATTTCAACCTGAACGAGCGCGATGCCCTCCGCATTCGAAACGCGATGCGCGCGCGCGGAGAATTACCCAGAACCAACGTGGGCAAAGCGCCGGTATTCGTAGGATTGCAGGATGAAACCGGTTTTCCGCACGAAGGTACGCTCGATTTTATTGACACGGGCGTCAGCACTTCGTCGGGAACCATTCAAATGCGCGCCGTTTTCACCAACAAGGGTGAGACGCTTTTCCCGGGGTTGTTTGCGCGGGTGCGCATTCCGCTCGGCGAACCACAACCGATGCTCGTTGTGCCCAACATCGCCGTCGGCAACGATCAGGAGGGCGATTACGTGCTGGTGGTGGGGCCGGATGACATCGTGGCCCGGCGCTCCGTGGTACGCGGGCCGTTGACCGGCAGGAATTGCGCCATCGCGAGCGGACTGACTTCCGACGACCGCGTCATCATCAACGGGCTGGCGTACGCTCAACCGGGGGAAAAGGTCAGTCCCGAAATTGAGACTGCGTCCACAAATCCAGCACCTTGATCGAGAACGCGAATAATTTTCCATGTTTGCTAAATTTTTCATCGAGCGGCCGGTACTCGCGAATGTCATCGCGATTCTCTTTGTGCTGCTGGGTGCGGTGGCGATTCTCACGTTGCCCGTCGCGCAATATCCGCCTATCACGCCGCCGACCGTTCAGGTGACCGCCAGTTATCCCGGCGCCAGCGCCCGCACCCTGATGGAAACCGTTGCGCTGCCCATTGAGCAACAGGTCAACGGGGTTGAGAACATGCTTTACATGCAGTCCACCTGCACCTCCGACGGCCGTTACACGCTGACCATCACGTTCAAAGTCGGCACCGATCTGGACTTTGCCCAGGTGCTCGTGCAGAACCGTGTCGCCGCGGCGATGTCGCAATTGCCGCTCCCCGTGCAGCAGCAAGGCGTGGTAACGAAAAAAAAATCCACCGCCATTCTTCAAATCATCACGCTCACTTCAACGAACAAGAATCAGGATGCCCTCTTCCTGAGCAACTTCGGAACGATTGCGCTCCGTGACAAGCTGGCCCGCCTGCCGGGTGTTGGTGACGTGACAGTGTTCGGCGTCGGCCAATACGCCATGCGCATCTGGCTGGATCCGGAATTGATGCGCGAACGGTCGTTGACGCCCAAGGACGTCATCAACGCCATTCAAAGGCAGAACGTGCAGGTGCCAGCCGGGCAGATCGGGATGCCGCCCATGCCGCCGGGGCAGGATTTTCAATTGACGGTGAACGTAACGGGTGCGCTGACTGACGTAAACCAATTTGAAAACATTATCGTCAAGTCCAGCCCGCAAAACGGCGGCCAGATTACCCGTATTCGTGACATTGGCCATGTGGAACTGGGCGCTCAGACCTACAGTCAGTTTTTCAAAATGAACGGCCAGCCGGCGGGTGGCATTGCCATCTACCTGTTGCCCGGGGCGAACGCGCTGGACACCGCCAAAGAAGTGCGGACGGCGATGGCTCAGTACGCGAAAAGTTTTCCACAGGGCCTAAACTATTCAATTCCTTTCGACACCACCACATTTGTCCAACGGTCCATCAATGAAGTGTATCGCACCTTGATCGAAGCCGGCATTCTGGTGTTGCTCGTCATCATGGTCTTCCTTCAGGACTGGCGTGCCACGCTCGTGCCGGCCACCACTGTGCCGGTGACGATTGTCGGTGCCTTCGCCGGCATGGTACTGCTGGGGTTTAGCATCAACCTGCTCACGCTTTTCGCCATCGTGCTGGCCATCGGAATCGTGGTGGACGACGCGATTGTGGTGGTGGAAGGAGCGACGCAGCACATCGAACGCGGAAAAACGCCGAAACAGGCGAGCATTGACGCCATGCGCGAATTATTTGGCCCCATCATCGGCATCACGCTGGTGCTCATGTCCGTGTTCCTGCCGCCGGCGTTTATGCCAGGCATTACCGGCCAGATGTACCGCCAGTTTGCATTAGTCATCGCGGTGACGGCGCTCATCAGCGCGATCAATGCAATGACATTGAAACCGACGCAGTGCGCGCTCTGGCTCCGCCAGCACGACCCGAATCGCCGTAAGAACGTTTTCTTTCGCTGGTTCAACTCCGTTTACGAACCCGTCGAACGTTTTTACTCGGGGCTGATCCGCCGCATGGTGCAACGGAGCGGAACCATGGTACTCATTGCGCTGGTTCTCGTGGCGCTGGCAATTTTGGGATTGAGCCGGATTCCAACCGGGTTCATTCCCACGGAAGATCAGGGCTATCTCATGGTCGCGGTGCAATTGCCCGACGCGGCGTCGTTGCAGCGCACGCAACGGGCGATGGATCAAATTGCAAGCATGGGCCGGGAAATTCCCGGAGTGGCCCAGTCCATTTCCATTGGCGGCATTTCGCCGCTCGACAACAGCGCGTCCCTGGCCAACGACGGTATCATTTATTTTTTGCTGAAGGATTGGAGCCAGCGCGGCAAAGGCGAGGACCTGAGAAGCATTTACGAAACCTTCTCCCGAAAATTGGCCAGGTTTCAGGACGCCAGTACATTGGTACTGATTCCACCGCCAATCCAAGGTTTGGGACTGTCGGGCGGTTTTCAGATGCAGGTGGAGTTAACCGATGGCAGCTACGATTTCGTCCGGTTGCAGCAGGCGGCGGATGACGTCGTGGCCGACGCCCGGACCAATGACGCCATCCAGGCGGCGTTAACCCCATTCCGCGCGCAGGTGCCGCAGATTTCCGTGAACGTGGACCGTTCCGAGGCGGAGACGCTCGACGTTCCCATTGGCGACGTTTACGAAACATTGCAAACTTACCTCGGCTCCAGTTACGTCAACCTGTTCACCAGGTTCGGCCACAACTTCATGGTTTTTGCGCAGGCGGATTCAAAACACCGGCTGACGGCGGACGACCTCAAGAGTTATTACGTCCGCAATCAGGAAGGTCAGATGGTCCCGCTCGGTACGCTGGCGGACATCAAACAGACAATCGGACCGGCCGTGATTCAACTCTACAATCTGTTTCCGTCCGCGACCATCAGTGGCGCGGCGGCCCATGGTTTCAGTTCCGGCCAGACGCTGGATTCCATGCAGGGCATCGCTGATAAAGTCCTGGGGCCGGGCATGCAATTCGAGTGGACCGCGATGTCCTATCAGGAAAAATTGGTGGGCAGCAGCGCCTACTTCATCTTCGGCCTCGCCATACTGCTGGTTTATCTGGTGCTCGCCGGGCAATACGAAAGCTGGATCACGCCCGCCGCCGTCATTCTCGCCGTGCCGCTGGCTCTGCTGGGCACGGCAGGCGTGCTGACCGTGCTCGGTGTCGCGAACAACATCTATGTGCAGATCGGACTGGTGTTGCTCATCGCGCTCTCGGCCAAAAACGCCATCCTCATTGTTGAAATGGCGCGGGAACGGCGGGAAGCCGGCAAAAGCATTTTGGATTCGGTGGTCGAAGCGGCGCAGGTCCGTTTCCGGCCAATCGTGATGACTTCGTTTGTTTTCATTCTTGGCGTGATGCCGCTGGTGTTTGCCAGCGGTCCCGGCGCCAGCGCCCGTAAATCCCTTGGCATCGCCGTCGCCTCCGGCATGCTGGCCTCCACCTGTCTGGCGGTTTTGTTTGTACCCTCCTTCTTCGTGGTGCTGCAAAAATTTGCGGAAAGAAAGAGCAGGCAGAAATCGGAAACCCCGGAACCGCCCGTCAAATCTTGAATTTTAGAATACCAAAACGAACAACCTATAACGCGAATGAAACAATATTTTGCACTCATCACGGAAAGCGCTCTGATGCGCTTCAAAACCGAATGTCTGGTTGCAGCCCTTGCCGCGCTCGGCGTGGCAATGATTGCGGGCTGTAGTTCCGCCAAAGTCACCGGCACACAGAATTTCGCCGCAGTGCCTGCTGGCAAACCCGCGGTGGTCTATGTCGCCAATTTCGAGTTGCAGGCTGAAAACATTCAGAAATCCGGCAGCCTGCTGACGCCGATGGGCCGAAGCGGACCGGTTCGCGACCTTCTCTTGGGACAGTCTGGCGATCCGCAGGCGCTGGCGGAGAAACTGGTGAATCTGATGGCCGGTTCCATCGTCAAGGAACTGACCAAGGCCGGCGTTACAGCCATTCGACTTGAACCGGGAGCGCCCTTGCCGGTGACTGGCTGGCTGGTGCGCGGCGTTTTCACCGAAGTCCAGCAGGGCAACCGCCTCCGCCGGGCAATCGTAGGTCTCGGTTTCGGCAAGACAGACCTTCAAGTCATGACTGCCACCGACGATCTCTCAAGCGGCGCGCCCAAGCCATTTTATCAAATTGAAACCGACGCCAACAGCGGCAAACTTCCCGGCGCGGCGGCCACGATTGTGCTCAGCCCTTACTCGGTGCCTGTTCGCTTCGTCCTGACCCGGGGCGACCTGAAAAAGAACGTCAAGAAAACAGCGGTGAAAATCGCCGACGAAGTCGTCCAACGAATTCAGGCAGTAAAATGAACCAACGAATGAAACTGTTAAATCCTTGATTGTCGTGTGATGGATATTTTGGACCCGCCGCCGTTGCCAAGCCCGCCACGGCGCGAAATCGGTTTTCATGTCGGCATTGCGGAACGGAAATCAAAGACCAAAGGGAAGAAAAAGGCGTGAATCCGGCGGGCGCAGGGATATGATTGCCGCGATGAAACCCGATCCTGCACCGGGAAATCAGACTGCCGTAGTCGCCGGCTTCATATGGCTAAACGCCTTGCATCTCAAGGCCACGGCTGAACCGGAAAAATAAAATTCGGAAATGCCAACAGAAAAATTTACAGTTTTCTATGCTTGGCAAAGTGATTCTCCATCACGTGATAATCGAAATTTTATCGAAGGTGCTCTTGAAGTCGCGTTAAGAACGATTCAGAAGGCTGGAAGTATTCAAGCATCGCCACGACTGGACAAGGACACAAAAGGCATCACTGGAATACCGGATATTGCAAATACAATTCTGGAAAAAATTCACGCGTGTGATGCGTTTGTCGCTGATGTTTCTTTTGTTGCAAAAGCAGAAGGAAAGGATACGAAACTAATCCCGAACCCGAATGTAATGATCGAATTGGGTTATGCTTTGTCTGAATTGGGTTGGGAAAGGATCATAATCGTTCTAAACGGTGCGACTGGAACAATTGATGATTTGCCTTTTGACCTTAAAAATCGAAGGTGGCCCTTTGTGTATGAGGTCAAACAGGACACCAACGAAGCTGCCAGAATAGAAGCTAAAAAAGGTCTCACCAAACAACTTCAAGAAGCAATCGAAGCAATTGCTAAACTGCCTCCCCGGCAAAAGCGAGGAACGGCAGCACAACGATTGGACGCGCTTGAGACAATAGTTCCAACCTTGAGCGGCAGCATCACACAGCTAACAACTATGGTTAATTTGTTGAACAGCTCGCAGAGGACTGCTCCAACGAGTTTTACTCAATCAATTGACTCAAAAACGGGCTGTCAAAACAGGCTCAACGATTTGATACAAAAAATCTCGACGGGAAAGTTTCATAACGTTCGCTTTCAACAAGGGATGTTTGTGGTGGTAATAATGCCGACAACCGTTCAGTCACCGCTGCAAATCTTTGGAGGCGAAAATGAAGCAATGTTAAACCTAGCCTTGCAACCGCTAGGCGCATCTGGATGGTCGCATCGAATATCTGGGGATTATTTAGTTACCACTGCTGACCACAAAACAGAGGGTGGCAAAGAAACATATGGGTCAGTGACGGAGATAAGAACGGATGGTTGTATTAGTGCTGTCAGTTACGAAGTGCTCAACATCAGTGCTCAATTTTGGGCATTTGCAGGTCAAAAGGCGCCAGCCGATACAGTTAGCATTCCAAGCGTGGCTTTTGAGAAAAAAATAATTGAAGGCATTTTCAGTTATCTCAAATCATTAAAGGCACTCGACACGAAAGGGCCATGGTACCTAGCTTTAGCCCTCATCAACGTAAAGAAATCGATCCTTCACGTCAGCCCACGTTTCATGTTCGGGGGGCGCGTTTTCGAGGGAGATGAGATTCGTCCGCCCATTGTTGAAATCCCAGCCGATATTGACCTAGCAGAAAAGCGGTTCCAACCAATTGCGCGAGCCTTGCGGCCAGTCTTTGACTTCATTTGGAGGGAACATAATCATCCTCGTTCCCTGAATTATGCTGAAACCGGAGATTGGGTTGGCCAGTAAGATTCAGACGCACTCCAAAATATCTCACGCCACCTCGCTCGTTTATCACACCGGCATCGCCGTGCGAATTTTAATCCTCCGCCCGTTCGCCGGCGGGAGCCATTTTGACGAGGCGCGGGAAGAATTTTGCCAGCGGTTCCACCAAATCGGTTTGCGCGGCCATGACTTCCTCGATGTTTTTATAGACCATTGGCACTTCGTCCAGACCGGCGGAAATCAGTTTTACGCCGCGTTCTTCCAGATACGGTTTCACCATTTTCCAGTTGAAACTTTCCCTGGCTTTGTGACGGCTCATCACGCGGCCCGCGCCGTGTGAGGCGGAGTTGAGCGATTCGGGCTGGCCTTTGCCGCGCGCCACAAACGTCGGGCTGGCCATCGAACCGGGAATCACGCCCAGCACGCCCGCGCCCGCCGGCGTCGCGCCTTTGCGATGCACAATCAGGTCGCGTCCACCGTGGCGTTCCTTCCACGCGAAGTTGTGATGGTTCTCGATGTCCAGCAGCACGCCCGCGCCGAGATGCCGCGCGATGTGTTTGTGGATGAGGTGATGATTGGCGGAGGCGTATTCGCCCATCAAATTCATTGCCGCCCAGTATTCCTGGCCGTCAGCGGAGTCGAGGTCGAGCCAAGCGAGATAGCTGAGTTCCTTGGGCAAATCCTTGTGTTTCGCGCGGGCGAGGCGGCTGTAATGATCGCAAACCTGCGCGCCGGTGCCGCGGCTGCCGCTGTGGCTCAACAAGGCGAGATACGTGCCCGGCTCCAGACCAAGCTGCGGCTTTTCCACAGTGAATTCGCCAAACTCGACAAAATGATTGCCGCTGCCGCTGGTGCCAAGTTGCGCGGCGGCCTTGTCGTGGAACCGTTGGGTGACGGGACTGACGGACCAATCGGCATCCATCACCGGATGCGTGCGGCGATGTTTGAATTCCGAACCCATGCCGAAGCGCGTCTCAGCTTCGATGGCGCGGATGAGGTTGGTTTCGTGACGGCGCAACCAGTCGGTTGGCAAATCGAGCACGCTCAGTTTCACGCGGCAGGCAATGTCCACGCCGACAGCGTAGGGAATGACGGCGTTGTCGGTCGCCAGCACGCCGCCGATGGGCAGGCCGTAACCGACGTGCGCATCCGGCATCAACGCGCCCGCGACCGATACCGGCAACAGGCACGCCTTCTCCATCTGCATCACCGCCTCATGCTCCAGGCCCTGACCCCACTGATGATACTTCACCGGCTCGGCACGCGGAGGAGGAGGGGCGGCAAGCAGCGCCTTGGCGAACTCACTGCGCAAGGGGTCATCCAAAAAAGCTGCCGGATTGGCGACAATGGCCGCGACTTCCTCGTG
>Ga0335073_10012611_pt1 | contig 11863 bp, 11 predicted proteins | sample Lox_Sample_22_FD_207093 | JGI IMG/M metagenome (GOLD analysis project Ga0335073, IMG submission 207093) | Soil microbial communities from Loxahatchee National Wildlife Refuge, Florida, United States - Lox_Sample_2.2 | ecosystem: Environmental > Terrestrial > Soil > Wetlands | place: USA... | reverse complement strand
ATCAAGGCGATCGAGGACCAGGTCGGGGGTGCTTACAGCCCGAGTCCCGGCGTGATCTACCCGACCCTGACGCATCTCGAAGAACTCGGGCATGTCACCGTGGAGGCGGGCGACGGCGCCAAGAAGCTGCATGCGATCACGGCCGAGGGCAAAGCATATCTCGATGCGCACCGTTCGACGCTGGAGGCCTTGCTCGCCCGCATGCAGGAGGCGAGCCGCGTGTATGGCGGCGGCCCTGCGCCGCAAATTCTGCGCGCGATGGAAAACCTGCGGCTTGCCCTGCGCCTGCGCCTCGGGCGCGGCCCGCTGAGCGACGAGCAAGTCAATGCCGTCGCGGCGGCGATCGATACTGCCGCCACCACTGTGGAACGCGCCTGATGCTGCGGCGGCATGTGGAACGCGCGGCATACTTCAGCGGCACAAGCCGCTCACTGTTCTCGAGCCACTGTTCAAATGGAGGAACCCATGATTGCCCATGCAGGAACAACAAGTATATCGCAGACGCCGATCGGCCTGAACCATGTCGTGCTCAACGTGCGAAACATCGAGGCCGCACATTGGTTCTGGACCGAGTGCCTGGGATTCAGGCACGTCGGCACGCAGCGACGCGCCCGATCTGACGGGCGGCCGCGGCCGCACATGCGCTTCTACAGCGGCGAGGTGGGCGGCAAGCTGCGCCACCATGACATTGCGCTGGTGGAGCACCCTGCCCTGCCAGCCGAGCGCCCGACACATCCGCAGGCGCTCAACCACGTGGCGATTGCCTATCCGACCCACGAGGCCTGGCAGAAGCAGATCCATTTTCTGCTGGACCAGGGGGTGAAGCTCCATGGTCGCATCGAGCGTGGCGTCACGCTCAGCATCCATCTGACGGATCCCGACGGCAACGAGATCGAACTCGCTCACGAGTTGCCGCCGGAAGAATGGGAAGGGGACATCGAGGCGGCGTTGAATCGGGCAGTGGAGCGGCCGATCGGCGGTTAGTGCCCACGCTCGCGTTGACGCATGGCTGTCGCGGCTGGTGCGCCGAGGTGCGATGCATTTTGGTCCCGCAGCCGCCAGTGGCAGACTGACGTGCATGAGCCACACTTTGCCCCCTGCCGCGGACCGCCATTTCGAGGATTATCCCGTTGGCGCGGTATTCGACCTCGGCAGCGTCTCGCTGTCGGAGGACGAAATCCTTGGGTTCGCTCGGCGCTATGACCCACAGACGATGCACACCGATCCGGCGTGGGCCGCCGAGGGGCCGTTCGGCGGCCTGATCGCCAGCGGCTGGCACACCGTCGCCGCGCTGATGCCCCTGATCGTGCACAACTTCCTGCCGCATGGCGGCCTGGTCTCGCCCGGCATCGACGAATTGCGCTGGCTGTTGCCGGTGCGGCCGAACGAGGTGCTGCACGCACGCGGCACCATCGTGGAGGCGCGCCGCTCCCGTTCCCGTCCTGACCGCGGCCTGATCCGCAGCTTTGTCGAGCTGCTGAACGAGGCCGGCGAGCCGGTGCTTACCATGCGGCCGATGAACTTCATCCGCTGCCGCCCCGAATCGCTTGCACCGCAAGACTGACCCGCCGATCATGGCGGGATGGATTCTGATCCCAACCAGCTTGATTGCCTGAAATGCCCCAGCTTCTGCTGCCGGATGGCCGGCTATGTCAGTGTCAGCCGCGCCGATATCAGGCGGCTGGCGAAACACCTCGGCCTGACGGTGCCGCAGTTCGAGGCGAAGCACATCGTGGAGAAGACCCGCAAGGGCGAGAAGCGCATCAAGTCCGGCTATGACACCTGCCAGTTCCTGAAATCCAACCGGCTGTGCGGCGTTTATGAGGCGCGGCCGAAGGATTGCCGCGGCTATGTCTGCTGGAACCAGGAGGACGACACCGTGTTCCGGTTCGCGCAGATTTACCAGCTTCCGGTGAACAAGGTGCGGAAGCTGGAGGCGGAAGAGCGGAAGAAGGGGGACCGGTGAGTTCTCCGGCGGCGGTACATCATGCTGGGTAGGCATGTGCCTGAGGCCGCATCGCAGGGTCTCACAAAGCGCCGGCGAGACGACGGAGGGATTTCACGAAGCCGGAACTTATCAACAATGGAATTGATCGCGGGACTACGCTCACGGTCCAGCAAGACCGGGGGCCACCGCCCACTCCAGCGTGCCCGACGGGGCCGCGCTCGTGCGTTCCTCCTAGCGGCGTTGGACGCTGCGGAGCGGCACTAACCTTCGGCGAAGATGGAGGAAGGGTCGCCCTGAATCGGAGAAAACACGTCGGTAATATTCATGATGGCGGGATCAGCGAGAAGGCATGTCCGCCGACGAAACTCGTGCTATAGCTGATACAAGAGTGGTCCAGGAGACGTCACCATGCTCGTTCGCACTAGCCTTGCCATTGCGGCGGTGTTGTTTGCTGCCGGTGCCTTTGCCCCGGCCCATGCCCAAAACACGCCCAATGCAGACCAGATCGTGAAGTCGCTGACCCCGACCGATAACATGGGCAACGCCACGCGCGGCATCCGCATCGGCAATGCGCCCAGCGGCCACAGTGGGGCCGCCGCTGCCGCGACCGCCGCCGGGCCGTCGGTCAGTCTCAACGTCGAGTTCGCCACCGGATCTGCGGACTTGACGCCGACGGCAATGCAGTCGCTGGACCAGCTAGGGCAGGCATTGGCCAGCCCGACACTCGCAGCCTACCATTTCCGCGTCGAGGGCCATACCGACACGGTCGGCAGCGCCGGCTTGAACAAGACGCTGTCCGAGCGCCGGGCCGAGGCGGTGGTGAGCTATCTGACCAGCAAATACGGCATCGACCCGAGCCGCCTGCGGGCGATCGGCATGGGTGAGAACGGGTTGCTGGTGGCAACGCCGCCGCAGACGCCGGAGGCGCGCAACCGCCGCGTGCTGGTGGTCAACATCGGAAGCTGACACGGCTCCGGTTCAGCGCATCAGCCATAGCGTGCCCAGCAGGATTGTCAGCACCGTCAACGGCGCGCCGACGCGGAAATAGTCCCAGAAGCTGATCGCTACACCGCGTCGTGCCGCCTGCTCCACCACGATCAGGTTGGCGACGGAACCCAGAATGGTGAAGTTGCCTGCCAGCGTGGAGGCCATAGCCACCGCCTTCCACGCGGTCGCCTGGTTGGGCAGCGAGCCGATGAACGGTTTCAGCATCAGCACTGCCGGCACGTTGCTGACCAGGTTGGACAGCGTCGCGGTGACCACACTGAGCATTGGCAGGTTGTTCAGGTGCAGGTTGCTCACGTCCTGCACGACGCTCGGCGTCAGCAGCGTATGCTCCGCGCCCGCGACGATGATGAACAAACCGGTGAACATCAGCAGCAGGGACCAATCGATTTCCGCATAGACTCGCGTGCTGCGCACACGCCGGGTCAGCAGCAACAAGGCGCCGATGATGATTGCGGCCTTCGCGGGTGGCTGGCCGGCAAAGAACAGGGCCACCAGCACGACAGTGGCGCCGAGCGCGCGCAGCAGCAGGACGCGGTTGACGCGCACGCGCCGGGCCTGCGGCTGCAAACGTTCGGTGCCGCGGAATTCATTGCGGTGAAGCAATACGAGCAAAGTGATGGTCAGCAGCAGTCCCGCCGCCGCGACGGGTGCGAGTGACGCGGCGAAGGCGGCATAGGGTATATGCGAGAAGCTGCCGATCATGATGTTCTGCGGATTGCCGGTGATGGTGGCCGTGGAGCCGACGTTGGATGCCATCGCCACCGCCAGCAGATAGGGCAGTGGGTTGCGCCGCAGTCCCACCGCCAATTCCACCACCAACGGTGCCAGCACGAGGCAAATCGCGTCATTCACCAGAAAGGCCGAGAACAGACCGGAGATGCCGGCGATGGCGGAGAGCAATACAACGGGGCGGTGGGCACGCCGTGCCACCCAGGCATTGGCGAGTGCGAAGAAACCGGAGAGGCGGAGGTTCGCTACCACGATCATCATGCCGAGCAATAGCGTGATGGTGTCGAAGTCGACCGCCTTGTAAGCGTCCTGTAGCGACATCGCGCCGCAGGCGACCATCAGGCAGGCGCCCACCAGGGCGACACCCGCGCGGTCGATTGAAAGACCAGGCACCTTGCCGATCGCCAGTGCGGCATAGCTGGCCACGAAGATGGCCGCGGCAGCGATACGGATGGGGGTGCCGTCGTGGCCCGGTATCAGCCACGGCGCAACGGCGGCGAGCGCGGCGAGGACCAGCAGGACCGCGACGGCGACCAGACTGACGACGCCGCGCATCGGGGTTCGGCCTAATACAATGCAGTTGCGGCTAAACGGCGACGACCTTGCCGCCTGTGTCGTGGCACGCGGAGGCCCAGCGTCCACGGCTCGCACGGCGACCAGTGGCGAAGTCATGGAGAGTGGACCTGCGCCCGCCGTGACTTGGACCGGCCTGATCTGCGTTCATCTGCGGTTCCATCGTCTTACCGGTTGGGCCACAGGCCCGGAGTCGCGACTTCGAGAGAATGCCCGTCCGGATCGCGGAAATACAGGCTGGTGCCGCCATGGGGCCAGTGCAGCTTGCTCTCGATTTCAATACCGGTGCGGGACAGGTGCGCTTCCCATGCCGCCAGCTCACCGTACGGAATTGCCAAGCACAGGTGCAGGTGACCGCTGCCATGGTGCGGCGGGATGCAACCGCCCCCTGCCGGGGCTGGCTGGTCGGTCATGCCGTGGCGGAACAGCAGCAGGACTTGTTCACCCGGGACGCCGAGGGCACACATGCGCGAGTCGCACATAAATTCCTCGAAACCAAACAGACGCCGGTAGAATTCGCGCGAGCGGTGAAGATCCTCAACGTAGAGCGAGGTCTCCAGCACGCCGCTGACGCGCGGGACTGCGCTCATGGGGCACATCCTTGCCATTGGTGCATGCGACGCGGACCACTGCGTTACCGCCGAGCAAACGTGGGGCCTTGCGTGGAATGGCGCAACCCGCCGGCCATCAAGCCTGCGTTCGCCCGCCGATCATCAAGCCTGCGTTCGGCCAGCCCGCGTTCTCCCAAGCGTCCGGCGGCCCCTTGCCAACCCTGCCGGACGGGCGGAAGCTTCGTTCCCACAGCGGCGGTGCCAGTGCTGCCGATAACGCAATGGTGTCAGACAACCGAGGGGAATGTTCCATGCGCTACAATCGAATCTCTGCCGATTGCCATCTCGATATGCCCTGGATGCCGCCGACCCTGTTCACCGAGAACGCATCGCGCGAGCTGAAGGATCGCATGCCATTTGTCTCCGACGGGCCGGACGGGCCGGAATGGCGCACCAAGGCAGGCGCGACGTTCGGTTTGAAGAACGGCGTCGGCCCCAGCGGCGCCAAGCTGGTGCCAGGGCAGAACCGCCGCGTCGACATCATGGCCGAGACCGGCTTGTTCGCTGACGGCAAGAAGGACGTCCGCCGCGTCAGCGACCCGCATCTGCGCCGCAAGGACATGGAGCGCGACGGCGTCGATGCCGAGGTGATCTTCGGCATCCTCGGCTCCGCCTCGAAGCTGCAGGACAATGAGGCAGCGGCGGAGATGTTCAGAATCTACAACGATTGGCTGGTGGATTTTTGCAGCCACTATCCGGACCAGCATATCGGCCTCGGGTGCCTGCCGTACGGCGACATCGAATGGGCGGTACAGGAGATCTACCGCTGCGCCAAGATGGGGCTGCGCGGCATCGAGCTGTCTTGCTCCTGGGACATGGAGCCGATGTGGCACCCGTGCTGGGAGCCATTGTGGAAGGCGGTGGACGACGTGCAGTTGCCGCTGCATTTCCACACGTTCCCCACCACGCCACCGCGCGCCCGCTCGCAGGTTGATGCGCATGTGCGCCGCGCGGCGATGTTCACCGGCGTCTCGGCGTTCCAGATGGGGTTGATCCACATCCTGGCCGCGATGATGGGCGCCGGCGTGTTCGAACGCTATCCGCGGCTGCGCGTGTCGTTCGGCGAGAGCGGGATCGGCTGGATCCCCTATGCGCTGGACCGGATGGATTTCGAGTTCGAGGACCGGTTCCGCGACCTGATGAAGCTGAAGCCGAGCGAGTACTGGCAGCGCCAGTGCAAGGCAACATTCCAGTTCGATCCGATCGGGCCGAAGCTGTTGAATGTCAACAACCTGATGACGGTGGATACGCTGATGTGGGGGTCCGACTACCCGCACACCGACGGCATCTGGCCGGAATCGACGAAATACATCGAGGAGCAATTCCAGGGGCTATCCGAGGAGGATGTGCGGAAGATCACCTGTGAGAACGCCGCGAAGTTCTATAACCTGACCAACTGAGGGGTGGCGACATCCGCGCGCCCCGCACGGGACTCGCACAACCGGACCGCCGACCTGACCCCCGCCGTCGCGTCACCGGATGTTGCCGTCCAGGTTTGCAACCGCGTGACGTAGAAGCGGATGATACTGTGGCTGCGGCCGTGCCGGGCGATTTCACAGGAGATCGCCCGGAGGCCGGCCGAGATCGGCGGCTCTATGCCGAGCAAACATGACGGCCTCCGGCACGGGGGTTTTCCGTGCCGGGCGCCATTGCACCCTGCTTTTCCCCCGGCTATGGGGGCGGGAGAAATTTCCGCGTCGCGGAATAGTGCCGGGGCGATGGGAGTCCGTCCAGCAACGGGTGCCTTTCAGTATCTGGATTATGATTGATCATTTCAGTTCCATCCCGGTAGAGCAAGACGAGGCCGCCCTGATCGACGGTGCCGGCTACCGGCGGATGTTGCTCCAGGCCTTTATCCCAGTCGCGATGCTCTGGCACCATCGCCGCCATCATCTTCGCCGTGATCGGCTCCCGGGCCGCGTTCCTCCGCCCGCCCGCCAGTCGGCGCGCGTCGATGCAAAGGGTGCTGACCGTCGGCATCGTCAGCTATCCCATCCGTGGCGACTTCGAACGGCGCAAGATCATCGCCGCCATCGCCGTGGCCAACTTGCCGCCGATCCTGATCTATGCCTTCCTCATGGGCGGCTACGTGACCCGTCTTACTGCTGGCGCAACCAAGGGCTGCGGCCCACAACATTCAACAGGGAAGCAAACGACAATGGCTGAAGTGTCCTGCCGCCAGGTAGTCAAGATCTACGACGGCGGCGTGCAAGCGGTGAAAGGTATCGACCTGGAAATCGCCGATCGTGAGTTCGTGGTGCTGGTGGGTCCCTCCGGTTGCGGCAAGTCCACCACGTTGCGCATGATCGCGGGATTGGAGGAAATCTCAGCCGGCGAAATCTGGATCGGCGGCGATATCGTCAACGACGTGCCACCGCGCGACCGGGACATTGCCATGGTGTTCCAGAACTACGCGCTCTACCCTCACATGAGCGTGTTCGACAACATGGCCTTCGGCCTGAAGCTGCGGAAGTTCCCCCGCGACGAGATCAAGCGCCGGGTGGACGAAGCGGCACGCATCCTGGATATCGTGCCGCTGCTGGACCGCAAGCCTCGCGCACTGTCCGGCGGCCAGCGCCAGCGCGTCGCCATGGGTCGCGCCATCGTCCGCAACCCGAAAGTGTTCCTGTTCGATGAGCCACTGTCCAACCTGGACGCCAAGCTGCGCGTGCAGATGCGCACCGAAATCAAGAAGGTGCACCAGACTGTGCGTACCACCACCGTCTACGTGACACACGACCAGGTGGAGGCAATGACGCTGGCGGATCGCGTGGTGGTGATGAATGGCGGCGTGATCGAGCAAGTAGGTTCGCCGCAGGAGCTTTACCACAGCCCGGCCACCCGTTTCGTGGCCGGGTTCATCGGTTCCCCGGCAATGAACTTCCTGCCCGTGCGCGTGGAAGATGGCACCGGTGGCGGCCTCTCGGTCCGCGTGTCGGAGCAGATTTCCCTGGCGGTCCCGCCGTCGCGCACCGACCGGTATGGCAAGTACAAGGGCCAGCAGATGATCCTCGGCGTGCGACCGGAGCATTTGTTCGAATACCACGAGAACGGCCGGGCAGGCTGGGAGCGCGTGGATCTTCCGGTCGACGTGGTGGAACCGATGGGCATGGAGACCATGGTGCATTTCTTCATCGGCCATGAACCGGTTTGCGCCCGCGTTGACCCGGCCACCCATGCCGAACCCGGCGAGATGCTGCCGCTGACCGCGGACATGAACCAGATGCACCTGATGGAGTCCGATACGGGCCGCGTCGTCTGAGGCGATTGCCGGCGGGAGCTGGCTGCGGCGGGTTTGTCCCGGCCGGCGGGCGTCATTCACCAGGCACCACGGCAATGGAGCCGGGGCGCCGCCGCGTTGCCGCGGCGGAGGCACCATGGTCCGACACCGTACCGTCACGGTACTGTTCTTATACCATCCGCAATTCCCATCCCTGACTCACGATCTTCGCAAAAGCGCAGCAAATAACACGTCATCTTGAGTTTACGCCTGCCGCAGGCGAATGTTATCGAAGCCGAAGAAAATTACTGCGCACGAAACGTTTCGTGCCGCGAGCCCGCAATCCAGAGCGGCAGACAGACGGCGGTTCGACCTGCCTGAATCAGCAACCGGAGACACGCCGATGCCACAACAAGCGAACCGGGCTGACGGCCCGCGGTTGTCGCCGGGCGACGGGGCATTGGCCAAATTCGCGTATTCGTTCTGACCGGTACGGGTCATCGCCATGATAAAACTGGAACCACGCACCGTGGCCGTGCGCCACGCACTTCAGAGCGCGCGCTGCGATAGCGCGATCGCCGACCTGTTGTTCCTGGAGACGTGGGAAGCCACGCCAACGCCGGAAGTCAGCGCCGTGCTGCGCGTCGCACAGATCCGGCGCGCCAACCCGGACCTCGCAAAAGCTGTGCGCGGTGAGCTGGAACAGTACCGGCGGTCACACTAGCCCCGCCGCCATGGCGGCTCCCGCCAAATCCTGCTTCACTCCCCGCCGGAACCACCCGGAACCTGGCCCCATGCCCGACCTTTCCCCGCACGGCGTCAACGCAACCAATGCGGCGCGCGACATTGCCTGGCATTTGCATCCCTTCACCAACATGCGGCGGCTGGAAAGCGAAGGGCCGCTCGTCATAACGCGTGGCCGCGGTATCTACGTCACCGACGAATCCGGCCGCGACTACATCGATGCGATGGCCGCCCTGTGGTGCGTCAGCCTGGGCTTCAGCGAGAAGCGCCTCGCCGATGCGGCATATCGCCAGATGCTGGAACTGCCCTACGCCTCCACCTTCGGGCAACGGTCCCATCCCGCCGCGATCGCGCTCGCGGAAAAGCTGATCGCGCTGATGCCGGTGCCGATGTCGAAGGTGTTCTTCAACAACTCCGGCTCGGAAGCCAACGACACGGCAGTGAAGCTCGTGTGGTACTACAACAATGCCCTCGGCCGGCCACGCAAGAAGAAGATTATCGCGCGCATGAAGGGCTATCACGGCTCCACCATCGCTTCCGCCAGCCTGGCGGGGCTGCCGTTCATGCACCTCGACTTCGACCTGCCGATTGCCGGCATCCGCCACACCGACTGCCCCGCCTTCTATCGCGGCGCCAGGCCCGGCGAGACCGAGGAGGACTTCGCCTCCCGCATGGCCGAGAACCTCGATGCACTGATCGAACGCGAAGGTCCCGACACTGTCGCGGCATTCATCGCCGAGCCGGTGCAGGGCTCCGGCGGCGTGGTGGTGCCGCCGCGCACCTATTTCGCCAAGGTGCAGGATGTGCTGCGCAAGCACGACGTGCTGATGATCGCCGACGAGGTGATCTGCGGCTTCGGCCGTACCGGCAACCTGTTCGGCTGCGAGACATTTGGCATCGCGCCTGACATCATGACGGTGGCGAAGTCGCTGTCCTCGGCCTATCTGCCAATCTCAGCCACCATCATCAATGAGAAGCTGTATCAGGGGCTGGCGTCCAACAGCGAGAAGCTGGCCAGTTTCACGCATGGCTTCACCTATTCCGGCCATCCGGTGTGCTGCGCCGTGGCACTGGAGACGCTGAACATCTATGAAGAGCGCGACCTGATCGGCCAGGTGCGCCGTGTCGCCCCGCGCTTTCAGGCGGGGCTGCGGCAGTTCGGGCAGCATCCGCTGGTGGGCGATGTCCGCGGTGTCGGGCTGATGGGCGGACTGGAGTTGGTGCGCGACAAGGCGAGCAAGCAGCCATTCGACGCAAAGGCGGGTGTCGGCGCGTTCTTCGAGCAGTGCGCGCATGAGCAAGGGCTGCTGATGCGTGGACGAGGCGAGCAATTGGTGCTGAGCCCACCGCTGATCATCAGCGAAGCCGAAGTGGACGATTTGTTCACCCGGCTGGGGCACGCTTTGGATGCAACTGCGGAATATGTGCGGCGGCTGGAGGTATAGCCTCGCTGCTCGACGAGGCCGCGGGCGCCCTGCCCGTTCCGCCCCACCGATCGGGAGGCGCCGCCGGACCTGCCTGGTCGCGCCGAAATCCTGTCTGTGCCATTGCGCTTTTGACGAATACCTGATCAGACTGCCGCTCGCGCCAGCCAGGCGCCAGGATGGGCGATGTCGGCTACGGAGCCATTCAACGAGGAGCAGACAATCACCTTCCGGCCGCCAGCCGGTTGGAACGGCAAGCCGGCGTCAAACGATCCTGTCCATGTATTGCTCCTGCTTGACGAGAACGCGGCGCCGAAGCGCATTCCCATCGCTGCCTTGCCCGCCGTTATCGGCCGCGCGCCGCCCGCCGACGTGATCCTTGAAGGCGGCACGGTGTCGCGCCGCCATTGCCGGCTGGAGCAGTCTGGAGACCAGGCACTGCTTTCCGATCTCGGTTCCACCAACGGCACCTTCGTCAATGGCGAGCAAATCTCCGCCCCGATCGCATTGCGGGATGGCGCTATCATCGGCATCGGCGCGTATCGCCTGCGCTATCACCGCCGGACTGTCGATGAAGCGGCAGAAGTTGATGCGCTGGAACGCGAGTGGAATGAAGCCGTTGACTACGTCGCGTCCATCTTGCCGCCGCCGCTGACCGAAGGTCCGGTCCTGGCGGAGTGGTTTTATCTGCCCTGCGCGCGTGTCGGTGGCGATGCCTTCGGCTACCAGATGATTGACAGCCGGAACTTCGCCGTCTTTGTGCTGGACGTGGCAGGCCACGGCACCGGCGCGGCGTTACACGCGGTATCTGTGGTGAACGTCCTGCGCCAGCGGCTATTGCCCGATGTCGATTTCCATGATCCTGCCGCGGTAATCCGCGGCCTGAATCGCATGTTCCCGATGGATCAATACAACGCACTGTTCTTTACCATCTGGTACGGCGTCTATCACATCGAGCAACGCGTTCTGACCTTCGCGACCGGTGGCCACCATCCCGCCTGGCTGTTGCCCCCTGCCCCGCTCCAGCCGGTGGCGCTGAGCACGCGCAATCCGTCGATCGGCATTGCGCCGGACCGTGACACCGTCGCCGCACGGGTCGGCATTCCGCCCGGCAGTGTCCTGCACTTGTTCAGCGACGGCGTGTTCGAGATCGTCGATCGGCACGAGCAACAATGGGGCATGGAGCAAGTGCTGAGGCTGCTGCCCGACGCATCGGGAGCAGGCGGCCCGCGCCTGTTGTACGAACGGGTGCGCGCCGCTGCCCGACCCGGTCTGTTGGAAGACGATTTCTCTGCCTTGTTGCTGCGCTTTCCCTGAAGGATCGCCGCAATGGTGCACCTTGTTGGCGGTAGCGGAAAGGCGACCCCGGTCAGACCGGGCCCACGGTTGCTGATCGATGCCGAGGATGTAGCGCCTGGCATCTGCAAGGTGAATTTGCGCGGCCGGCTGGATGCGACCGGGGTGCAGACAATCAGTGCAACGTTCGACCACATCGCGCGCACGCAGTCGCAGCTTATCGTCGATCTCTCGCGCGTCAGCTTCATCGCATCGGCCGGACTGCGCACGCTGATTGGCGCGGCGCGCTCGGTTGGCTCGCGCGATGGGC
>Ga0335073_10012610_pt1 | contig 11863 bp, 6 predicted proteins | sample Lox_Sample_22_FD_207093 | JGI IMG/M metagenome (GOLD analysis project Ga0335073, IMG submission 207093) | Soil microbial communities from Loxahatchee National Wildlife Refuge, Florida, United States - Lox_Sample_2.2 | ecosystem: Environmental > Terrestrial > Soil > Wetlands | place: USA: Florida... | reverse complement strand
TGAGTGGCGGCAATCAGCCGCACATCCACGTTAATCGTCCTCGAGCTTCCGAGCCGCTCGAACTCCTGCTCCTGGATCGCCCGCAACAGCTTCGGCTGAAGCTCCAAGCTGATGTCGCCGATCTCGTCAAGAAAGAGCGAGCCTCCATCAGCCATTTCGAATCTGCCTTTTCTTTGCAGCAACGCTCCTGTGAAGGCTCCTTTCTCGTGCCCAAAGAGTTCGCTCTCCAGAAGTCCCGAGGGAATCGCGGCGCAGTTCATGCGCACATAGGGGCGGTCCCGTCGCGAGCTAAGATTATGGATCGCCCGCGCAATCAATTCCTTCCCAGTGCCCGTTTCTCCGTGAAGCAGGACGGTGGAATCAGTGGCCGCAACGATCGCAACTTGTTCGAGCACCCTCTGGATGGCTGGGCTCTTGCCTATAATGCCTTCGAAGCAGTACTCAAAGCTGATATCCGACTCGAGGCTTAGTTGTTCGTATTCGAACTCACCGACATTGCCGAAATTTGCTTCTGCGAAGTTGTCGACGTCTGCGAAGGTAACGGCCGCACCCATGATGTCCTCCCGAGTTTCACCTTGCTTTACCACATGGTGTTCAACCATGGAATGTGGCGAGTGTGCAACAACCTCTTGTCCGTTACAACGGTCGATCGGGTGATTGTCGAAGGGGTATATGGTTGGAGGCCGGAGGTTGGACTGCCGGAGAGGGGCGCTGTAGTACTTTTGGGGGATAGCCGCTTGTCTAGTCTCGAGGAGCTTCGAGATGCTTCCTGCCGTATAGCCGCGCATCGATGGACCACATTCCCGGTCCGATCATTGCAACTGTGATCCCCATCGTGGCCACTACGACCGCGATCAGTGAATTCCCCGGCCACGCCAAATAAATCCAGGCTTCGACGATTGCGATGGTGATTCCGGCAAGTGGGGTCAAAAGACCCACAAGGAGAAAGATCCCCGCCACCGCGGCAATCAGATAAGGAATGCTCAGTGCAACTCTGGGCATTTCAATGAGATGTGTACCGCCAACATAGAGCACAATCCCGCTCACTAGTGTGCGTTGCAGGAGAAGGCCAGCGCCGGGCCAGCCTTCGGCGAAGGTAGAAAACAGTCGCTGCACGCAATCCTTCCAATTGCTGGATCTATATTATGTGGTCTTTGGAACAGGTCGAAAGGGTAGAAAGTAGGGTTTTGGACTCCTACTTCTTTAGTGCGTCCAGCTCAATGATCCCGCGCTGGAGAGCAATGGTGACCGCATGTGCCCGGTCATTCGCACCTAACTTGGAGAGTATGTTTGAGATGTGGTTCTTTACAGTCGTCTCTCCGATCGAGAGCTTGTCGGCAATTTGCTTGTTTGCATTGCCCTCGCCAATCAATCGAAGCACATCGATTTCTCGCGGGCTCAGGTGATCATCCGCCGCGTGTTCGGCCAACTCTGCCGCAATTTCGGGCGGTATTCGTTTGTGTCCGGCGTTGACGGTACGAATGGATTCCAGTAGTTCTGTGCGGACATTTCCTTTGAGCAGGTAGCCCCGCGCCCCGGCCTTGATCGCATGCAGCACCTGCACATCCCCGGCGTAAGTGGATAAGACAAGAATCTTGGCGTCGGGGAATTCCTGTCTAATCCGGCTGATGGATTCGGTGCCATTTATATTCGGCATCTGGATATCCATCAGCGTCACATCTGGACGGTGCGATCGAAATTTTGCAATCGCCTCTTCCCCATCACAGGCTTCCGCGACCAGTTCCATATCCGGCTGAGTTCTGAGCAGGGCCGCGATGCCCTGACGCAAAATAGGATGATCATCAACGGTCATGATCCGAATCGAACCGCCGCCCACTGAACTACGACCGGTGCTCATAAATCCTCGTTTTCCGGAACAGCTTAAATCTACCGCTATTGCCAGATTTTTCATAGGCGACAGCCCCAGGAACAGTCAACCGGACTTCCGTGCCGGCGCCCCCTTCACTCCAGATATCCAACCGGGCCCCCATTCCTTCTGCTCGCTCGTACATCCCAGGTAGTCCCCAATGCCCGGCGCGACCGCGATCTTTCAGCACCTTGAGATCGATTCCTTTGCCGTCATCTCGTACGATCAGTAGGAAAGCATCCGCATCGTAGCGCAGCTCGGTCTCGATGTTCCGGGCATGTGCATGCTTATACGCATTTCGTAGCAGCTCACGCGCAATGCGGTAAACTTCCTCCCTGATCATGTCGCGCTTCATTCGACGCTGACCCTCTACAATGATGCGCAGCGCCGGAGCACTCACTCCACCATCCTGTGAGGACGCCAGTTCACGCGCCAGTGTCAGCAACATTTTTTCTAGATTGCTCTCATGGGATGGGCCTGAACGTAATTCTTGAATAGCGCTGCGGCCCTCTGCCAGAGCCTGATCCGCCGACACCAGCGCGCTGTCCAGGGCCTCCGATGCTTCTTTGGGACGATCCGGAAGCTGAAGGCGAGCCGCCTGAAAACGGAACACTAATCCCTGAAAGCTCTGCAATAGCGTGTCGTGCAGATCCCGCGCAATTCGCGTGCGCTCGCCGACCCGCTCTTCCAGACGCATCTTGAACTCCGCCGCCAGTTGCCTTATCCGCAGCTCATAAACTGCCCACGCCAGCGCCAGAGACGCCGCCACGCATACCGCAAAGAACCAACTCGTTTGATAAAAGTGCGGCTGAAGCACGAAATGGATGTTGGCCTCCTGATCGCTCCAGATCCCGAAGTTGTTCGCGGCGAGCACATGGAACGAGTACTCTCCCGGATCCATATTCGTGTAATGCGCGGTGCGATGCGCACGCGCGTCCACCCAGTCCTTGTCAAAAGGTTCCAGCCGATATTTGAAATGCACTTTTTCCGGAGCAGAGAAAGTCAGCGCCGCGAAGCGAAAATCGAAGGTGTTGTTGCCGGGCGGAATGGAAGTGCGCTCGTTCGGAGCCAGCCTGATCTTATTGGCCCAGGCCTCTTCCAACACGACGGGTGGCGGAAGTCGATTTCCGGCATTCGGATCAATGGCCACCACGCCGCGCAGTGTCGGAAACCATATGCGTCCGTCGCTGGTTACCCAGCCTCCCGGTTTGCCACCATTGGACTCGGTGCTCCTCATTCCTTCCGCGGCTCCGTATGTGACCGGCGACAGGAAAGATATTTTTCCGTCGGCAAAGTCGTTCAGCTCCTTCAGACTGAGCCGAAAAACGTTCTGATTGGAGCTGAACCAGAGATTCCCTGCCCCGTCCTCCAACAATCCCAGCAGCAGGTTGTCGGGCAGACCATCGGCAGAGGTAATCGCCTTAAACTGGCCGTCGCGAAATCGATTCAACCCTCCGCCGTACGTCGCCACCCAGAGAGTTCCTGTCTCGTCCTGATCGATGTCATCGACGGAGTTACTCGATAACCCTTGCCCATGGTCGTATTTCACGACTTCGCGACCGCGCATATACCTGAGCCCGTCGAGTCCCCCCAGCCATAAACCGCCATTTCGATCCTCTGCGATGGCGCGCGCGTCGGAAATTCCCGGAACGCGCTCCAGTTTTCCATCGCGAAAGCGGTAGAGTCCCCCAGGTCGATCCTCCGCCAGCGCACCGATCCAGATCGTTCCCTCCCGATCCTCAAAAATGAACTTCACGGCAGGTGCATTCACGTTGAAATGTGTCATCACACCGGATCGCCAACGATAAAGTCCCCCGTATCCGCCGAACCAAAGGTCGCCGTCCCTTGTCTGTGCAATCGCGAGAACGTCTGATATCCCCGGCATGTGGTGAAATTCACGCCCGTCGAACCAGTAGAGCGAATCTCCGCCCAGCCAGATGCGGCCGTCCCGGTCCTGATAGACGCTACTGAAGTTTCCGTCCGAGAGGCCTTCGTCCTTTCCATAAGCCGTCAAAGGCGCTCGCCGCAGCCGAATCAGTCCCTCGCCAATGGTCCCCAGCCAAAGGTTGCGTTCGCGGCCAACGAGCAAGCTTCGGATTTTGAGTAATCCGCCGCCATTTTCTGGCAACGGTAATTGTTCGGGAAAACCAGCGGTAGCGCCCGTGATCCAAACAAGCCCGGCGGGCGTGAGCAACAGCAACTCTCCATTCACATCCTCGGTCATCGCGAACGAATACAAAAGAATGTCGCCCAATCGTTCGTCGCGCTTAACCGGAGGCAAGGGCACATCAGAGAACGCCCCCTGGTAATACCGCACAAGCCGGTACTGGTCACGCACAACAATCCACACACTGCCGTCGCGCGCCTCGTGCACGAAAAAAACGCTCGGCGTCGGCGAATGGAAGCTCGCGATGCTGCCGTCGGCTCCGAACCGCACAACATCTTCTCCCGAACGGAACCACATGCCACCGTCCCGCGCTTGCAGGAAGAATTCCCGCACGGGTTTTCCGTGGTGGGCGGGGTAGGCTTCAATCTTGGTGCCGACGAAATGTGCAACACCGCGGGATGCGGTGTTGATCCATAGTTGCCCTTCGTTGTCTTCGCGAACCGAAGTGACCCACCGGTTAGGCAATCCGTCGCGCTCGGTGTAAGTGGTGGCGACACCATCCTGCAGTCGGATCAGGCCATTGTCCACGGTGCCGACCCACAATGCCCCGGAGCGGCTCTCATGCAGCGAAAAAATCTCGTCACTGCCGAAACCCGGCGTATTCGCCGAATCAAAAACCGTGAAGCGCTCGCCATCGAAGCGCGCGAGCCCACCGAACGTACCTATCCAGATATAGCCCCGGTGATCCTGCAGCATCGCATTGACTGTGTTTTGGGGCAGGCCCTCTTCCGTGCGCCAGACGTTGGTGATGTACTGCGTGCGCGCAGGTTGCGCGTAGGCAGAAGGAATGAATGACGGGATCGCGAGCAGCGGCAGCAATACGAACCAGGCGCCACGCCAAATCAAATTCGTCCAAGGCCTGGTTCGGAACCACTTAGAGCCGAAACAAATGCAGTCGGATAAGAGCCATTTCAACGCGCAAAGGAGCGGCATCGGGTACTACGGTCCATTAAAGAACAGTATCTCTTTCCAGCGACATTAATTTAGCACTGTCTGTTTCCGGGTTCATTGCCTCTATACCGTTCCAAATCCTCCTTGACACTTTTCGTCGGCGCTCGTAGTTTAGCGTGTTGCAAATTCCTTCGGATGTATAAGTTCGTTTTTCGTCCCAAGAGGAATTGGTGGGATGAAAGGAACAGTCACTGCCGGTCATAAGTGCACTCTCCTCACCCTGTGGGCGCTTTTCGTCTCTAGTTTCATCTCGATTTCCGCGTATAGCCAGAACTCCCAGGGAACGATTCTCGGGCATCTGGAAGACGCTTCGGGCGCCGCTGTTGCTGCCGCGAAGGTCACCCTCACCAACCTCAATACCAGTGTAACCGCCCGCTTTACCTCCAACAGCTCTGGCGATTATGTGTTCGTAAATATCATTCCGGGCACGTACAAGCTGAAGGTTGAGCATGACGGTTTCAAAACAGAGGTGAGCGGCGATCTGATTCTGGAAGTTGATCAGACCCTGCGGCAGGATTTCAGGCTGCAACCGGGCGCAGTTCGGGAAACCATTATGGTCGTGGCCAATGCCCAGATGGTGCAGACGGACAATACAACGACCGGCAACGTATTGGATCAGAAGGCAATTGAGGAACTCCCCTCGAGCGGGCGTGATTTCAATAATCTCCTTGGGCTCGTCGCGGGCGCCGGCACCGTCAGCGGCGGTTCGCAGCTCTACTGGGCTAACCATGGCCTCAACAACACCTTCACCGAAGTCAGCCTCAATGGAGAGCGGCCAGAGTCTGTAAGCTTCATGGTCGATGGCGTCGCCGACACCGATAACTTCTTCGCCACCTCATCCGGGATTCCCTCAGAATTTTCTATCCAGGAATTCAAGGTGCAGTCGGGACTGTACTCCGCCGAATATGGTCAGGGGGCCAGCCAAATCAACGTCGCCATCAAGTCCGGCACGAATCAATTGCACGCGCTGGCCTATGAGTACCTGCAAAATGACGCCCTGAATCCCAAGAGTCCGCTGCAGGAATATCAGCATGCCTATCTGAATGCGCCTGTGCCTAAGGTCGCGTCATTCAAACAGAACCAGTTTGGGGGCACCTTGGGCGGTCCCTTGCTCATTCCGAGTCTCTATGACGGGCGGAACAAGACTTTCTGGTTTTTCGCTTACGACGGCGGACGACAACACACGTCGCCCACTCAAAACCCGATACAAGTTCCGACGACGAAGGAACGGACCGGTGATTTTTCAGATTGGCCTTGGCCGCTCTACGACCCGACCACGACGGTTTGCAATCCAACCTGCGATGCAACTACCCGAAAAGCATTTTCGGGCAATCAGATTCCTACCGGCGAAATCAATGCGATGGGTCAGAAACTGACAAATCTGTATCCCTTGCCCAACATTCAGTGCACCATGCCGTGCAATAACTATGTCGCCTCGATTCTCGACACTATCACCACGGACAGTGAGACATTTCGTGTCGATGAGAATCTGGGCCAGAAAGACCGGCTCTACTTCACCGGGAATATCAGAAGGGACAACGAACCGCATCCGCGACTGCTGTATTACAACGGATCCAAAAACTTCACTCGCGCTCAGGTTTTCGGACTGAATTGGGAACGCACCTTCAATTCGGCCACGATCAATTCAGTGCGAATCGGTTATAACCATCTCTTCTTCGCCACCAACGGCATCACGGCTTTCGGACCCAATATTCAGGCCGACCTTGGTTTCGCCAATGCTCCGACCACACCCGCCCTTTATGGTCTCCCGAGTATTGGCGTTGTCCAGAACTATCCGCATCTTGGAAACGGCAACAACGGAACGAATACTAAGAGCGGGACCTACCAGTTTATCGACAATCTGAAACTAATTCGCGGCAAACATGCTCTCACTTTTGGCATTGACGTCCGGCGTCTGCGCGAATTCGAAGAGGACAACTACCTCGGCAACGGTACTATCAACTTCAACGGCCAATACACGGCGAATTGCAATCGGGGAACATCCGGTTGCAACGCCGGTTCCGGCTCGGCGCTCGGTCCAGGGCTCGGCAATTCCATCGCCGACATGCTCTTGAGCGATCCTAGCAATCTTTCCGGACCCTACCCGCTCGGCGTGGATTACCTGCACACCTTCGCCACCAACTGGAATTTTTTCGCCCAAGATGACATTCATATAACACCTCGCCTCACCATGAACCTGGGCCTGCGTTACGAATTACCACCAGCGTTTCACAGCATCAACGACAGCGGATGGGGTTTCAGTCCAGCGAACGGCGGCAGCCTCGAGTGGGTGAGCAAGAGCTTCGTGCAAGGTATCTATGAAAGTGCTGCCGCGCAAAACACGCCTGTCACTTTGAACCCGAATTTTCTCGCCTGCTGTATCCAGAGTTCTCTGGTCCCCCAAGACAAGAAGGATTTCGCTCCGCGCATCGGCATCTCATGGCGGCCGTTCGCCAGCGATCGCTTTGTGGTGCGTGCCGGCTATGGCATCTTCTATGAGACTTACATGCGCTATTACGATCAGGTGCAGAACTACGATGACAACAGCTTGCAGACAACACTGCCGGCAAGTTATCCCACCGCGGGTGAAGTCGGCAACGAGCAGCAGTCGCTAGGGCCGCGGCTCGATCAATTGTGGTCGCCTCCAATTCATGGCCTGGGAGGCACAGTGGGAAGCGGTGTGTTTGCGCTGCCATCATGGGACAGCATTGATTTCACCGGCATCGACTACATCCTGAACCAGGTCAATTGGCCTCAGAACCATAACCCCTACAGCCAGCAGTGGACTCTCGATACCCAGTACGCTTTGACTCCCACCCTGCTGCTTGATATCGGCTACGTAGGCTCGCACGGGCTGAGGCTCCCGACATATTGGCTGTTTAACACCGCATCTCTTCCCAAAGCGCCGACCGATAACTGCAACTATCTGTTCGACGCATCGCAGGCAACTGGCCCCAATACCGCTTGCGCATCCGATCCCAATTTCCAGCCCATCGACACGCGTGTACCTTATCCCGGTCTGCCCTCCATGATGTATGCCAATGCGAATATCTTGAGTTCGAACTACAACTCACTCCAGCTTCAGTTGCGGCAGCGCTTTACCCGCGGACTGACTTACAACATCGCCTACACATGGTCGAAATCCCTGGATGATTTCTCAGGCAACAATATCTCTGGAACGGGTGGCTTCGTTCAGGATGCCCACAACATCGCCGACGACTATGGCCCCTCCAGCTTCGATCAGCCTCATCGTCTCACTGTCTACGGGAGCTGGGAGTTGCCGGTTGGCAAGAACAAGCGCTGGTCGTTAGGTCCCGCCAATTGGGTACTCGGGGGTTGGAAGGCGAGCGGAATCTATACCCTGACTTCGGGTCGAACTTTCACGGTTTATGGCTGCTTGGTCTGTGGCTTTGACGAGATGGGAGTCGCGTTCCCCAGCCGGTATCGGCCGAACCAGGCAGGTAGTCCAAACAGGGGTTTCAGTCAAACCGACACGGAATGGTTCAATCCAGATGTTTTCTCGCTCCCGTCGCAAGGAACGTATGGTAACGAAGGAAAAGGCGAACTGCGCGGGCCCTTCTACGAAGATGTTGATCTTAGTTTCGCCAAGGTTCTGCCCATTACCGAACGACAGCACCTCCAGGTGCGGTTTGAGATGTTTAATGCGGGTTCAACCTGGCACCACGGGGCCTGGTTCCCCTGCGCCACACTCCCCAATTGCGGCAGCACTCCGTTGGGATCGCTCGTTCCGACTCAGAGTCCGGCCTACGACTCACCCTCCGTTTGGGCGCGCGATAACCTGTGGCGAGGCCATACTATCCAGCTAAGCGCGGTTTATTCCTTCTAATCTCCCGCACTAGTTCTTGCTCAATTCAATGTGCTTCCGCCCGAAGAAGCGAGCATCCATCGACCACGCGCCCGGCCCGATCATTGCCAGGCTCAAGCCTAACGCGCACAGGACCAGAGCCATCCAGGGATCAGCCGACCCGCTGAAAACAACCCAGACCTGCGTCGCCGCCAGTAGGGCCCCGATGTAGGGGGTTCCCAACCCAATAATAAGGAGGAACGATGCGATGCACTGCAAAGCCATCGTCGTGAAGTGCGGGGTGGCGCCAGCAGGCAGCAATGCCCGATTGAGAAGGATCCCGCCCACCAGAAACCGCTGGATTAACAGCCCTGTGCCCGGCCACCCATCCGCGAATGTCGAAAACAAACGTTGCACAAGCTAACCTAAGGCATTCGCCAGGACGGGCGCTAGGCCCAAAAGGATGAGATGGTTCTCCTTCATTTAGGGGTTGCGTAAGTCGATGATTCCGCGCTTCAAACCGAGAGTCACCGCATGCGCTCGGTCGTTTGCGCCCAGCTTTGAAAGTATGTTCGCCACGTGGCTCTTGACGCTGGCCTCACCAATTGAGAGCTGATCGGCAATCTGTTTATTGGCGTTCCCCGCCGCGATCAGGCGCAACACATCGACCTCGCGCGATGTCAAACTCTCGTCCGTAAGATGTTCCGCAACTTCGGCGGCGATTTCCGGCGGAATCCGCTTTTCGCCCGCGTGCACGGCACGGATAATCTCCGGGAGTTCCCGATGCACGTGTGCTTTTAGCAGGTAGGCACGAGCCCCCGCCCGCAAAGCGCCGAGCACCTGGGAATCCCCTGTGTAAGTCGTCAACACGATGATCCGAGCATCAGGAAATTCACTGCGAATACGGGCGATTGCATCGATTCCACCGATCCCGGGCATCTGCAAGTCCATCAGCGTCACATCCGGGCGATGAGTTCGAAACTTTTCGACAGCCTCCTCCCCATTCGAAGCCTCGGCGATCAGCTTCATGTCAGGTTCGGCGCTGAGCAGGGTAGCAATGCCCTGGCGCAGGAGCGCATGATCGTCGCAGGCTAGAATTCGGATGGGCTTAATTACGGTTGCCATATTCCTTTATTTTGCGAAGCATTCTGAATGGAAGACTATCACCCGACCCTTGGTAAGCGATGTCGCCAGGAATGATTAATTGAAATTCCGTGCCCGGTCCAGCTTCGCTCCAAACGTCCAACTTCGCCCCGATTCGCTCCGCGCGCTCCCTGACCCCGCGTAGGCCCCAATGGCCATGGCCCTTGTTGCCTCCTTTCAATACTCCTAAGTCCATGCCTTTGCCATCATCGCGAATCCGCAGACGGAGCTTGTCCCGGTCATACCGTATCTCGGCTTCAATGCGATTTGCATTCGCATGGCGAAAGGCGTTCCTCAACAGCTCCAGTCCCACACGGTATGCCTCTTCTCGAACGATTGGCTTCAGAGTTCGCCGCTCGCCTTCTACCGTCAAACCGAATACAGGGACAGGGTGGCCCGGACTAGCTTGTGCCAGTTCGCTTCCCGCTTTTGTCAACAGCTCAGGCAAAGCGTTCTGGGCAACCAGGTCCGAACGGATGTCCTGAATGGCGTCGCGGCTCTCCGCGATAGCCAGCTCGGTTCTGTCAAGCGTGGCATCAAGGACCTGCATCGCTCGTTCGGAGCCACCAGCAAAAAGGTTGCGTGCAGCCTGGTATTGGAACAACAAGGCCTGCAAACTTTGCAGCAATGTGTCGTGAAGCTCGCGCGCAATGCGGGTTCGTTCGCCGACGCGTGCCTCGATGGTCATGTTGAACTCCCGCTGAAGCTGACGCACGCGCAACTGGTAAACCGTCCACCCAATGGCTAAAACCAGGGCCACACACAGAGCGCGGAACCAATTCGTCTGGTAATAGGCCGGCGCGATCGAAAAATCAAGGTTCGCGGCGGATTCGTTCCACACGCCATCACTATTCGCGGCGATCACGCGAAAAGAATATTTGCCGGGAGGCAAATCGGTATAGAACGCCTGTCTGCGCGTACCGGCATCATGCCAGTCACGATCGTAGCCATCAAGACGGTAACGAAACTTGATCTTTTGTGGAGCAAGAAAGGTCGGCGAAGTGTAATCAATCTGCAAGTCGTGCGGATGCGGCGAGAGCTTGAGATTTTCGGTTGCTGCCAATTCTTCTCGGTCGACGATGATCGTTTCAATGTAGCTCTCCGCCGGCGGAACTTTTTGCGAGAGCCTTGACGGGTCTATCATTTGGACGACAAAGCCGGTCGCAAACCACACTCGCCCATCCGGCGAACAAGCGGCTGAACCGAAAGAGGGCGCGTTTGGCAGGGCGCCATCGAGTACGTCATACACGCGGGTCTGCACGACGGTGTCTGGGTTGAGCCGCCATCGCTGGAGCTCGGAGTCGGGCAGCTCGACTACGCCGCACCCGGTATAGAGCCACCAACGCTTCTGCTTGTCCTTAATAAAAGAAATTACGGAGTCGCAGAGTCCGTTTCGCTTAGTCATTCTCTGAACGCTGTCGTTCCACAACCCGACTAGTCCGTCATCTGAGGCGGCGAGGACCAAACCGTCTGCCTCCACGGAAATCTGGTGGCTCACCGTACTGCCTTTTACTTGGAGCGAGAAGCTCTGCAGAGCTCCATGACGAAACCGTACGAGGTCCCCCTTTAAGGTTCCTATCCAGATTCCTCCGCGTGGGTCGGGCGCAAGCGTGTGCCCCGGTGGGACCTGCAAGGAAGTAAATTCCTCAACCACCTTGAAGTCGTGAATGCGCACCAGCTTTCGCGGATTGCCCGCGCACTCCGCCCAGATATTCCCGTCGATGTCTTCGGTTAGTCCAACCACCAGTCCAAGCGGCTGGTGGTTCGGTTCCGGAATAGGACGGAAGCGCCCAGCTTTGAACAAGTACAGGCCATCATCAACACCGACCCACGTGTTGCCGGCCCGATCCTGAAGCATGGAGGCGACCTGATGTCCCGGGAGGCCATTCCCGGCGCGAATCGATGAGACGGTCCCGTTAACGATTTGATC
>Ga0335073_10012609_pt1 | contig 11864 bp, 10 predicted proteins | sample Lox_Sample_22_FD_207093 | JGI IMG/M metagenome (GOLD analysis project Ga0335073, IMG submission 207093) | Soil microbial communities from Loxahatchee National Wildlife Refuge, Florida, United States - Lox_Sample_2.2 | ecosystem: Environmental > Terrestrial > Soil > Wetlands | place: USA... | reverse complement strand
CGGCCAGCTTCTCGACGACTACCGCGTGGCCGTCGGCGCCAGCCTGGCGCTATCGGCGGAAACGATCGACGAACCGCTCTTCACCCGGCGCGCGAGCTGGCTCGGGGAAAACCTCGGCCGGGACACCCGCACCGCGCTGCGCCGTATCCGCGAAGCCGAATGGCGGCTGGCCGAGCTCATCGCGGCCGAGCTGCGGCGCCGCCGGGGCCGGATCCCGGCAGCACCAGAGGGCTGGTACCTGGCGGAACTCCGGGTGGTCCTGCGCCTCGATGGCGACAGCGTCGTGTCCGAGCAGGACCGCCGCATCGTCTCCACCCGCGAGGACCTGACCGAGGTCATGGCCTGGCTTGACCTGCCAAGCGACACCAATCAGCCAGGAGCGGATCTGCGGGCGGAGATCCGGTACGGCGGGCGCCTGCTGCGGAAGGAACAGCCATCGCGTACCGGCTTCAATCTCATGGTCCAGCTGCCGAAGCCGCTGCAACCCGGCGAGGACCATCGGTACGGCTTGAGCATGCGGATGCCCCGGCACATGCTGAAGCGCCCCCACTGCCTGGTGACCCCGGAATGCCAGTGCGACAGGTTTGACCTCACGGTCCGGTTCCATCCCGCGCGGCTGCCAGACTGGATCCGCCGGGTCGACGGTGAAACCGTCCGGACGTTCGAGAATGCGCAGCCTGGCGCGAATCTGCTCGTTCCGGACGCCGCCGGAGAGGTCCACGGAGAGTTCCGTGACCTCGCCCTGTACCTGGGCTATGGAATCCAGTGGGGCCCCCGCTGACTGAGGACTGCCCGCGGACGCCGCAGGCGGGCGTGTCCGGAGGACACGCCCGCCTGCGCCCACCGCGACTACGACAGCCACGCGGCAATTACCGCGGTGATCACGGTAAGAATCGTGATCGCTCCGTGAATCTCCATTTTTAGTTCACCTCCCGCCATGCCGACAGCCGGCCAAACGGCCGCACCGCCATCCCAGCGGCGTGCCGCCCGGCGGGAATTCGCCAGCGAACAACGGCGAATGCCGGCGAAGGCCTGTCAGTAAGGGCGGGATTTCGTCTCTTCTCAGGTGGCGAAAAAATTGGCAGCGAGCAAACCCGCATCCAGAACTGCCGCGCCATTACCGGGGGTGAGATGCCGCGCAAGAAACGGCCCGAGCCTGACCTGCCACCGGGTCCCGCCCGCGACCTGGTGGATCTCTTCACGCGGCTCCGTGGTGCCAGCCAGATGAGTGTCGGGCAGATCGCGAACAGGACCCGTTATTCGCCAGGACATGTAAGCGAGGTGCTGCGCGGATGGAAGGCGCCGAGCCCCGACGCCGCCGCCCTGATCGCACGAGCGCTCGGCGCGGACGACAATACGATCAGGCGAGCGCGCCGCCGGGCGGAGGACCTGCGGGAGTGGAAGCGCACCAGGCCGCGGATCCGCCGGCCAGCCGGCCTGCCGGAGGAGGGACCGGACTGGGCCCGTAAAGGTTCGCTCGAGATCGTTTCCGCTGAACTGCGGATCGTCATCTCCCCGGGGGAAGACTGGCGAGTCGACCTGGCCGACCTCGGTGACTTCCTCAAGACTCTGTGAGATCACGATCGGCGTGCAGCTTCGAACGAAGAACTTCATTCGATTCTTAGCCGCTCTGCTCATCGAATTTATACTTGATCCCGGTCAGCTAGCTAGTATAATGCTGAGCATAGTCAACTGACGGAGGCTTGGATGAAAGACCTCGCGGAGGTGCCAAGGGTGTACGCGGACCTCCGGGACTTTCTACTGGGCGGCGGGCGCCCGGCGAACGTGTATGAGGTCTGCGACACGGTTGAGCTGAAGGTCTCTTACCGGCTTCGAGCCCTGCAGCCGGGCGGGCAGCCACGGGGCACCGCCGGACGCCTGCGGGCGGCATGGGAGCGGCAGGTCGGATACCACCCTGTCCTCCATGTTCATCCGGACGACGTGCCGGAAGGGTTGCCCCTTCCTTCCCAGATCGGCGCCACCGTGCTGGTCCCGGTTTACGGATGGATTCCGGCGGGACCCTTGAATCTGGCCGGTCAGGCTTTCGAGAGCGCTTTCCTGCTAGACAAGCGACCCGTCGGTGACGGAACACTCTTCATGCTCAAGGTTGTCGGCGACTCGATGACCGACGCCGGGATCGCCGACGGCAACTGGGTGGTCGTCCGGCAGCAGGAAGACGCCAGGAACGGCGAAATCGTTGCCGCCATGGTCGATGACGAAGTCACAGTGAAAACTCTCCACCGGGAACCCGGCACGCTGGAACTGGTGCCGCAGAACCCGGACTATAAGCCGATCCCCGTAACCGAACTAACGATCCTCGGCACGGTGGTTGGCGTGGTGCACCAGGCCTTACCAATTGAAGGCAGGGGACATATGGGCCCTGGCGGTGAGATCGACCTGTCGCTCCTGGCAGAACTTGCTGACGCGGCTGCGCAAGCTCGAGACGCGGCCGGCGCCCGGCAGCTTTACACCGCTCTGCTGCAAGCACATCAGCAGGTATCCGGGCCGAAACATCCGGACACCTTGACCGCTCAGTACAACGTGGCCCACTGGACGGGAGAGGCAGGGAACCCGGCAGACGCCTGTACTCAGCTGGTCGCGCTGAGGGAGCTACTTGAGCAGTTCTACGGCCCCGACGATGAGGACGCTCTCGCTCTCGGAGCCAAACACGCCTACTGGACCTGGCAGGGCGGGAACGTCGCCGCCGCGCGGGATCTGTACGCCGCGCTGCTCCCCGCCATGTTCGGAGCTTTGGGCCGGGAGCACCCGTTCGTACTCGCAGTGCGAGCGCAATTCGCTACCTGTACGGCGCTGGCAGGGGACGTGATTGAGGCGCTCCGCCTGTTCTCGGTCCTAGTGCCCGAGACCGAGAGAGCGCTGGGCGCCGACCACCCAGAGACCCTCGCAGCCCGGACTAGCCTCGCCGCCATGACCGACCAGACGGGAGACAAGGCCGGGGCGCGCCGGCAACTCGCCGACCTGCTGCCTTTGGCCCGCCAGCGATTGGGTCCCCGGCACCCGGTAACCCATGCCGCGCGCGGCAACCTGATCCGATTGGAGCAGGAACTGCGGCGATGACCCAGTGCGACCGGCCTGAAGGACCGGCCCGCTCGCCCGGGAAGGCATGACCGCCAGCAGGCGGGGCATTTTCCAGGCATGGTTCTGGGTGGCGGGCTGGCGTGATGGCGGATGGCGAGGTCCTGGCCGGCCAGGCGACGCCGCGCGGCCGGTATCCGCATCTCAAGCGCGCCGGGGACTTCGTTTACGTCTCCGGCACTTCGGCGCGCCGTCCGGACAACACCATCGCGGGCGCCGCGGTAGACGCGATGGGCACCACCGCGCTCGACATCCGAGTGCAGACCCGGGCCGTTATCGAGGCGATCAGGGAGATGCTCGCCGCGGTCGGCGCGCAGTTGTCGGACCTGGTCCAGGTGACCGCGTACCTGGTCACCATGAACGACTTCGGCGGGTACAACGAGGTCTACGGGGAGTTCTTCGACTCCAGCGGGCCTGCCAGGACCACGGTGGCCGTCCATCAGCTCCCGCACCCGCACATCCTGATCGAGATCCAGGCCGTCGCTTATGTCCCCCAGGGAGGTCAACGATGACACTCGCCAAGCCGGTCAACTTCACGCAGTGGATCGAGGAGAACAGGCATCTGCTGAAGCCGCCGGTCGGCAACAAGACGATGGCCGTCGGTGACGACTTCATCGTGATGATCGTCGGCGGGCCTAACGCGCGGACGGACTTCCACGTCGACCCGTACGAGGAGTGGTTTTATCAGCTCAAGGGGAACATGCACGTCAACGTGGTCGTCGACGGCAAGGAACAGCGCGTCGACATCCGCGAGGGCGAGACCTGGCTGCTGCCCGGCAATACGCCGCACTCGCCGCAGCGCCCCGAGGCGGGGTCGGTCGGCCTGGTCATCGAGCGCGTCCGCGAGGAAGGCACCCTGGAACGGTTCCAGTGGTACTGCCCTAACTGCTCCGCGCTCGTCTACGACGTGGAGCTGCAGGTCCGCGACATCGTGACCGACCTGCCGCCGGTGTTCGCCGCGTTCTACGCCGACGAGCAGGCCCGCGTGTGCAAGCAGTGCGGCACGCTGCACCCCGGCAAGGGCTGAGCGGGGTGTCCGGCACCGCTCCCGTCACCGACGTGCACAGCCACTACGTGCCGCGCGGCTGGCCAGACCTCGGGCCAGGGGCCCCGTGGCTGCGCATCGAGACGGAAACCGACGCGGTCATCATGCTCGGCGACAAGGAGTTCCGGCGTATCCAGGCCGACTGCTGGGACGCCCCGACCCGGCTCGGCGACATGGACGCGGACGGCATCGACGCCCAGGTGGTGTCGCCGACGCCGGTCTTCTTCTCCTACAGTCGCGACGTCACGCAGGCGGTCCGCATCGCGCGGATCCTCAACGACCTGGCGCTGGAGATCTGCGCCCCCGCGCCCGGCAGGCTGCTGCCGATGTGCCAGGTGCCGCTGCAGGATCCCGACGCGGCGTGCGAGGAACTTGACCGCTGCATGGCGGCCGGGCACGTCGGCGTGGAGATCGGCAACCACGTCGGCGACCGCGACCTCGACGACGCGGGTGTGGTGACGTTCCTGCAGCACGCGGCCGCGCTCGGGGCGCCCGTTTTCGTGCACCCGTGGGACATGCCGAGCTCGCCCCGGCTGGACCGGTGGATGGCGCAGTGGCTGGTGGGCATGCCCGCCGAGACGCACCTGTCGGTGCTCGCGATGATCCTGGGCGGCGTCTTCGACCGCGTCGACGAGCGGCTGCGGATCTGCTTCGCGCACGGCGGCGGATCGTTCGCGTTCTGGCTGGGCCGGATGAACAACGCCTGGCACAAGCGGCACGACGTCATCGGCACGTCGCAGTACCCGCCGGCGCACTACATGGGCCGCTTCTACGTGGACTCGGTGGTGTTCGACGAGCGCGCGCTGCGGCTGCTGGTCGACACCGTCGGCGCCGACCGCGTGCTCGTCGGCAGCGACTACCCCTATCCGCTCGGCGAGCGCCCGGCCGGCGGCCTGGTCCGCAAGGCGGGCTTCCTCGACGACGCGACGCGCGACATGATCCTGGCGGGCAACGCGCGCACGTTCCTTGGCGGCGGCTCGTGACGACGATGCTGCCCAGCGAGCAGCAGGCGCTTGAGCTGGACGCGGCCGACCCGCTTCCGGCGCGGCGGGCGGAGTTCCGCGTCCCGCCGTTCGGGGCGGGCGAGGCGGCCTACCTGGCGGGCAACTCCCTCGGCCTGCAGCCGCGGGAACTGCGGGCGCGGCTCGCGACCGAGCTTGACGACTGGGCCAGGCTCGGCGTCGAGGGGCACACCGAGGCCACCCGCCCCTGGCTCCCCTACCACGAGCTGCTGCGCGGGCCCGCGGCCCGGCTGGTGGGCGCCCGCCCGCAGGAGGTGGTCGTGATGAACTCGCTGACGGTCAACCTCCACCTGCTGATGGTGAGCTTCTACCGGCCGACGGCGCGGCGGCACGCCATCGTCATCGAGGACAGCGCGTTCCCCTCCGACAGCTACGCGGTGCGCAGCCAGGCCGCCTTCCACGGCTTCGATCCCGGCGAGGCGGTCGTTCGGCTCGCGCCGCGCCCCGGCGAGGCGTCGCTGCGGACCGCGGACGTCGTGCGGTACCTGAGCGAGGAAGGCGAGCGGGTCGCGCTGGTCCTGCTCGGCGCGGTCAACTACTTCACCGGCGAGTTGTTCGACATCGACGCGATCACCGCCGCCGGACAGGCCGCGGGCGCGGTCGTCGGCTGGGATCTGGCGCACGCGGCGGGCAACGTGCCGCTGCGGCTGCACGACTCGGGCGCCGACTGGGCGGCCTGGTGCTCCTACAAGTACCTCAACGCCGGGCCCGGGTCGCTGGCCGGCGTGTTCGTGCACGAGCGGCACCTCGCCGACCGCGGCCTGCCCAAGTTCGCGGGCTGGTGGTCGACGGATCAGCGCACCAGGTTCGAGATGGCGCCCGTCGTGACGCCCGTCGACACCGCCGACTCCTGGCAGGTGTCCAACCCGCCCATCCTCGCGATGGCGCCGGTACTGCTCTCCCTCGAGATGTTCGACCAGACCGGGATGACCGCGCTGCGCGGCAAAAGCGTCCGGCTCACCGGCTACCTCGAGTCCCTGCTCGACGAGATGTGCGCCGCCACCCGCCGGGGATCGCCCGACCTGATCACCCCCCGCAACCCGGACCGGCGCGGCGCTCAGCTCTCGGTGCGCGTCAGCGGCCGCGACGTCGGGCCGCTCACGCACCGGCTGCGGCACGAGTTCGGCGTGTACGCGGACGCCCGCAGCCCGGACGTGATCCGGCTCGCGCCCGCGCCGATGTACAACACCTTCCACGATTGCTGGCGTGCCGCCAACGCCCTCGCGGCGGTGCTCGATGCCTGAGGGGGGCACCGGGACGGAGCGCGTCGCCATCGTCGGCGCGGGCCTGGCCGGCTGCCTGCTCGCCACGCTGCTCGCGCGCCGTGGCATCGACGTCACGGTGTACGAGCGGCGCGAAGACCCGCGCGTCACCGCGCCGGAACGCGGCCGGTCGATCAACCTGGCCATCTCGGCGCGCGGCCTCGAAGCGCTGGACCAGGTCGGGCTGCGTGAGCTGTCGCTGTCCCGCGCGCTGCCGATGCACGGGCGGATGGTGCACAGCCGCGATGGGCAGCAGAGCTTCCGCCCCTACAGCGCGGACGGCACGCACGCGATCAACTCGATCAGCCGCGCCGAGCTCAACCTGGCCTTGCTCGAAGTTTCGGAACGTACGCGTGGTGTCTGCGTACGGTTCGGCCATCGCCTGAGCGAGCTGGACATGGCCACCGGGAAACTGTCGTTCGAGACCGCTGACGGGCAGCGGACTGAGCAGGCCGGCATCGTGCTGGCCGCCGACGGCGCATATAGCGCGGCGAGACGGTCCGTGACGTTCAGACAAGGCTTCACCTTTAGCCAGGACTACCTGCAGCATGGCTACAAGGAGCTCACGGTGCCTGCTCGGGACGGGGAGTTCGCGCTTGACCCGGACGCGCTGCACATCTGGCCGCGCGGCTCGTCGATGATGATCGCGCTGCCCAACCTGGACCGCTCCTTCACCTGCACGCTGTTCTGGACCGGCGCGGAATTCGCGGCGCTGGCCAGTCCCGGCCAGATCCGCGATCACTTCCTGCGGCACTACCCCGACGTCGCCGGGCTGATCCCGGACCTGGTGGACGACTACCTGCACAATCCCATCGGCTCGCTCGCCACGATCCGCTGCTGGCCGTGGGTGCATCACGGCGAGGGCTGCACGCTGGCCCTCGTCGGCGACGCGGCGCACGCCATCGTGCCGTTCTACGGCCAGGGCGCCAACTGCGCGCTCGAGGACTGCATCGAGATCGACCGCTGCCTAGGCGAAGCGGGCTGCGACTGGCGGGCGGCGCTCACGGGGTACCAGCAGCGCCGCAAGGCGAACTGCGACGCGATCGCCGACATGGCGCTCGACAACTTCATCGAGATGCGAGACCGCGTGAACTCGCGGGTCTTCCAGGCCAAGACCGCCGCCAGGCACGCGCTGGAGCGACGGCTGGCCGGGCACTACGTGTCCCAGTACGAGCTGGTCTCGTTCTCCACGGTGCCCTACGCGCAGATCCCTGGCCGGATCCGCAGGCAGGACCGGGCGACGGCGCTCGCGGCGGCCGGAGCGCTGGGCCTGGGCGGCGCCGCCGTCGCGCTGGCGGCTGCCGCCGACCGCGCGCGAAGGAGAAGCCGGTGAGCTCGCCCGACGACCTCACCTACGGCAGGTACCTGCGGCTGGATGACCTGCTGGCCTGCCAGCACCCGCTGACGGACTCCGATGACGAGCTGCTGTTCGTGATCATCCACCAGGTCTACGAGCTGTGGTTCAAGCAGATCCTGCACGAGACCGCGCTGCTGCAGCGGCGGCTGGAGACCGGGAACAGCGCCGGCGCGCTGCACACCGCACGGCGGATCGCGAAGATCCTCAAGACCGCGGTGGGTCAGATGGACGTGCTCGAGACGATGACTCCGCAGCAGTTCGCGGCGTTCCGGCCGGAGCTGGGCAGCTCAAGCGGCTTCCAGTCGAGCCAGTTCCGCTACATCGAGGCGGTGTTCGGCCGCCGTGACTTCAGCGCGGCCGTCGTTGACGGTGCCCTCGAGGAGATCATGGGGCGCCGGCCCGTCTTCGCGTCGCTGCTGTGCTACCTGACCACCTCCGGCTGGCAGGTCCCCGCTGAGGTCCTGGACCGGGATCCGCGCGAGCCGTGGGACGGCGACGACGGGGTCGACGCGCTGCTCGCCCGGGTCTACGCCGACGCGGGGACGCCGGCCGAAGTCTGCGAGGCTCTCGTGGACATCGACGAGGGCATCCAGGAGTGGCGCTACCGGCACGTCAAGATGGTCGAGCGGATCATCGGCGCGCAGTTCGGGACCGGTGGATCCACTGGCGCGGCGTACCTGCGCGGCACGCTGTTCCGGCCCGCCTTCCCTGACCTGTGGGCGATCCGCTCACGGCCCTGAGCCGAGCAGGCCTGGCAGCGCATCGGTGACCGCGCGCCAGTCCGGCGAGCCTGGGTCGATGAGGGTGAAGTGGTCGCCGCCCGTCTCGTGCAGGTACGCGGTCCCGCCTGCTGCCGCGGCTGCCTGGACGTACCGCTCGCTGTACCTGAAGGGCACGTTGCCGTCGGCGCGCGAGTGCACGCACAGCACGGGTGCCTTGAGCGGGACCGCGGCCATCGGGTCGGCGAGCCGGTACTGACCGGGCAGCTCCCCGGGGCCGCCGCCCATCAGGTCGAGCGCGGCCGTGCCGCCCACTCCCTCGCGGGCGCAGTCCGCCAGGGCCAGGACGCCGGCCTGCGCGACGACCGCCGTCACCGCGACCCGCGGCGCCGCGCCGGGAACGCCGGGCGCCAGCCGGGCCCGGCCCGCTGCCCAGGCGGCGAGGTGGCCGCCCGCGCTGTGCCCGATGGCCGCGACGCGGGAGGTACTGACGAGGCCCGGAAGGTCAGCGAGCAGGTCGATGCCGGCGGCGATGTCCTCGAACGTCGCCGGCCAGCCGCCTCCCGCGCCCACCCGCCGGTATTCCAGGTTCCACGCCGCGTAGCCGCGCTGGACCAGGTCGGCGGCGAGCGGCCGGCCGAGCGACAGGTCGTAGCGGGCGCGCCAGAATCCGCCGTGCACGATCACCACGGTCGCCTCGGCCGCGCCGCCGGGCAGCCACAGTTCCCCGTACTGGGCCGGATCAGGCCCGTAGGGATAGCGGGCCTGCTGCATCATCTCCCTCATTTACCACAGGAAGGGGGCGCTAGGGCTCGGCCCCGCTGAACCGCAGGCTGCCAGCAGGCTGGCGGCCGCCACCGCCGCCGCGAGCCGGGCGACTCGCCGTGGCCGGCGGCTTGTCAGTCGGGTCGCGTCCGCGTGGGCGGCATGCGCATGATCAGCACGGCGCGGATGGCGCGGCGCTGGCCCGGGTCCGTGCCTCCCCAGATGCCGGACTCAACCCCCTGCCGCAGCGCCCAGCTCAGGCACGCGATACGCACCGGACACGCCATGCAGATCTGCTTCGCCTGGCCCTCCTGGCGCCGCGCTGGCTCGGTCGTGCCCTCGGGAAAGAACAGCTCCGGGTCGGCCTGACGGCAAGCGGCAGCATCGCGCCAGCCCTTCTGGTCCCCCGCCACCTGGGCGAGGCCCTTGTCTTTCACAGTCATCTCCTTCATCTTCTTGATCCGTCGGTTGGCTCGGTCTCGAGCCGTTCACGCAGCGATCCGTCTGCTAGCGGTACTAGCGCTGACGCTGTTACGGGCGGGGAGCCGGGGTCGTCTGCGGTGTGCCAGCGGACAGCGTGCCCGCTCGCCGACGGCTTCCTGACGGCGAGTCTCCTGCGGGCGGGGTCGCGCTCGTACCGGCCAGTGGCCAGCGCGGCCGGCCAGGCCGGGACTCAGCTCACCAGATGGTCAGGGATGCCGCGGGCTAACGGGCCGATGGGCAGCGGCCGGGCCGCCGGGCAGGTAGCGGTCAAGCTGGCTGCGTGAGCTGATGCCGAGCTTGGCGAAGACGTTGCCCAGGTGGTACTGGACGGTGCGCGGGCTCAGGAACAGCCGGGCGCCGATCTCGGGGTTGGTCAGGCCGTCACGGGCCAGCCGCGCGATCTGAGCCTCGTGGGCGGTCAGTTCCGCATCCCCTGCCGCGGTGGTGCGCTTGCGGGCGGTCTCGCCAGTGGCCCGCAGCTCGCGCCGGGCGCGGTCGGCGAATGCCTCCATCCCCATCGCCTCGAGCATGTCGTGGGCGGTACGCAGCTGCCCGCGCGATTCGGTACGGCGGCGCTGGCGGCGCAGCCATTCTCCGTACAGCAGATGGGCGCGGGCGAGGTCAGGGCGGACGCGGGTGCGGGTCAGGTGTTCGATCGACTCAAGGTAAAGACGTTCCGCGGCCTCGCCCTCGCTCAGCAGCGCCCGCGAGCGTGCCTCGATGCCCAGCGCCCAGTCGGTGCCGCTCGCGCTGGTCATCTCGGTGAGCCGGGCGAGCGCGCCGGCTGCCGTCTCGCTGTTCCCGCTCCGCGCGGCTGCCTCGATCAGCTCGACTATGGCCCAGTTCGATGTGGCCAGGTCGCCTTCGTAGCTGGCCGCCTGGCGGGCCGCCGTCGCTGCCTGCTGGTAGCGGCCGCGGCCATTGCCGAGGACCGCCTCCGCCCACCCGGCGATGGTGATTATGATCCCCTCGCCGCGCCTAGCCGCATCGCGCGTGGTGGCCTGGATCATCGCGAGGGCAGTGTCTTCGTCGCCGCGCAATGCGGCCAACCCCAGGCGAGCGTAGAGCCCGCGGCTTATGCCCGTGACCTCGACCACCGCCTGCACCTCATCGGCCAGTGCGACGGCGGCGGCGAGCTCGCCGGCGAACAGGAGCATGTACGTGCGGGCGTTGAGGGCGAAGGGGAGCTCGCTCAGTGACCCGGTGCCGCGGGCAAGCTGGACGAACCGGGTCGATAGCTGCTCCCAGCGATCGTCGTCCCATGCGTGCATCGCCGCCACGCAGGCCAGCCACAGCCAGCGCAGCTCCTCATCCGCGGACATGCCGCGGCCGAAGGCAGCCAGGGCTTCCCTGAGGACCGGAAGCCCGGCCGCGTACCCTTCGCTGCAATGCGCCGCCAGGCCCTCCAGCAGAAGGTCGGGCGCGCGGGGGGCGCGCAGCGACTGTGGCGCGCCGGCGACGGCACGTGCTGCCTCCAGCACGCCGGCGCCGGGACTGGCCAGCCGGCCGGCCAAGATCGCGGCCGCCAGCGAGTCCAGGTAGGTCGCGCGGGAGAGGCCGGCGTCGATGGGTTCGAGCCGTCTGGCGGCCCTCAGCAGCAGCGGCGCGGCAGCGCTGCCACGGTTCGCGAGAAACGCGACCTGGCCTCGCAGCAGGTCGGCGTGAGCGTGCTGGAACTCGGTGAGCGGACCGGCTTCCGCCGTGGTCAGCAGGTCCAGCGCCGTGCCGAACTCGCCCGCCTGGGCCTTGATGCGCGCGGCGGCGAGCGCCCGCCCGGCGCGCTGCGCCGGGTCGAGCGTCAGCATGACGGCGCGCTCGAGGAACGCGGCCGCCGCTGCCAGCCCACCGCGCGCCCGTGCCCGGCCGGCCGAACGCTCAAGCTCCGCGGCGACCTCCTCGTCCGGCCCCGGCGCGGCCATCGCCCGGTGCCAAGCGCGCTGGTCGGGGTCGAGCTCTGGATCGATGCTGTCGGCCAGGGCTTCGTGCGCCAGCCGCCTGTCCCGGTCAGGCGCTGGCCGGTAGACCGCCGAACGGACTAGTGGATGCCGGAACCGCAACCGTAGTCCGAACTCGGCCAGGCCCGCATCGGCCGCCGGCCCGGCGGCTTCCGCGCCG
>Ga0335073_10012607_pt1 | contig 11864 bp, 5 predicted proteins | sample Lox_Sample_22_FD_207093 | JGI IMG/M metagenome (GOLD analysis project Ga0335073, IMG submission 207093) | Soil microbial communities from Loxahatchee National Wildlife Refuge, Florida, United States - Lox_Sample_2.2 | ecosystem: Environmental > Terrestrial > Soil > Wetlands | place: USA: Florida... | reverse complement strand
CTTCCGCCCAACACAACTCCAATCTATATGTGAAAGCCACCCGATACCTTCTACGCTCGATTGCGATCGGCGAGGCCGGCCAAGCCAGCTATCAACAAATGGATCAATCCGGCATCGGCCATTTTGCCGCGGGCGACCCGCAGGCTTACTTATTGCTTTCCGTCGCCTATCTCGAATCGGGCAATGCGGATAAGGCGCTGTCTCCTGCCAACCAGGCGATGGCCCTGGAACCTGTGAATCCTCAAATTTATCGTCAGTTGTCCGCCGTGTTTGCGGCCCAAGACCGTCGTTCAGAAGCCGAAACCGCGGCAGCAGTCGAGGATGCAATTACCAGCATAGACCGCGGCAACTGGCAGGATGCGGCGGAGTTAAGCGATCAGGTTCTTCATTCCTCTGGCGACGCGTATCCTGTGACTTACTATCTCAACGCGATGGCAAATTTGAAACTTGGCAATCTCGATGCCGCCGAGACGAGCGCGCGCGCTGCAGTCCGTCTCGATCGAGACGGGCGAAATCCCCGAGTGAATTACATCCTGGGATTGATTCTCGCCCGAAGGCGGCAGTTTCGCGAATCGGCGGAATTGTTAAATGCATATCTCGACGCCGCGCCGGCTGCCCCGGACACAGAAACGGTGCGCCGCCAGTTACATGAAATCGACCAGATGGTCCGGTCTAGGCCGTGAGATCTCGTTCTTCATTGGGCTTCACCTCCTTCCCGATCAGGTACACGGTGATCAAAGGCGTGGTTCGGGCCCGGCTCAAGCCTGTCATCTTTTTCACCTATCGGCCCGCGAGGCCACGGGCGTTTCGCTTCAGTTCCCGGTACCGCCGCTGCTGCCGAACCACCTGTCCACCCGACCGTACACTTCCTCCCGGTTCCGCCTGAAATCCAACCTCTCATCTGCTTCTGGAAAATGCCCGGATCCACTCTAGGCTTAGTCGCTCAGCTTCCGTGAGATAAGACCATCCTCGATAGATTTTGTTCTTGACAGATTGTGGTTTTGCCCGTATCGTAATCCTACTTGTCGCACGAGCCACGATAGACTCGGGAGGTGGAAGATGTTTCGAGACCTGACCTTCGCGATGAAGGCCTTGCCGCTTTTTCTTTTGGGGGTGCTGATTGGGCATTCTCAGGGTTTCGGAACCCTCGTAGGTACCATCACCGATCCTTCCGGCGCGGTAGTCGTCAACGCCAAAGTAACCGCCACGGAATCGGCGACCGGGGTCTCCCGCGCCGCGATATCCGCCGCAGACGGCGCCTACGTGATTCCGGGCCTTCGTCCCACCACCTACATCTTGACTGTAGAATCCCCAGGGTTCATTAAGTATACGCAGCCAGACATTCAACTTACCGCCGACCAGAGCGTCAGGGTGAATGCCTCGTTGACGGTAGGTCAGGCAAACCAGTCCGTTACCGTGGAGGCTGCGGTGGTGCAGACGGATACGTACACGTCGACGCTCAAAGAAACAGTCGATTCGCAGCGAATCATCGACTTGCCTTTGAACGGGCGCAACGCGGCTGCCTTGACGACGCTGGTGCCTGGCGCCCTGTCGTCGCCCAACGGCGGCGCGGATCAGGGAATCCAAAAGACGTTTCCCGGCGCGGTGGAGATCACCGTCAACGGATCGCGGCAGAACATGGTCGCCTATAACCTTGATGGGGCCGACAATGTGGATCGGTACACCAACGTAAACAATCCGTTTCCATTTCCGGATGCCCTTCAGGAATTTAGCTTTCTGACCTCCAATTACAGCGCTGAATATGGAGGGGACGGTGGCGGTGTGGTCAACGTGATCACCAAAAGCGGCACGAATGAGTATCATGGCGACGCTTTTGGGTTCGTGCGCAATGGCGATCTCAATGCTCGTAACTATTTTGCGGCCGTCCCGGATCCTCTGAAACGCGGGCAGGAGGGCGTCACGTTCGGAGGCCCGGTAATCAAGAACAAGACATTTTTCTTTGCCGGTTACCAGCTGACCACCGACCGGGATGTGACTAACGGGTTGAATAAAGACGTGCCGACACCCGCCGAGGAGAGTGGAAACTTTTCCGCCGCCGGAACCATTTACGATCCAACTACGCAGGCTCCATTCCCCGGCAGCCAGATTCCCCTCTCGCGGTTCGATCCGGCAACGCTCGGCGTACTGAAATACCTGCCTCAATCCACTGCCCCTTCCGGGATTGTGTTCTATTCCTCGCCCGTGCGTCAGAATTTCAATGACGTCATGGGCCGCTTGGATCAGGTATTTTCGGACAAGGATCACGTCAGCCTGCGCTACGATTGGCAACTGTTCACCAACGCGCCCGTGTACACGGCATCCAACATCCTGTCCTACGCCGACGGCTCCAATATCGTCGCCCAGAATGTTTTGCTGCAGTACACCCACGTTTTTACCCCCAGCATTTTGAACGAGTTTCGCGTCGGTTTTCTGCGTGACGCCTCGCAGCGCGGACCCGCCCCCGGCGTCCCGAGCGTGCGGACATTTGGCGTGAACATTCCCTATCAGCCACCGGCAAACGATGTGCAGTCCGTCAACGTCTCCGGATATTTCGGCTTCGGCGACAATCCGATCGCCCGCTTCACCCGCAATAATCTCATTGGCAACGACACCGTGCGCTTGGTGAAGGGGCACCATAACATCACATTCGGCGTCGACCTGGAACGGCGTCAGGTGGAACTTGACAACGGCTTCAACTCCCCAGGGCTGTTTACCTTCACTGCTCAGGCGAATCACGCCCTTTCGACCGGAAACGCCATGGCCGATTTTGCCCTCGGCGATTTGTACCAGTTCCAGCAGGCCCAGGGACAGTTCGAGGATTCAATCGCACCGATGATGGGGTATTTTGTCCAGGACGACTGGAAGGTGTCGAAGCGTTTGACGTTCAATATGGGCGTGCGATGGGAGCCGTACTTCCCATGGCATGAAGTCAAAGGACGCGTGGAGGGATTCTCGCTCCCCAATTATAATGGCGGAATTGCATCCACCGTTTACCCGAACGCGCCTCCCGGTTTACTGTTCCGTGGAGATCCTGGATTCCCGACCAATGGAACCGAGAACAATTTCCGGGACTTTGATCCGCGTGTGGGTTTCGCTTATGACGTGACCGGCGACGGCAAGACAGCCCTCCGCGGAGGCATCGGCGAGTTTTACGACTCGGCGACCAACGGCATCTTCAACAACAACATGGTGGATGAAGCGCCATTTGCACAGCAGATTTTGCTGACGAATCCGCCCGGTCCGTTCAGCAATCCGCTGGATGGCCTGCCGCAGTATACTTCCGTCTTCCCGGCCCAATACCCGATCCCCAAAAACGTGGTGCTTCCGCCGCCGGTTTCGGCGGTCTCCTTCAATCTGGCCGGGCGGTTGGCTTTCCAGGTCCCGGTCGTCTACACCTGGAATCTGACGCTCGAACATCAGTTCGGCGGCAACTGGTTGGGCCGAGTTGCCTATGTCGGATCGCACTCGACTCATTTATCGATGAGCGAGAACTTTAATCCATCGGTGTACATTCCGGGCAGCACTCTGGGCGAACAGGCGCGGGTGCTGTTCCCGCAGTATTCCAATATCGAGTTGATCGAGCAAGGCGGAAACGCCCACTACGATTCGCTGCAGCTCACCGCACAGAAGCGCTTCTCACGCGGATTCTCGGTTTTGGCCAACTACACATGGCAGAGCGGCATCGATAACCTTCCACCGTCCAGCGGTGGGAGCGGGGTGGGCGCCACAGGTGGCGCCGGGGGCGAGCCGCTTCCCTGGTTCACACCCGGCAACAATCAGCTGGATTACGGACGCTCGGATATTAACCGAACGCAAGCCATCGTGATCTCTTATTTGTGGGACATTCCGATGCCCTCCACAAACAAATTCGCCAAAGCGGTATTGGGCAACTGGGAAATGAGCGGGATTCTCACTTCGGAGACAGGATTGCCTTTCACCGTTTTTGCGGGAAAGGACATCTCGCAAACCGGGCTGAATGCCGATCGAGGTGTTTACGTCGGCGGAAACCCGCTCGGCAATACCGCTTGCCACAGCGCCCCCTGCGTGAGCTATCTCAATCCGGCGGCATTCGCGATGCCCGCGGCCGGAACCGTTGGTAATGTGGGCAAGGACGCGCTCGTAGGACCGCACTTATTTGATTGGGACATGGGGGTATTCAAGAACATTCGGGCCACTGAGCGATGGCGTGTCCAACTGCGCGGTGAGTTTTTCAATGTGCTGAATCACGCGAATTTTACCAGCGCCGGCAACAACTATCCCACCGAAGGCTTGAATTCCTCAACCTTCGGAACCATCACCGCCGCTTACGATCCGCGAATTCTCCAATTGGCGCTGAAGGTGTTTTTCTGAGATGAGAAACGATTAGAAGGACGCGGCGGCGAATCTTTGACCCGTTCACGCCTGCACGCTACCGGTCTAGCGACCGGCTCTACTGCGACAATGCGCCCACCGGACGACCAAGCCAAGCATAATCGCTGCCGGCTCGCTTTGCCCATCCAAAGCTCCAGGTGGGCTGGCTCGGCCGGGGCCAAGCAACGCAACCAGAGCCACCGAAACACTTCGCCACATAGACGGAGTTCCCAACAAATCGCATGCTCCTGAGAGTGGGTGTTTGGCCGCGTCAGGAAGTTAGCGAACCTTACGGAAGAATTCCTGCGAATTTCGTTGTAACCGAGCCATGGGCGGGTATATACTACCGCCATCTGGGACAAAGGGAATCCCGGATCAGGCCCATTCGAGGAGCGCTAATCCAGTTGCAAATGTGTCAGCTCCCCAAGTTTGGGCTTTGAGGGTGATGGTGTCTGAATGCTAGCCTTCAAATGGGCTGTGAGGGCGGGATGGGAATCGCGGCAGGCCCCAATTCGCTGTTTTTCAACTCTCAAGAGCACTTGTAATCGGTACTGAACGGCACTTCTAAGTACAGACCATAGGTTAATTACGGGCTGGGACCTTGCACTAACTGAGCTACTGAAAAGACTCGAGGTCGGAAGGGAGTTAAGGTTGTGCTCTCAAACAGTTCTTTTAGGACCGTTTTCTGCGCCGCGTCGGTGATGCTGCTGTCCGCCGCCCCTGCGTTTGGCCAGCTGTTGAAAGGCACCATTTTGGGGACGGTGGCCGATCAGACCCACGCAGTGATTCCGTCAGTGGCCGTCGACTTGACGGCAATCAACACTAACTACCGGCGAACGGAATTGACCAACGAAAACGGCTTCTTCGCGTTCGCCAATCTCGATCCCGGAACCTATCGCATCGATGTCAAGCACACAGGCTTCAAGGAAACCAGGCGCGACGGAATTGTGTTGGACGCCAATACCACCGTGCGCGTCGAGTTTGAGTTGGTGCCGGGCGAGCTTAACCAGGTGGTAGAGGTTACCACTCAGGCTGCCGTCCTCCAAACCGACCGCGCCGATACGGGCGGCCAGGTCGAGAGCCAGCAGATCAACGACTTGACGCTCTCGAATCAACGAAATTACCAGAACACCATCGTGGTGCTGCCGGGAGCAACCCAGGCTTACCGCTCCAATTCGCCGTTTTTCAACTCCCAGGAGTCTTTGCAGGTTCCAGTGAACGGACTCGACCGGCTGAATAATTTCATGATCGAAGGGCTGGACAACAACATTGAACAGGACAACAACCTCACTGCGGTAGTGCTCCCTGCCGACGCGGTCCAAACGGTGACGGTGAGCACGACGGATTACGATCCGGAGTTTGGGCGGGCCGGCGCGGCGGCAGTGAACGTGATCATGAAGTCGGGCACTAACAACTTTCACGGTACGCTGTTTGAATACCACAACAACAGTGACTTGCAAGCGCGCAATTTTTTCGCGACGACCATCCCGCACGGCATCCACAACCAATATGGCGGCTCGGCCGGCGGCCATATTTTGCGCGACAAGCTGTTTTATTTTGGGGATTTTCAGGCAACCGACGACATTGTAGGCCAAGTCGCCACTCCGACCATCCCGACCGCGGCAATGCGCGCCGGAGACTTTAGTGCATCGCCAACGACCATCTATGACCCCTCAACGGGTAATACGGCAAGCGGTCAAAGTCGCACTCCGTTTCCAAATCAGCAGATCCCAGCGAGCCGCATCAGCCCGATTTTTCAGGACTATATGGGACTCTTGCCGGAACCGACACTTGCAGGCCAGGCGAATAACACTGATGTCGCGACCGATCAGACTAAGAAAATTAATTCCTTCGACGCAAAGATCGACTATGTGATCAACGCGAAGAACACAATGTTCATTCGCTATAGCTTCGCCCACGTGAACGTGACTAACCCGGGACTTTACGGGCCTGGATTGGGAATTTATGGCGGACCGTCGAACAGTGGCTTCGACGCCACGGGTCCCGCGTTGAATCAAAGCCCTGGTTTGAACTACAGTCATGTCTTCAGCCCAACGTTGGTGACTGAAGTTCGTTTTGGCGTGGTTCGGAATCGTAACGATGCCACGAACGTGGATACGGGCCAGAATCTTTCTCAGAAGTTTGGCATCCCGAACGGCAACCTTGGCGGCTTTTGGTACCAGGGGTTGGCGGAAGTTTTTGTAAATGGGTACGACACGCCGATGATCGGGGTGAACGGCTGCTTGCCTTGGCGGCGATCGAATACAAATTTCGAGGCTGCCAACAACTGGACTAAGACAAAGGGCAACCATGTTATCTCCTGGGGCGGCGGCTGGCGCCGTGAGAACTATTTCCTGCTGCAAACCGCGACGTTCAGCCCACGCGGGCGATTCACCTTCGCACCGGGGCCGACTACGCTCAATGCGGCGAACATCTCGAACAGTTATGCCAATTCGCTAGCGGCGTTCGAACTCGACCAGCCTAACGGTATCGGCCGCGATCTGGCGGGAACCGAGCCGGTCCGCGACGATCATGTGTATGCCTTGTATCTGCACGATAAGTGGCAGGTCTCGCCAAAACTGACGGTCGATCTGGGAGCGCGTTGGGAATATTGGCCCGCCTCCTATCCTCAATTCCCGGGCGGGCAGTTCAACTATAGCCCGAGCACAAACAGCCTGTTGGCAGCAGGTTACGGCAATATTCCCATGGATTTGGGAGTCAAAAATTACCCCCGAAATGTCTTCCCGAGAACCGGTTTTGCCTACCGCATGAATGACAAAACCGTGATTCGCGGGGGTTACGGGATGAGCAGTTTTTACCGCTATATTGCCAACTGGCAGGGTCCCGTGAAGCAGAACCAGCAACTGATTGCGGCGAACTCCTACGTCGCGGCAGGATCCATGGCAACAGGCTTTCCGAATCCACAGTTCTTCGTGATTCCGTCGAACGGCATTATTCCCAACGCGCCCAATCAGAACTACAGCGTCACCCCTCCGAACGCGCCGGTCCCGTACATAGAGAGCTGGAATTTCACGATTCAGCGGATGTTGCCGGCCGGTCTTACGTTGGAAACGGCCTACGTCGGCAACCACGCGGTCGGCCTGGAGAACACCAACGTAATCAATTCGAGCGTCAACCTGAACGCTGCCCCGGTCGCAGGATTGGGAGCGGCGAGCGAGCCGGGAAACATCCTTTTCGGTCGCACGGCCACGACGTCTTATCCGTGGTACGAGGGGTCCCACTACGGGGCTCTTCAGGTGAAGCTGAACCGCCGGTTCGCGAATAATTTCATGATGACGACATCCTATACCTTCGGCAAGTCGATCGACTATTCCGCCTACAACGAACTCGGCTACGCCAACTATCCGGGTTTGACAAAATACGATCGGGCGCATACCTTCACTTACACAGCCAGTTGGCTGCCGCCGTTCGGTGCGGGTAGAAAGTTCGCCACCAGCGGCGTGCCGAAATACTTGCTTGGCGGCTGGCAAATCGCCGGATTGTGGACATGGGAAAGCGGTCTGCCGCTGAATTTTGGCAGCGCGCCGGCGACGGCTCTGAACGCGCCCGGCAACCAACAGTGGCCGGAGCAGGTGGCTCCGGTACAGATCCTGGGCCATGAGGGACCAGGACAGTATTGGTTTTCGCCGTCGTCGTTTGCACAGGCGCCGGCCGGCGTGGTTGGCAACGTGGGTCGCGATATCCTCTACGGGCCGAATCTGTTTTCCATCAACGCGTCCGTATCTCGGATTTTCAACATTACCGAGCGCTTCAAACTAACTTTCCGCGGCGAAGCGTTCAACCTGACCAACACGCCCGAGTTCGATTTACCGGACACAACCATTGGCGACCCCCAGTTCGGCCAGATCACTACGGCCAATCAAAATGCGCAAGCAGTGAAGGTGAACCCCAACCGGTTGTTACAGGGTAGCTTGCGACTGAGTTTTTGATGTGGCGTGACCTTGTCAAGCGTCACGTTACGCCCTGCAGGCAAACCACCGCGGCCGGCGAGCGGCCGGTTCTGGTATATGCGCTTATCGCTTGGAAGCGCGACGCAAAATTGAAGAAAGCGACCCGGCGGCGCACTACGGCTGGCCGGCGTGAGCTACCCCTTCGCGGCGGCGCCACAATTTGCGGCGCCCTGGACTTGGTCCAAAGCGGAAAGCCAGACCTCAGATCGGACCAATGTGCTGACCCCGAACGGGCTTTGGGGAACTCCCGGTCGTCAAGAGAAACCGCTGGCGGGCGTGAGCGGACCGTGAACCGCGGCCAGGGATGGCTTGGGACGTGGTATCGGCCGATTGCTTAAGCTTGGGATGGGGAAGTCGTAGGCTTCCAGTTGTAGGGAAGGAATTCACTGATTCTGGTCCGGGATCGATTAAGGAGATTCATGAAAACCACGCTGATCGTCGTTTTGGCAGTCATGGGTACGATGTTGGTTACCATGTTTTCCATGGCGCAAACCAATCTGGAGAAGATACCCAAAATGCCCAACGTAAACGTAGTGGTGCAGCACTTCGATAAAGAAGCTGAAGTGAAGTATCCCTGGGGCTCGATTCGCTGGATGATGGACTCCAAGATCGACCGCGATGCAGCGCAGACATTTGGCATCGTACAGATCAACGCCGGCCAGCGCAACGCCCTCCACTCCCACCCCAACTGCGAAGAGATTCTGTATGTGCTTTCCGGCTCCTGCGAACATATCGTGGGCAATAAAAAAGTCGTCCTCCACGCCGGCGACCTGATCCGCGTGCCGGTCGGCGTACCGCATCAGGCCATCGTGACCGGCAACGAACCGCTGCGCGCCGTGATCTCTTACAGCTCCGGCGATCGCAAGGTGGTCAACTATGGCTCAATCGTCGAGTAATGCCGCGGGCCGGCCGGTACTGGTGGCCGGCAGCCTCGATACCAAGGGCGCCGAAGTTGCCTTCCTGCGCGATCGATTACGCGCAGGCGGGCTCGCGGTCCAGGTGATCGATTTCGGTATTCTCGGCCCGGCACCGTTCGAGCCGGAAGTGCCGCGCGACACTATCGCTGAGGCCGCCGGCGAGTCTATCGCGGATCTCGTATCCGCGGCCGACCGTGGACGTGCCGTCGCGGCGATGCAGAAAGGGCTGGCGGCTTGGGTCCGTAGGCGGCGCGAAACAGATCCGCCGGCCGGCATGCTCGCCATTGGCGGTTCGGCCGGCACAGCTGTTGCTACGGCCGGTATGCGCGAACTGCCCATCGGCGTTCCTAAGCTGATGGTCTCCACCATGGCGTCGGGCGATGTGCGCGTGTACGTCGGCACGTCCGATATCTGCATGATGTACTCCGTGGCGGACTTCACCGGTCTCAACCGCCTGACCACCACGATTCTTTCGAACGCCGCCGATGCCATTGCCGGCATGTGTGGTCACCGTGCGCCGCTGGTGGAAACCTCCGGACGCACGCTGCTGGGTGCTACGATGTTCGGCGTTACCACGCCCTGCGTCAATCGGGTGAAGGAATTGGTGGAGCAGGCCGGCTATGAGCTCCTGGTTTTCCACGCTACTGGCACAGGCGGCCAGGCGATGGAGCGGCTGGTGACCGATGGCTTCATAAAAGGCGTTTTGGACATCACCACCACGGAACTGGCCGACGAGCTCGTGGGCGGCGTTTTGACGGCGGGCCCGCACCGCATGGAGGCCGCGGCCAAAATCGGCGTGCCCCAGGTGGTCTCCGTGGGCGCGCTCGACATGGTGAATTTCGGCGCTCCGGAAACCGTGCCGCCGAAATTTCTTGGCCGGCAGTTCTATCCTCATAATCCCTCCGTCACGCTGATGCGTACCACGGTCGAAGAGAACAGACAATTGGGGACCATTCTGGCCGGCAAGTTGAACCAGGCCACCGGCCCCGTGACCCTGCTCCTACCTTTGCGCGGCGTCTCCGCTATCGATCGCCACGGCAAACCATTCCACGATGCGGATGCCGATAAAGCACTTTTCGACGCGCTTCGAAGTCAACTCCGACCGCCGGTCAAGCTCGTGGAAATCTCGTGTCATATCAATGATCCGGAATTTGCGTCGGCGATCGTTGCGGAGTTTTTCAAGCAAATGGAGGCGCCCCTGTGTCAACATGCGGGCGCATCCACATCAGGCGGCAAGGAATGACTATGAAGATCCGGAGTACACGCATTTCTTCGGCCTGCTGGAGAAAATCGGTTATGCCGGCGAACCTCCATCAAAGCAAGGGGTAGACACCAGGAGTCGTCGGCAGGGCATCGGCGTTTATCCAGCACGAGTTATCTTGACTGCGAAGCGTTCGGAGGATTATGTTACTCACTCGAAGCGATTATCTTACCCATCTGCGCGCTTTGGCAAAGAAAGGCACACCGCTGGTCGGCGCGGGTGCCGGTACGGGCATTTCCGCAAAGTGTGCCGAAGCCGGTGGCGCAGACTTGATCATCATCTACAATTCCGGGCGGTATCGCATGGCCGGCCACGGGTCGTTAGCCGGTTTGTTGGCATACGGCGACGCCAATGCAATTGTGATCGATATGGCACGCGAAGTTCTTCCAGTGGTTAAGAACATCCCCGTCCTGGCAGGGGTAAACGGAACCGACCCCTTCCGAATCATGTCGCTTTTTCTGGCCGAGCTGAAACAGATGGGTTTCGCCGGCGTTCAGAATTTCCCGACGGTGGGGCTGATCGATGGAGTTTTTCGGCAGAACCTGGAAGAAACCGGCATGGGATATGGCCTCGAAGTGGATATGATCGCCGCCGCCCATCAGTTGGACCTGCTCACCAGTCCTTACGTTTTCGATGAAGAGCAGGCCATAAAGATGGTGCGCGCCGGCGCCGATATCCTGGTGGCTCACATGGGGCTGACCACCAAGGGCACGATTGGCGCGCATACGGCTATGACCCTCGACGACGCCATAGCGAAAGTACAGTCGATTTGCGATGTAGCTAAGGCCGAGCGGTCCGACATTATCGTCCTTTGCCACGGCGGCCCGATTGCCGAGCCGGAGGATGTCAGATTCGTTCTCGGACAAACACGTGGCATCGACGGGTTCTTTGGGGCATCGAGTGTTGAACGTCTGCCTACCGAGCAGGCGATCAAGGCTCGGGTCCAGCAATTCAAATCGGTGCCGCTGCAAAGCACGGGGGAAGTCGGTCAGCCTGACTTCTAAGGCATAGCGGCCGGCGATTTTGAATTGCCGGCGCCAAGAGAATATATGTGATTTGCCGCAGGCGATCCGCTCCGACAATGGCGTTCCGTTCGACGACGTGGGTGAATCACGATGGAATGGCCCGATCGCCAGCTTCGAGGCCCGTAACGAAGTGCCGCCGGGGACTGCTGACGCTGTCGTCATTCGCGGGGCGGAATTGTGATTATAATGTCCCGGAAAACCGCGCTCGGTCTCCCCGGCGGCTGGTCTTGTCGTGAGCTTTGTCGCGTCGGGATCTTCCTGTTCGGATGAGACCGCGGCGCAAGCGAGGTGTGTGATGATGAGACGACGTGAATTCTTGTTGGGCACCGCGATGGCGGCA
>Ga0335073_10012606_pt1 | contig 11864 bp, 7 predicted proteins | sample Lox_Sample_22_FD_207093 | JGI IMG/M metagenome (GOLD analysis project Ga0335073, IMG submission 207093) | Soil microbial communities from Loxahatchee National Wildlife Refuge, Florida, United States - Lox_Sample_2.2 | ecosystem: Environmental > Terrestrial > Soil > Wetlands | place: USA: Florida... | reverse complement strand
AAACAACTGAGCAGGATTGCTATGGACGGGGTGTCCATTTTGAAAGAGCGTGGGCACAAAAATGGGCACAATTTAGAAAATTGGCGGATTTTTGGCTGCTCTGATCTACTCTAAGTTGTTGATTTTATTGGCTCCTCAGGTAGGACTCGAACCTACAACCCTTCGGTTAACAGCCGAATGCTCTTGGATCGACTAATCCGCCATGGCTATGAGGAGCCATCTTCAAGCCGTTCAGCGCTGGATTTTCGCGACGCTCAGTCTTTCGAAGAATCTGTCCGCATTAAGGGCGCCCCGCGGTCATCACGACGACTTTGGGCCTGGGTTTGTCCGCAAATGCATCCTGCAGAATCCGCGTCAACCGATCTTGACGCGTTTGAATCCACTTCGCGTAATGCAGTGTAACCATGCGCTCGGTATGGGTCGCCTCCAGCATGTACTCGATCCAGTCGTGACCGTCGGGAGGTTGCAGGCTTATTCTCATCAGGCAAGGATCTATAAGTTGATCAACATAAGATGGATCGCGCCAATTCTGAACTGTCGGAGTATAGAACTATTTGTTGCCGGATATCTTCATCCCAACGGATTGCATTGCAATTAAGCCGGCGCAATAAAATAGGTCTCTCCCGCTTCTGTCTTTGCGGTGATTTCATCCCCGTCCAACATGTGGGGGATCGGTTTGTTTTCCCTCTCCCGAACAATCCTCACATTTCTTCCCACCCACGGAGAGACGAATCGAAGCGTCTTGCCTTTTTCACTGCAGACCTTTAGTTGAACAACGGACTTCCCATCGTGAGAAGCGCTCACAAGAAAAGCTCCTGCGGCTCGTAGCTTCTCGAATCGGGCAGGTCCGAGGTTTTCCGTATTCGGAAACAGGCGAATTACGCCGGTGTAGCTTTGCAACATACACTCGTTCAACACCACGGGAACCGCGAAATTCTCGCACCAGAGTCCCATGCGCATCATGAAATCGAAATCCGTGGACAGTCCATACCGGCCTCCAGACTCCCGAAGTCGGTCATTCGACACTCCATCAGGCAGCATTCCGTACTTTACCTGCGACTTGAACCATTTCAGGTCGAGCATTCCAAGCCGAGTACGGATAAGCGATTGAGAAACTAGGTCGTTGCCACCCTCTAGACGTATAGTGCGTGCGGTTCGTCGAGCGATCTCCAGATGTTCCTCGCCTTTTCCTAGACCGACCTGTTCTCCTGGAAATACCGGCGCGATTGTTATAGGAACGTTATAGACATACTCCACAGGAGCGCCGGCAATATCGAGCCACACTTCGCCGTAGGGCCCTTTGGCAGCTGGATAGGGCGCGAGCCTGTCTCTGATCTCGCTCCATCTGGTTCGCTCTTCCGTATCGGTCGCAAGAATGGTGGATGCCTCGACCACAGCGCTCAGCAGAAAACGCGTGAGCGCCAAATCAAGAATGCAATCCTTGTTAAGCCGGAAGTCGACCGTGAATCCCCAGTTCTCCGAAGAGACCGAGGGCAAGATGTGGTAGTGACCATCGTCTTCCTGCTTCACATACGCGGCGAGAAAACGTACTGCGGCGCGCATGATCGGATAAACACGACGGAGGTACAACTCGTCTTGCGTAAAAGCGAACTGCCACCAAAGGCTCTGAACTGCCCATGGAGTCATGCAAATCTGATATCCCCACGGAGGAACAGGGTATGGGACAACCTGACTTGGAACAGGATAGGCGGACAATGGAAAAAATGCACCCGGCATATTGAAACTGTCATGTGCGAATCTCTCTGACATGGACATCAGATTCTCGCAGAGCTCGATATACGGCGCGTGCATGTCTACGTGATTGCTCGAGAAGACTCCCCAATACACCTGCTGGCAGTTGTAGTCCAAGTGATAGTCGCTGTGCCAGGCGCTACCAATATCTCCACTGGACCAGTTTCCGAAAAGTCCCGGAGCCGTTTTGTTCTTGCGCAAGCAACAGGCCAGGAAATATTGGTTGTGGTACCAGATCTTCTCAAGTTCCTTGTCGCGGAAGGAGACCGCGGAATGTGACCAAAATTCCCGCCACCGACCCTCAGAACTCTTCTGCAATTGACTGAAGTCTATTCGTGAGAGAGCCGTAATCTGCGCTTTCGTGTAGGCGAGTGTTTCGAGATCCTCACGGTCATAGGCGTGGTTCTGGGAAATGGAAAGTGACGGCTCCGCCGCTGAATCTGCATTGCCTTCATGCAGCAATCGCTTCAGCAGGAGATCGCGAGGCGTAGCGACGATAACCGCCAACTGGAACGCCTGACTCTCATTCGGAGCAAACGACACCTCTTTCGCTATTCCCTTTTCCGAGCTCGTCCACTTTCCTGCAATTCTGCCGCAGAGTGAGAAATTACGGTCCTTATCCGTCTTTGGTGAGATCGGTTGCTCCGTAGTTGGACCTAAAGACGGAAAATACTGAAAGCATGAGAACTCAGCAAAAGTGTCATTCGCGTGGCAATCTACCTTCGGTTCGGGGAGTTGTTCAGGTTTTGTGTCGACCTGTCCCGGACCAAAAGGACCTGCATGAAACCCGTCCACCTGCGGAATGTAGATCACCGATAGAAGGTCAACGGGACCGCTGCTGCGAACCGATACCAAGCCTGAATCCCAGTCGACGAACGCCATCAGCTGTACCGTGCGACCTACGCCAGTAAAATCACTAGACTTGAGTTCCAGCGTAAATGACCCATTCGAAGGATCGAGCGTGTAACGTCCGGTTTCAACCCATCGAGGATCCCATTTCAACCACACGGTCCCACACGGCCAAGGGCGCGGCCAGGGCTTCGAATATGAAGCGCCAACCTTATCTGAATACTCGCGGAAGAATGGGATGGCAGACTCGATGTTCGTGAGATTGGGATTCCCATTTTTTTTCGCCTCATCGCTCGCACGTTGCCACATCTTCAGGATTTCCGCAAAGGGCACGACATCTTTATCGGAGTCTTCACTGACACGAATATCCCAGCAATCGCTCTTTGAAATATGAATGCCTAATGCATCGGGGCGCACCACGGCGCAGACACCCACATCACCGTTTCCGAGCAACATCCCTTCAAAATAGGTTGGGCCCGCGATCTCGCGACTGATCACGTGTTTGCTCGCAATTGCGAACGCATCGAGCGTTTTATTCTCCGGAGCAGTCTCTGCTTTAACCGCTCCATTGATTCCAAATGCGGATTGCAAGGAAGGAAGTGACGCAATAACTGAAGCTTGAAGAAAATCTCTTCGTGTCGTCTTCATCGTATTCGATTTCTCATCCTCACATGTGAGCTAGATTCCAGCGAAAAATACCCTGCATCCGACAGATTCATGATGTTGTTCCAGAAGAATCAAAAGCACATTTGAAATGACATGTTATTGCGTACCAGAATGCATCTTCGCAACGAGGTCAAACTCCTTCTTCGCCTCATCTGTCCTTCCCATACTTCTGTAAGCTTGCGCTAGCAGATAATGGGTGATAAAGTTACTCGGATCCATGCTTTCCGCGTGCTCTAAATAGCTGCTTGCTGTCTGGGGGTCTTCATCAGCCAGAAACAGCTTACCCATCAGAATGAACGGTTCCGTGCTTGACTGGTCAAGAGACAATGCTCGTGTAAGGTCCTGCTGGGCCAGGCCGAACTTGCCTTCCTTGATGTACAAGTCTCCGAGGAATTGGTAAAGCTGTGGTTGCGTTGGATTGATCATGCGTTCGGCCTCGAATTGTTCAAGGGCGTGGTCGAGTTCCCCCTTGGCCAGAAAGATCTTGCCGAGGAGCAGGTGCGCCAGTGCTAGATTCGGCGACAACTGCAACGCTTTGAGTGCATCGACCGCAGCGATCTCAGGAAGGTCCCGGATCACCAGCATTTGTGCAATCACCAAGTATGCCGGACCCGAATCAGGCGCTAAACCATACTGATTCGCGAACGCAACCCGGGCATCGTCGTATCTGGAAGCCTCCAGGTAGCACCTGCCCAGGACGTAATTTACATCTATATCGGAAGGACGCGTCGCCTGCCGTCCCTGTTCAAGATACGGTATTGCGTCGCTGAATCGTCCAAGCCGAAATATTGTCAAACCGCGCATCTGAATGGACTCTGCATCGTTCGGGTCGTCATTCATCGCAGCGGTAAAGCTCTTTTCCGCTTCGGTGAGTCTCCCTGTCCTGTAGAAGGCGATCCCTAACTCCCGATTCACGCCAGATGCGACCGGACGGACATGCGCCAACTGCTCGAGAAAGTCGATCGCCTCTTTCTCTTTGCCGAGTTCGATGTTCTTGTGTGCTTCCTCCACTGTTCTTGGCGGAGCGATCGTTGAGGGCGGTCGAGACGTCGTCTGTCCCCAGGACGAGGCAGGAGCCAAAAACAATATCACCGCAAATGTCCAGTGCCTCAGATCCGTCCTCTTTACGACGTACGAAAGAATGAATCGCAAAAGCCGGTCAAGAGGATCCATGCGTTGCTCTTCCTCCCTTGTCCTCCGAGCTTGTAAGCGACAACCAATGCCCGCAACTGCGATTAAATCGGTCGCCATCCTCGCCCGATTCTAATCCAACGTCTGGGATTAGCGGGTTCTGTTCGGCTAACAACCAAATGCGGGCATCGTGAGATGCCCGCATTCGGTCAATCTGGAGACCGCTCGTTTAGAACATGAGTTTCATGCCGAGCCGGAAGTAGCGCTCTGCAATCAGTCTGCTGCCTGGGGCAGTACTGCTGATAGTGCCAAAATTCCCATCGGTCACGCCCCCGTCTGGATTGCTGAAGTTCGGGTGATTCCCGAGGTTTAGAGCTTCTGCGCGAATTTGCATTTTGAGGTTCTCCCTAATTGGGAAGGTGCGGAAAAGACTGAAATCAACATTGAAGTATCCGGGGCCGCGGAGAGAGTCCCATCCCGCCGTGCCGAACGCTGCCGTGGTCACTGGTGCAAACGCGGTTGTGTCGAAGTACGGCGAAGTTACCCCGTGAGCTCCCAAGATAGCTACCTTCGACTTGACTCGATTTGCCATCTGGTTGTTGCCGGGCGCGTTAAGCGAAGTGGCCGGAGCCGTGATTGAGAACGGCGAACCGGAGTAACGTGAAAGAACCCAGTTGGTCTGCCATCCGCCTGCCACTGCCGAAGCGAGCCCAGTGTTGGCATACTGCTGACCTTTACCAAAAGGCAGTGCGTAAATCGCGCTCAATTCAAAGTTGTGCGTACGGTCGTCGGGCATCAAGGCCCGATTCAAGTTAAAGTACTGTGGAATGAGGATCTCCATGTTGTCGTCGCCTTGCTCATCGCAGCAAATTCCCATCCACTTTGACAAGGTGTAGCTGGCCATAAACTGCAGACCGTGATCAAACCGCTTTTGGATCTGGGCTTGCAAGGACTTGTAGTTCATGTGTTCTAAGGGAAGGACTTCGTCCATAACCGAGGTGATTCCCCATGCTTGATTCAAGGCCTCGCTGGCTTGTCCGCCTCCGACTTGCCCGTAGTTGGTGTTGTACCGTGTATGTGAATCAACGGTAAGAGTACCGATATACCCAACCTGCGCCAGAAGATTCCAAGGGAGCTCCCGCTGAGCCGTAAAGTTATAGGATTGGGAGTAGCCGCGTTTGAAATTCTTGGCTGGCCAGGTAATGCCAATGTCGTTGGGTAGTGGAAGGGCGCCCGAGGATGTTGCAGTCGGTATGGGGAGGAGCGGGAAACCGTCAGCCACATTGGGCATCTGGGCCGGGGCAACATTGCCGTTCGCTCCGATGAGGGTTTGGGTAATGGTCTGGGGATAATTGTAGAGGCCGTCGCGCACCTCGTTGATCTGTTCCGGAGCAAGAGAGTATCCCGTGCGCAGAACTGTCTTTGGCGAGATTCTGTATGCAAAACCTGCCCTTGGGGCGAACAGATACTTCTGAGTGGTGGTTCCGCAGGTTTCGGAATAGCTTCCGGTGCCGCAGAGCTCATACGTGTTGTTGCTGGCATCGTAATACTCGAAGCCGCGATTCCCGCGAGTCGGTTCGGGCAGGTAATCCCATCCAGTACCGATATACGCGGTAAGCTTATGCGTTACTTGCCATGTGTCTGAGAAATATGGAGCGAATGTCCAGGTCCGTAAAGTGACCCAGTTCACGGTCAATTCACTATTGGAAGCACTCTGAGGCGTGCCCAGAAGGAAATCCGCAAATGAGTTGAACTCGCCGACGGCCGGGGTTCCAGCAGAACAGTTGGGATCCGTGGAACCAGTCGGGCAATAAAGTCCAGTAAGACCGCCAGTGAAACTGAAGTAGGTCTGAGTCACTTCCTGGTGGTTAATGTGCTGTTGCATAATGTCGATGCCGGCCCGAATGCTATGTTTACCCTTCACCCAAGTCACGTTGCCGGTATATTGGAAAATCGGATCCCGGTAGGAAAGCGCCGGGTAGCCATAACCGAACTCATTCAGCCCACCGCTGAACTCGAACATGGGGACGCCGCCCGCTGAGGGTAGTGGACCTATGTTTGAGTTCGGAATCTTGAGAGTATCCTCACCGTACAGTTGGGTATACAGCGGAGGGAAGAGATACTGGTTGGTCGCGGTGAATCCAAAGACACCGTCGATCACCAGGTTCGGGGTAGCAACGTAGGTCGCCATCACCGAGGAGGAGTAAATGCTGCCATGTTGGTTGGTATTCGACCCGTTTCCAGGCCCCAGGACGGGTCCGAGCGCCGGTACTACCTGATTGTTATACGGATAAGCGCTGAAGCGGCCGGCGATACTCAACTTAGAAGTCGTATTCCAGTTCACTTTCGTATCGATCTTCTGCAGATCGTACATGTACGGAGTGTTGATGTAGAGGTTGTTTGTGAACACGCCGTCCGGTACGCCGGACGGTAGGTTAGCGAGTAAAGTTGAGGCCGCAAAGCCGATCCTCTGAGGCGAAATAATATAGTTGCCGTTTGCATCCTGCGGAAAGAGGGTCCTCCCGCTGCCGTCACTATTGCCTGTAGCCGGATCGTAGATCGGGGTTGGCGATGCCAGGATCCCTTTGGTCATTTGAGGCGTTGGCAGCGAATACAGACCGCCTTCAGCCTCCCGCAGGAAATCACCTTCGTAACTGGCAAAGTAGAATAGCTTGTCCCTGACGATCGGCCCGCCAACGGTGCCGCCCATATCGTTGTCAATGTATTTTGGCTTCCTCGTACCAGATGGAACAAAGTAGGGCTCAGCCTTGAGCGCATTATTGACATTCGTCCAATAAGCGGAGCCGTGGAGGTTATTGGTGCCGCTCTTGATTTGGATGCGGATTCCTGCTCCGGCCATGATTCCCTGGTCGGCTCCGGAACTGGCCGTCACTGTATTGACAGTCTCGATAGCGTCCGTGGAAGGTACGGCTGTGGAGTAGAACTGGACCCATGCGTTATATGCGGCCACACCATCCACGCTTACCGCTGTTCCGCTAGCGCCGGTGCCATTGACGTTGACGATCATTGAGCGGTCTGGATTATTGGTGCCGCCGCCACCTGCCCATTGCGGATTCGGAGGCGCAACACCCGGTAGAAGCCCCAGCATCCCCTCATAGGTGCGAGTGGGCTGAGGCAATTGTTCCAGTTCTGCAGACGATATGTTGGCGTGCACATCTATCCGATCAGTCTCCAATACGGCTGTGTCTGCAGACACAGTGACCGTCTCAGTCTGAGTACCGACGGTGAGTTTTGCATCGACTCGAGCAGTAGCGTTGATCGTTACCAGAATATTCTTGGATTCGGTCACGCGGAAGCCCGGCTTAGTGACGGTGACGGTATAGTTCCCGGCTGGAACGGTCGAGAGTTGGTAGTCGCCGTTGTCATTCGTTGTTGTTGTTCGTGTGTCATTTGTTTGGGCCTCTGTTGCCGTGATGACCGCACCCGGCACGACGGCACCGTTTGCGTCCGTTACAGCACCGACAATCGAGCCATAGAGAGTTTGTGCTTTTCCGTCGGTAACGGTCATCAGAAGGACCAAAGCAACGGTAAAAGCATGAACAAACGACTTGACTAGAGCTGGACGAGGAAAATAGGTCGAGAGACCATTCTTCGTCTGAAAGTTTTCGAAGACGAACATACTGCCTCCTGAAGAATCTTGTAAACGTTAACACTGCACGAGATAGAACGATCCTCATGGTTCAGCCTTTGCTGGCTGGAGCGAACGGAACAGCAATGGATCCTTGCATACACACGACCGACGGTTCTGTCACCCTTCGTCTCTTCCGACGGTATTTCCTTGCCAGTCATCATCATCTTGACCCGTGAAAACCCGCTTGTTCGATCCCCGGATTGCGCATTTGCCTGAAGAAAACCAAGATGACAAAGTCGTGCGTGAGCTATGGCCATTGGAGTCGGACAAGGTCCCGAAAGGAGAACTCGATCCGTGGCTACTTTCGGAGCTGAACATTGAATTTGAGCGCTCACAGGATCGAAACGTTAAACAAAACGATAGTCAATTGTCAATATGTTTCTTGATCAACACATTCTAAACATGTTATTTGAACTTAGACGATGGGTTGACGTAATTCTGCATTGTTGTGAGCGCTCGCAATGAATTCGAAACTTCCAAAACGTCGGCAAACGTCCCCATTGTTTCCTACGCAGCGCGTTTAGAATGTTGTTTCGTTATATAATTGATAATAATACGTTTAGTCATCCATATTTCGAGTAACTCTCGATCTGACCCGGCTAAAACCCCTAGATATCTGTCGCGACAATCACCGAATTGTATCAAGGCACCAAGGAGACAAAATGGTCATTTTGATCGCTCAATATTCCTTGTTGACGACTTAATGATCGGTCGCATATGATTCGCTTCGAGTATAGTGAGCGCTCAATATATGGCAAGTCCAACTCGAATCCCTTCCGAAGAACTCTTGAAGGACGGCCTTGCAGGCCGCTTCCTGGCTGAAATTGTGAATGGGTCGCTCTCGGCTGGGGAGCGAATCGTCGAGAGGGTCTGGGCGCAAAAGTTCGGGGTCGCTCAAGCTTCCATTCGGGAAGCGATCAACATCTTGGAAAAAGACGGTTTCGTCACCAAGGAATCGGGTCAGAGCGCGCGTGTGATTCACCTCAGCGAGAAGGACGTTGTTCAGCTCTACCAAGTACGGGGAGCTCTGGAGGGGCTCGCCGCATACCAGGCAGCCCTCTCTCGTCCTGATGTATCAGAGTTGAACTCGATTGTTATGCGAATGCGAACGGCCGCAGCCGAGAACGACGCGGACGAGTTGGTCGACTGCGATCTCAAATTCCACTTGCGGTTGTGCAAACTCGCCGACAACCCTCATCTTGAGGAACATGCGGTGCGCATTCTAGTTCCGTTTTTTGCGTTCTTTCGATTGAGACTGTCGGCAAGCGGGCGAGGAGTCTCTACATGGGACAAGGATGTGGAAGCCCACCAGAAGATCGTAGACCTTATTGCCGAGGGCGAGGCTGAGCTTGCCGAGCACTACGTTCGAAAGGCCATGGGCCGCTTTGCGAGCACCGCTAATAAGAACTGGATACCCCATGACAACGAACCTTGAAGACAAGGTAATCGTGCTCTCTGGAGGTGCGAGCGGCATCGGACGGGAGTGCGCGATTTCGTACTCTCGCGATGGCGCCATTGTTGCGATTCTGGACACCGATCTGGAGGCTGCCGAACGCACTGTGACCGAGTTGGGGGGCAGGGCGATAGCACTCCGGACCGATGTCTCTGACGGACCGGCGGTTCAAGCGGCGATAGCGGCGGTGCTCAAACAATTCGGACATATCGATGCCGTGCACAATAATGCCGGCATCGTAAGTCCTTCAAAGCCGCTCCATGAAACAACGGAAGAGGAGTGGGATCAGCTTCAACAAGTCAACACGAAGTCCGTGTTTTGGACAACAAAGTTTGCGTTTGACGCGTTGGTCGCCAGCCAAGGGTCCATTCTCAACACGGCCAGTATGGTCGGCCTGATCGGCCAGCAGAATCACGCAGCTTATGTCGCGAGCAAGGGCGCGATGATTGCGCTCACCAAGGCAATGGCCGCTGACTATGCGCGGTATCAGATTCGTGTCAACGCAGTTTGCCCCGCCGGCGCCTGGACGCCAATGCTCGAAAAATGGTGCGCGGAGCAGGAGGAACCGGAAGGCATCCGGCAATACCTCGATGACATTCACCTGCTGGGTTACTGCCCTCGCGGTGACGTAATTGCGGACGCTGCGGCCTTTCTCCTTTCTTCAAAGGCTCGCTTTATTACCGGATGCATTTTGCCGGTCAGCGGCGGAGCCGAACTTGGCTACCGACGATAGCCAGAATGGAACGTAATGTCTGACTTAATAATTCAAACTGTCTCGACCTACGACGCACGTTTCCCACTGCCACCCGGCGCTGGATCGGATTCCATTCATGCAACTGCCGAATATTGCTTTGCGGTCACGCATCTCAAAACAGACGGCGGCCTTCAAGGAACGGGGATTGTACTCACACTTGGTCACGGAAACCAGGTCGTTTCCAAAGCGATCGAGTTGCTCAGTGACAAGCTGGTTGGCACAGCAATAGAAGACCTGATGGCGGATTTCGGCCGCTTCAGCCGCGAAATGGCGGATCACCGCTCGCTGCGCTGGCTTGGGCCCCATAAGGGAGTCGTACACCTAGCATTGGCATCAATTACAAATGCCTGCTTCGATCTTTGGGCCAAGTGCCGCGGAGTCCCGCTTTGGAAACTTCTCCTCGACCTTTCGCCTGAGGAACTCGTTCGCATTCTCGACCTGTCTTATGTGGAAGACATTCTCGATGAAAAGCGCGCCATCGATATGCTGCGCGAGAAACAAGCCTCGCGTGCTTCGCGGGAACGCATCCTCGAGACTGGTTATCCCGGGTACGACACTTCGGTTGGCTGGATGGACTACAGCGATGACAAGGTTCGTGAACTCACGAAATGCGCGCTCGACCATGGATTCTACGCATTCAAGCTGAAGGTAGGGTCAACGGAAGAAAGCCGTGACCTCCGCCGCGCTGCGATGCTCCGCGAACTTGTCGGCAACGACAAAACCGTCATGTTCGATGCGAATCAGCACTGGAATCTGCCTGACGCTCTGCGAATGTGCCACGAGCTTTCGAAGTTCAGTCCCCTCTGGATCGAGGAGCCCACCCATCCGGATGACCTTCTTGCGCATGTCGAACTATCGGAGGCCATTGCTCCGGTCAAGATCGCTGCCGGCGAACACATCTCGAATCGGGTCCTGTTCAAGAACTTCCTGAAGGCAAACGCTCTGTCGTTTATCCAGGTAGATTGCACTCGTGTAGGGGGGATAAGCGAGTTTCTGACAGTGAGTTTCATGGCAAAGCTATTCAATCGCCCCGTCGTTCCTCACGTCGGCGACATGGGGCAGATGCATCAGCACCTGATGTTCTTTAACCATATTGCGCTCGATCACGAAGTTGCGTTCCTCGAGCACATTCCTCATCTTCGGAAGCACTTCGTCCACCCGGCCAAGGTTTCGGCCGGAGTTTACAGTACGCCACAAGATCCGGGGGCTTCAACGGATCTGAAGGTGAACGTCGAGGCCTGAACCCTCAAGGTACGAGATGGACAGCTTCGTACGCCAAGACTATTGCATTGACGCGCATCATCATCTCTGGCGCTATCGAGACCCGGGTCCGCCCTGGATGACAGAGGAGATGAGCAGACTTCGCCGCGATATCGGTTTGGACGACCTACACAAAGTGGCCGCGGCGGCCGGGGTCACTGGAACCGTTGTCATCGAGGTGGAGCGCACCGCTGAGGAGACGCGGTGGCTTGCCTCGCTTGCAGCTAACGATGATTTGATCTTGGGAGTGGTTGGGTGGGCGCATCTGACCGATCCCTCTGCCCAGGCAGATCTGGAGCAGCTCGCAGACCTGCCAAAGCTCAGAGGAGTGCGTCATCCCATTCACG
>Ga0335073_10012605_pt1 | contig 11865 bp, 10 predicted proteins | sample Lox_Sample_22_FD_207093 | JGI IMG/M metagenome (GOLD analysis project Ga0335073, IMG submission 207093) | Soil microbial communities from Loxahatchee National Wildlife Refuge, Florida, United States - Lox_Sample_2.2 | ecosystem: Environmental > Terrestrial > Soil > Wetlands | place: USA... | reverse complement strand
TGCGCGCCGCTCGCCGACGCTTGAGTATCGCTGGCAGTCTGCGCAACGCCGGTGATGTTGCTGGAGATCTCGACGCTGCCCTTGGAAGTCTCCGCGATGTTGCGGGCGATCTCGTTGGTCGCAGCCGTCTGCTCTTCGACCGCACTGGCGATTGTATTTTGAATATCATTGATGCGCGCAATGACGGCGGTGATTTCGTCAATCGCGGCTACCGCACTGTTCGCATCGAGCTGGATCTTTTCGACCTTGGTGCTGATGTCTTCGGTCGCCTTTGCCGTCTCCTTGGCGAGTTCTTTCACTTCGTTGGCGACAACGGCGAACCCCTTGCCAGCCTCGCCCGCGCGGGCCGCTTCGATCGTCGCATTCAGCGCAAGCAGGTTCGTCTGCTCGGCGATCGCGGTAATTACCTTGATAACTTTGCCGATCTCGCCGCTCGACTCCCGCAGCATTGTCATGGTCGCGTTGGTACTTTGCGCGAGTTGCGCGGCAGAACTTGCTACTTCGGCAGCCTGCGACGCATTCTTGGCGATCTCCTTGATCGATGAGGTCATTTCCTCGGTCGCAGTAGCTACTGTCTGGACGTTCTGACTAACTTGCTCGGCGGCGGCGGAGACCGCATTGGCCTGCGACGTGGTGGAGTCGGAACTGGTCTTGAGTTGCTGACTCGTCGCCGAGAGCTCCGACGAAGCGCTCGACAAGACCTGCACCTCGGAGTTGATTTCCGACATGGTAGTCGTCAGCTCATCGGCCATGCGGTTGAGCGCATCGCCCATCTGCGCGACTTCATCCTTGCCGTCGATCTCGAGCCTGGGCGTCAGGTCTCCACCGGCGATCTGATGCAGCACCTTCATCGTCGCGATCAACGGATTTGCGATTCCAGTCGAAACGACCACGCTGAGAACGCCAACCAATCCGATCACCGCGAGCGCCACCACGATCAGCATGAATGATCGCGACGCCACCATTGACGCAGCCTGTTTTTCGAGAGATTGGACCTGGGCCTCGGCTAACTCACCAAGTTCCTTGCTGGCCGTTTCGTGTTCGGCGAAAGCTGCGACCAACTGCTTACGAACGTTTGCCGCGTCCGTTAACTTGCCGGCTTGAACAAGCGGAATGTACTGGGAATCGGCCAGATCGAGATAATTCTTGGCCGCCGAATAGGACTTGGCAATCAACTCTCCCTCGGGACCGGATGGCGAGTGCGTCGCCCAATAATCATGCCCAGCCTCGAACGAGGCCTTCGCTTTTTTGAATCTGGCGACGTCCGCGCTTAGATTATCCAGACTCTTGTCCTGCACATCGAGTGCGATCAGTACGACCGAAAGGCGCGCTTCGAGAAGTAATTCATCAGGAGGCGTATATTCGTCCAGTATTCTCTGCTGTAGCGCGACGTGCTCATATGCCGCTCCCCCGATCTTCACGTCGTTTACCGTGACGTAGCTAAGTCCCGCGAAGATGAAGAGACCAGCAAGGAATATCCCCGACAGCAGCAATAGTTTCTTCTTAACCGTTACGTCCTTTAGCCCGACTATTTTCACAGCTCTCTCCGTATTTGCTATTTGCGATGCCGACCCGTGCCCGCACGATTAGAAAGGCAAGCACGATGCCATTGCGTTGGCAGATGGCATCCAGGTGCTGAGATGCGCCTGTGCTGACGCACACAAGCTTTTGGTTTGCTTTGTGACGCGGGCGTGGGAGTCGATACGTTCGCGCCGGGTGTTTCGATTTCGTGACAACTCGCTCGAAAATGGCACACCTCGAGAGCGCGGCCTCACAGCCTGGTCGGCGAGCAGCGGGTGCTGGGTGCCTTCGTGTAGTTCATGTTAAGGTCACAACCGGTCATCAGGAGCGGGTGCGGTGTACACGAAATCGGCGAAGTTCTACGACGCGATCTACTCGTTCAAGAACTACGCGGCTGAGGCGGAGATTCTGCGCAAGGCAGTTAACCTCAACCTGCGGACGGGAGGGCGGCGGCTGCTCGACGTGGCATGCGGCACCGGCAGCCACCTTGCAATTCTGCGCGGCGATTTCGACGTCGAAGGACTCGACAACAGCGAGGATCAGATCGAGGTAGCGCGCGCCAAGCTCGCCGGGGTTCCGTTACATCGCGGCGACATGATCGACTTCGATCTCGGCCGCACTTTCGATGTGGTCACCTGCCTGTTCAGCTCGATTGGGTACATGAAGACGGTTGAGCGAATGACTCTCACGATCGCAAATCTCGCGCGCCACGTCCGCAGCGGCGGTCTGCTGATCGTTGAGCCGTGGCTTCAGCCCGGCAGCTTCAAACCGGGACACCTGGATGGGCGATTTGTCGATACGCCCGATCTCAAGATCGCGCGGATGATCATTCATCGCGTGAAGGACAACCTTTCGATTTTCGACGAGCAATACATGGTCGGAACTCGCGAAGGCATCGAGTTCATCAGCCAGCATCATGAGCTCGGACTCTTCACGCGCATTCAGTACCTCAACGCTTTCGCGGACGCGGGGATGCGCGCGACTTGGGACGAACAGGGTCTGATCGGTCGAGGCCTCATCGTCGGCATCAAGGTCGGCAGCGAAGAAGATGGCCCGCGACGCGATCATTGAGAACGCGGCGCAATTCATCTGGAACAACGCGCGACTGCATGGCCGCGTTTGATCTTCCGGTCCGCCTCGACGACAATCCGAGCGCGGGCGGTGGTCTTTATGAAATTCGGCGTGCTGCAATTCTTCAGTTGGCCTGATCGGCGCTCGACGCTGGCGACCGTGTATGAACGCGCGCTCGAGCGGATCGAGATCATGGATCGCAGCGGCTACGACGCGGTCTGGATCACCGAGCATCACTTCAATGATTACAGCGTCTGCCCATCGATTCCCGTGATGGGTGCGTATGCGGCGGCGCGCACGAAGCGGCTGCATATCGCGACCGGAGTGACGCTGGCGGCGTTCTATCATCCGCTGCGGCTCGCCGAGGAAATCGCGCTGCTCGATATACTTTCAGGCGGACGCGTATATTGGGGCGCCGGACGCGGATTCGATCCCAAAGAGTTCAGGACCTTCGGCATGACGCCGGAGGAAAGCTATCCGCGCTTCCAGGAAGCGGTCGATATAGTGATGCGCGCGTGGCGCAACCAGCGCATCACGTACAAGGGAAAGTACTATTCGTTCGACAATATCGAGGTGCTGCCGAAGCCGCTGCAGCAGCCGCATCCTCCGATGTGGGTCGCGGCTTATTCGCCGCCTGCGATCGAGTGGGCCGCATCGCAAGGCTATTCGATAATGCTCGATCCGCATTCGCCGACGTCGGTTATCGGCGAAAAGATGCAGGCCTGGCGCAAGCTGCTCGTCGAGCATGGTCACAGCTCGGAGGGCCGGGTGCTTCCGACGGTGCGCCTGGTCGCCATCGCCGCGACCGATGCGAAGGCGGCAGAGATCGCGCGCGAGGGATCGAAGTGGCTGTTGCGCACCTACGTCAATCCGACCGGCGAGCGCGGCGACAGCGATGCGATGGCCAACCGCTACGTCGATTCGATGGTAATCCACGGCACGGCGGAGCGCGTCGCCGATCAGATCGCGCGGCTCAACGAAGAGATCGGCCTCGACTACATGATCACAGCTCCGCTCAGCCACGAAACCTTTCTGACTTTCACGGACAAGGTGCTGCCGAAGCTGGCGACCTCAGAGCCGGCAATTACAGTCGCTCAATGATGGGCACCAAGTAGTGGGCGCGCGCGACCGTGCCCGCCATTGATCGCGCGGAGTGCTGTGCGCGCCGCTCGAGGCTGAAGGTCGGTCGTTTCCATTCATCTAATCAATCTTGTCCAAACGGAATCGAAGAGCGAAAAAGAAACAGCGAGGAGATGCACAATGGTTTACGAGCTTCGCGTCTATCACTGCGTGCCGGGACGCCTGCCCGCGATCATCAAACGCTTTAATGACATCACGTGCCGACTGTTCGAGAAGCACGGAATCAAGCAGGTCGGCTTCTGGACGGTCGCGATCGGCGAGTCGAACGCAGACCTCGTTTACATGCTGCAGTGGGAATCGCTGGCCGATCGCGACAAGCGGTTCGCCGCCTTCGGCGCGGATCCCGAATGGATCGAGGCGCGCGCCAAAAGCGAGCTGGATGGGCCTATCGTGGCCTCCATCACCAACAGCATCCTGACGCCGACGTCGTTCTCGGCGCTGAAGTAGCGCGGCGCGCGATCTTAATGGTGAGCAGGGACGCTCGCGCGACTGCATTCATCGATCCTGCGCTAGCGGACGGTTTTGCTGTCCTTGAAAGTTTTCGTTAAGTCCAGTATCGAAAATTGTGCGGCGATCGCTGATCGGCGCCGACATTTCGCGGGCTCCCGCCTCGCCTTGGAGAGTTTGATCTATGAGTGATGCTCAGAACATTTCCTCTGCCGGTAACGGCAATTCGGGTATGGATTTCGATCCCGATAAGCTGCGCGAGAAGTATCGCGCCGAGCGCGACCGCCGCGTACGTCCCGACGGCAACGAGCAATATGTCGAGGTGAAGGGCGACTTCAGCCGTTACATCGACGATCCCTACGTCCAGCCCGGCTACACGCGCCTGCCGCTCAAGGACAGTGTTGAGGTTCTGGTTATCGGCGGCGGCTTCGGCGGACTGCTCGCCGCGGCGCGTCTGCGCGAGGCTGGAGTGAACGACATCCGCATCATCGAGAAGGGCGGCGACTTCGGCGGCACCTGGTACTGGAATCGCTATCCCGGCGCGCAGTGCGACATCGAGGCATACATCTACCTGCCGCTGCTCGAGGAGACGGGCTACCTGCCGAAAGAGAAATACTCCTTCGCGCCCGAGATCCTCGCTCACGCGCGGCGTATCGGCGAGAAGTTCGACCTCTACAAGAACGCGTGCTTCCAGACCACGATCAAAGACATCACCTGGAACGAGGAAGAGTGTCGCTGGATCGTGCGCACCGATCGCGGCGACGAGATGCGCGCGCGCTTCGTAGTCATGTCGAGTGGTCCGCTCAACCGGCCCAAGCTCCCCGGCATCGCGGGAATCGAGAGTTACAAAGGCCACACCTTCCACACGAGCCGTTGGGACTACAACTACACCGGCGGCGACACGACCGGGAATCTCAACAAGCTCGGCGACAAGAAGATCGCCGTGATCGGCACCGGCGCGACTGCGATCCAGTGCGTGCCGCATCTCGGCCGCCACGCGAAGCATCTCTACGTCTTCCAGCGAACGCCGTCGTCGGTCGATGAGCGCGGCAACCGCCCGACCGATCCTGAATGGGCGAAGTCGCTACAGCCCGGGTGGCAGCGCCGCCGCATGGATAACTTCAACATCCTGGTGACGGGCGGTTTCCAGGAAGAAGACCTCGTGAAGGATGGATGGACCGACATCATCCGCAACCTGGCCGCGATCCTGCCGCGTACCGGCCCCGCCAACACCTCGCCCGAAGAAATCGGCAAGATGATGGAGCTCGCGGATTTCAAGAAGATGAATTCGATCCGCGCGCGCGTCGATAGCATCGTCAAAGATAAGAAGACGGCCGATGCGCTGAAGCCCTGGTATCGGCAGTTCTGCAAGCGCCCGACCTTCAACGACGAATATCTGCCCACGTTCAATCGGCCCAACGTGACGCTGGTCGATACGCAGGGACGCGGCGTCGATCGCATCACTGAAAAGGGCCTCGTGTTCGACGGCGTCGAGTATGAAGTCGATTGCATCATCTTCGCCACGGGATTCGAGGTCGGCACGGCCTACACGCGGCGCGCGGGCTTCGAGATTTTCGGGCGCGGCGGCAAGTCGCTCACCGATCACTGGTCGGACGGGATGAGGACTCTGCACGGCTTCTACAGCTCCGGCTTCCCCAACGTCTTCCACATGGGCCTTACGCAGAACGCGCTCACGGCGAACTTCCCGCACATGCTCGAGGAGCAGGCGCGGCATATCGCGGATGTGATCCTGCACGCGAAGTCCAACGAAGCGCGATGCATCGAGCCGACGACCGAGGCCGAAGCAGAGTGGTGCGAGACCATCAAGCAGAAGGCCGTCAACAATCTCGGCTTCCTGCAGGAATGCACTCCTGGCTATTACAACAACGAAGGCAAGCCGGGCGCGACCAAGGGCTTCGTCAGTGAGCAATACGGCGGCGGCCCGGTCGAGTTTTACAACATGGTGCGCGAGTGGCGCGCCAACGGCGAGATGAAGGGCCTGATCTTTTCCTGATCTGAAAATCGATTCTGAAAACGAAAGAGCTGAGTCGCAAAAGCGGCCCAGCTCTTTTGCATTCAAGGAACAAACGACGCGCGAACTCTGGTTCCCCTTCCCGATGCGGGAAGGAGTTAGGGGGTAGGTCGTAGATTGATTCTTCAGGGTGAGAAAATCGATATTTGCTCGATACTCAATACTTCCTCGCCATGTCGAACCATCCGAATCCTGGCAGACGCGAGATCGTCGCGTCGATTTCTTCCCTGCGACGGCGCCCTTCCTCGGGGTCGGCGTAAAGATAATCTTCCAGCCGCCGCGTAGCAGGCTCGCCATGGATCGGCTGGCCGACCGGCGTCCAGAACGCCTTGATGATAGCCACCGTCAGGCGTTGCGCGGCGCGCGGACGAAGGCGTGCGCGCGCTTGATTGAAGTAAAACGAAAAATGCCGGCGCTCGTCCTTAACGATGCGCGTCAGGATCGTCGTCAGCAGCGGATGCTGTGCGCGTTCGGCCAGCGCGCGGTAGGAGTGGACGGCGACCAGCTCGTTAAGGGCGCCCCAGGTCATATGCACCGCAGGAAAATGACGCGTCATCCGCGACAGCAGGCGGGCTCCGACCTGCACGAAGCGGTCGGCGGCCGGGACGCGCCGCAGCGCCGTGAACCTCGCATCATTGACCTGTATCCCCTGCGTCGAAAGAAACTTCTTCAGCACTTCGCCATGAAGAAACTCTTCGTAGTTCCAGCATGACAAGAAGGCCGTAATCGAAGGGTCTTCGATCACCGTCGTCGAGAGCAGCTCGCGCAGGTAGATGATGGTGTGAACCTCGACATCCATCATGTAGCCGAGGCAGAAGAGCGCTTCGTCGTCGAGCCGCGGCCCCGGGTCGCTCCAGTCGAAGGTCTCGGGACGCGTGCTTCCGCTCTGCTTCAGATACTTCTGAAGATCAAACCTCGGCTCCTCATCGGCAACCGCGGAGATTTCCGCTCGACGGTCATCGGTCGCCATGACGAGGTTGCTGATCGAATCGTGTGCCACGCTGGCAGGGAAAGTTAGCGATTGCGTGTAATAATGTCAAAGAACGCCAATATACCAATTGCCGCAAATGCTTCCGCGCTGCGACCGATGGCGCCGCAATGCCACTGCTTCGAAGTGCGCAGGCGACGCGCCGATAGGCGACAAACTTGTGGCGCCGATCGAAACAAGGCGCTCGAATGATTGGCCGCGCCGCTGAGCTTTTCGATGGCATCCTGATTGCTGATGCTCAGCCGCACTACGCTGCCAAAAAACAAATGAGGTTTACGACGATGGCACTTCTTGAAAAATGGAACCCTTCGCGCGAGATCGAGCGCTTTCGCCGCGAGTTCGATGATCTGCTTGAAAAAGTAGGCTTCGAGCGCGGCGGCTCGTTCCTCAAAGACTGGGACTCAATGGCGCTGAAGCCGGCGCTCGAGTCATTTGTCGATGGCGACAAGTTCACGGTGCGGATAGAACTGGCCGGTATCGATCCGAAGAACGTCGACATCAAGGTCGCCGACGGAGTGCTGACGGTTAAGGGCTCGCGCGAACAGAAGATCGAAACCGAAAGCAAAAAGCGCGACTTCTTCCGCCGTGAGATTCGTTACGGGACGTTTGAGCGATCGGTCTCACTTCCCGAAGGAATGAAGGCCGAGGATCTCAAGGCGATCTATCATGACGGAATCCTCGAGCTGAGCGGTCCGATGCCGAAGGAATCCGCGCCCAAGGAAATAAAGATCGAAATTCAGCACAGCGAACCGAAGCAAGAGTAGGCCAAAGATGGCGCCGAAGCGCCGCATGGGCGGACGCGTGCTACGCCCGTTCTCATAGTAACCTCGTCCGCAAAAAGCGGGCGAGGTTATTTTCAGAGATCTGGGCGGAGCGTTATCGCCGGGGCGATTTCTTTCTTGCAGTGGATTTCTTCGCCACGATCTTTTTCTTCGCGAGCGGCTTGGCGCGCGCGGCGATCTTTTTCCCGGCCGGCGCCTTCCTTTGCGCAGCCGCACTTTTTTTAAGAGCACCGTTCTTTTTCGGTGTAGCCGCTTTCTTCGCTGCGGCCTTTTTCTTCGCGGCGAGCGCCGAAGGCGCGACTTTTTTCGCGATTGGAGCGGTTTTCTTCAATACCGAGGTCTTCTTCCTGGCCGCGGCCTTTCTTACGCTGCGGCGCCGGGGCTCGGCGATCGCTGCGGGGACAAAGTTCTCTCCGGCAAGGTCCGATGCGCGCCGATCGGGCTCTTCGAGCGGCTCCTTATCGCCGAGCCGACTCTCGATACCCTCGGGCGGCTGCCATCGACTTTCGAATTCCCGGCTCTCTTCGCCCGGCGCGCGATCCTCGCGCTGAATTCCGACGCACTTGCCGCAGAGTTCAGCGAAAGGCATCGCCTTCAGCCGCTCGAGCTCTATCTCGTTTTTGCACTTGCGGCAGATACCGTAGGTCCCGTCGTCGAGGCGCTTCAGCGCTTCGTGGATCTCCGTGAGCCGATTTTCGGCGCGATCGATCAACGCGGCGTGGAGCTCGAGGTCCTCGTCGGCGCGGGCCTCATCAAGTGTGTCGCCCGGGTCCTCGGAAACATCGCCGGAGCGATCCTCACGCAACGCACGTACCCGGTCGGTTTCCTTGATGCGGAGGTTGGTCAGAAGGTCGCGCAGAACCTGCCGCCGCTGGCTGCCTTCCTGGTTGGAATCTTTCATGAGGCCTTTCTTCCCTTCGAGGTTGGATAAATGCGGAGAGGCATCAGACCCCACAATAGCAGCGTGACCGCGGACATGAACACGCCATGCCGCGGCCACCGAGACCGAGACCAGGTTTTTTCAGGCAGCCTTGCTCGTCCCCGGCTGCTGGCGAACGGCGAAGCGTTGGTCGAGCTGATTCATCTTGTCGACGACGCCACCGTACTCCAGCTCCGAGTATGGCAGCATCGCCGGACCGGAGAAGCCTTGCATGCGAATCTCGGCAGCCTCCTGGGAGGCGTTATTGCTTCCGCACATCGTGCCCGCGACGTAATGCGCAGGCGATAGGGCTGAAGAATCTCGCCCGTGGCGGGGAAGTTGCCCTGGGCGCGTACTAGAGCCATCGGATCATCCTTGCCCGTGTACTTGCTCGCGATGTTGTGGAGGCGCGAGGTCCATACCCACTGCGGCGATCTCGTTGGTTGCACGGCTGTGTACGGATTCGACGACGAAACGCTCGTTGTCACGCAGCAGGCAGGCGATATCGTAGAGCTCTTTGAGTGCGCGGAATTGAATCACGCGATCGCCCTCGGCGTAGCTCACGTCCATGATCGTGTAGCTGTAGCCTTTCGCAATCGCGGGTGAGAGCAGCAGGCCTGCACAGTACCGCGCGCCCGATCGATACGTTTTGTGGCGCCGAAGGAGCCAACTTCTGGTCACGCGAAAATCGACGACCGTGCTCGAACGACGGAATTTCTCGGCGTTACGCCCTGCACCGATGGCATGCTTGCTGCTGAATGACCTCGCCAGGGCGGCTGGAAGTCGGATAACAAAATGCCATCAGAAACCATACAGAGCGCGCGCCGACGAATATTTGTCGGCAACTGGAAGTTGAATCTTACGGCGCCCGAGGCGCGCGCACTCATGGTCGCACTCCGAAAGCAAATCGACGGCGAATCGGCACGACTCGCGCGAGATCGCGACCTGGTCGTGGCGCCGCCCAATCTGGCGCTGCCTGCCGTCGCGCAGGAACTTGCCGGATCGTCGATTCAGCTCGGCGCGCAGAACATGTATTGCGAGGATCGCGGCGCCTTCACCGGCGAAGCCTCGGCGCCGATGCTGAAGGTGTTCGGCGTTACGCACGTGATCGTCGGGCACTCGGAGCGCCGCAACGTTTTTCACGAGGACGACGATCTTACCAATCGAAAACTGCGCGCCGCGCTACGCCACCGGCTCACGCCGATTCTCTGTGTCGGTGAGCATCTCGCGGATCGCGAACGAGGCCGCGCACTCGAGGTCGTGCTGGGGCAGGTCGAGCGCGGGCTGAGCGAGGTCGACGATCTCGATATCGCGCGCGTGGTTATTGCCTACGAGCCGGTTTGGGCCGTCGGCACCGGCCGCAACGCCAAGCCGGGCGACGTCGAACTGATTCACGGCTCGATTCGAGGCGCGTTACTTGAACGCTATGGCCGCGCCGTCGCCCACGCGACGCGAATCGTTTACGGCGGCAGCATCACGGCCAGCACTATCGACGCGGTGCTGGCGCGCGACAACGTCGACGGTGTGATCGTCGGCGGCGCCAGCCTCCAGGCCGATTCGTTCGCGCAAATCATCCGAAGCGCAATGCTCCAGTGATCAGAGCTCGAACGGCCACTTCCAGTCGGTGATCTCCGTTTTGTCCGTGCCTTGGTCGGCCGCATGCCGGAGATGCTCGCTGATCTGATCCTTGAGCCATTCCTTGAAGTGCGCGGCGACCGAGCGCAGACGCGGCACGCGATCGATTACGTCAATCGCCAGGTTGAAGCGGTCGGTCTGGTTGTGAATGGCGAGCTCGAGCGGCGTGTTGATGCTGCCGAACTCCTTGTAGCCGCGCACGTGCAGGTTGTTGTGATTGGCGCGCCGGTACGCGAGCTTGTGAATCAGCCATGGATAACCGTGGAAGTTGAAAATCACCGGCTTGTCGGTTGTAAACAAGGTGTCGAAGTCGCGATCGCTCATGCCGTGCGGATGCTCCGCCGAAGGCTGCATCCTGAACAGATCAACAACATTGACGAAGCGCAGCTTGATGTCGGAAATATGCTCGCGCAGTAGCGCCACCGCCGCCAGCGCTTCGACCGTGGCGACATCGCCAGCGCTGGCGATGACTGCATCGGGTTCCGCACCCTGGTCATTGGATGCCCAGTCCCAAAGCCCGATGCCTTTCGTGCAATGGTTCACCGCTTCATCCATCGTAAGGAACTGCAGATGCGGCTGCTTATCGGCAACGATCACGTTGACGTAGTCGACGCTGCGCAGGCAGTGATCGGCAACCGACAGCAGGCAGTTCGCGTCGGGTGGAAGGTAGATGCGTGTGACGAGTGGACTCTTGTTGGTGAGCACGTCGATGAAGCCGGGATCCTGATGCGTAAAGCCATTGTGGTCCTGCCGCCAGACCGTCGAGCTGATCAGGATGTTAAGCGATGAGACCGGCCGCCGCCATTCGACTTCGATGCGCGCTTTTTCCAGCCACTTCGCATGCTGATTCACCATCGAATCGACGACGTGTGCGAACGCTTCGTAGGTCGCGAAGACCGCGTGCCTGCCAGTGAGAAGATAACCTTCGGCCCAGCCCTCGAGCGTGTGCTCGCTCAGCATTTCCATCACACGGCCGTCGACGGAAAGCTCGCTGCCGTCGAGATCTTCAGGTCTCATCTCGGCGAGCCAGGTTTTCTTGCTCGCCTGGTAGATCGCCTGCAACTTGTTGGAGGCAGTCTCGTCGGGACCGAAAACGCGAAACGTCTTCATGTTGTCGCGCATCACGTCGCGCAGGAACTCGCCCATGACCTGAGTGCTGGATTCCTGTGATTGCCCGGGCTTGGCGAAATCCACCGCGTATTCGCGAAAATCCGGCAGCCGCAGCGGCGTGCGCAAGAGCCCGCCGTTGGCGTGAGGATTGTCGCTCATGCGCCGCGTTCCGGCGGGCGCGAGTTTCTTGAGCTCCGGAATCAGCCGCCCCGATTCATCG
>Ga0335073_10012604_pt1 | contig 11865 bp, 12 predicted proteins | sample Lox_Sample_22_FD_207093 | JGI IMG/M metagenome (GOLD analysis project Ga0335073, IMG submission 207093) | Soil microbial communities from Loxahatchee National Wildlife Refuge, Florida, United States - Lox_Sample_2.2 | ecosystem: Environmental > Terrestrial > Soil > Wetlands | place: USA... | reverse complement strand
ACCGCGTGCACGCTGGCGACCCTCGAGGGCCTCGACGGGCACGCCGCCTCGGTGAGCATTCGCCTGGCCGCGATCCCGGGCAGTGCCCCGTGAACCCCGCGCTCGCCCTGGCGCGCCCGGAGATCGTGAATTTGCGGCCGTACTCGCATGCCGCCTGGCTGCCGGCGCTCACGCGGCTGCATGCCAACGAGGCACCCTGGCGCCCGCCGGGCGATGCGACCGCGGCGGGACTGAACCGCTATCCGGAGCCCCAGCCCAGAGCGCTCATCGAGCGCCTCGCGAGCCTCTACGGGGTGCCCGCTCACTGCATCCTGGTCGGCCGCGGGAGCGACGAGGCCATCGATGTGCTGTCACGCATGTACCTGCGCGCCGGGAGCGACGCCATCGTGCAGTGCCCCCCCACCTTCGGCATGTACAAGGTGTGCGCCGACATCCAGGGGGCGAGCGTCGTCGATATCCCGCTCGAGCGCGCCCGCGGCTGGAGCCTCGACCCGAGGAAGCTTCTCGACGCCTGGCGGCCTGCCATGAAACTCGTCTATCTGTGCTCGCCGAACAACCCCACGGGCAATGCGTTCGACGAGGCCGCGCTCGAGGCGGTGTGCGCCGCGCTCGACGGCAAGGCCATCGTCGTGATCGACGAGGCCTACATCGAGTGGTCGGGCCGCCCCAGCCTCGCCCGCTGGCTGGATCGCTTCTCGACGCTGGCGATCCTGCGCACCCTGTCGAAGGCCCATGCGCTCGCCGGCGCGCGCATCGGGGCGCTGCTCGCCCAGCCCGCCCTCATCGAGCTGGCAAGGCGCGTGATCCCGCCCTACTCGCTCGCCCAGCCCACCATCGAGGCGGCGCTGCGCGCACTCGAGCCGGCAGCGATTGCGGCGGCGCGCGAGCGGATCGAGGGGCTGGTTGCAGAGCGCGGGTATCTGCGCGAGCGACTGCAGCGCTCGCCGCTGGTCGCGAGGATCTGGCCGAGCGAGGCGAATTTCCTGCTCATCGAGAGCCCGGACGCGGACCGGTTCATGCGCGCCAGCATGGCCGGCGGCACGATCGTGCGCGATCTGCGCGCAAACCCGGCTCTGGCGAATGCGCTCAGGATCACCGTGGGCACGCGCGCCGAGAACGATGCGCTGCTCGCGAGCCTGGAGGCGGCATGAGCGCGGCGGCGCCGGCTGCGCCGCGGCCCACGCTGTTCGTGGACCGCGACGGCACCTTGATCGAGGAGCCGCCGGACGAGCAAGTGGATCGGCTCGACAAGATCCGCCTGATGCCGGGCGTCATTCCCGCTCTGCTCACCCTCGCTCAGGACGGCTTGCGGCTGGTCATGGTCACCAATCAGGACGGGCTCGGCACCGCCAGCCTGCCCCAGGACGCCTTCGACCGCACGCATCGGTTCACCTTGGAGCTGTTCGCCTCGCAGGGCATCGTGTTCGATGCCGTATTCGTCTGCCCGCACTTCGCGCGCGATGAATGCGCCTGCCGCAAGCCCAAGCTCGGCCTGGTGCAGGAGTATCTGCAGCGCCATCCGATCGACGCCGCGCGCAGCTTCATGGTCGGGGATCGCGACACCGATCTGCAGTTCGCCCGCAATCTGGGCGTCCAGGGGCTGCGCGTGCGTCTCGGCGGCGACCAGCAAGAAACATGGCAATCCGTCGCGAGGCGCATCCACAGCGCCGGGCGCAGCGCCCGGATCGAGCGCACCACGAAGGAGACCGAGGTGACGGTGCAAGTCGACCTGTCGCGCGAGGGCCCGAGCAGCGTGCGCACCGGCATCGGCTTCTTCGATCACATGCTCGAGCAGGTCGCCAAGCACGGCGGTTTCGCCCTCGCGCTCGAATGCAAGGGCGATCTGCACGTCGATGAGCATCACACGGTCGAGGATTGCGCGCTCGCCCTGGGCCGCGCGCTGCGCCAGGCGCTCGGCGACAAGGGCGGCATCGGCCGCTACGGCTTCGTCCTTCCCATGGACGAGGCCGAGGCGCAGGTGTCGCTCGACCTGTCGGGCCGGCCCTATTTCGTCTGGCAGGGACGATTTTCTCGCGAGCGGGTGGGCGACATGCCTACCGAGCTGGTTCCGCATTTCTTCCGCTCGCTCGCCGAGGCGCTGGGAGCGGCGCTGCATCTGCGGGTGAGCGGCGAGAACACCCACCACATGATCGAATCCTGCTTCAAGGGTCTCGGCCGAACCCTGCGCCAGGCGGTGCGGCGCGAAGGCAGCGAATTGCCGAGCACCAAGGGGACCTTGTGAGCACGCGCGACCTTGTGAGCACGCGCGACCGCCCGAGCACGCGCGATGTCGTCATCGTCGCCTCGGGGGGCGCCAACATCGCCTCGCTCAGGTTCGCGCTCGAGCGGCTCAAGACGCGGGCGCAGGTCTCGGCGGACGCGCAGCGCATCCGCGCGGCGAGCCACGTGATCCTGCCGGGCGTGGGCGCCGCGGCCGACGCCATGGAGCGCCTGCGCAGCGCCCGGCTCGACACGGTGATCCCTGCGCTCACCCAACCGGTGCTCGGGATCTGCCTCGGCATGCAGCTCCTCTACGAGGGCTCCGAAGAAGGTCCGGCCGCCTGTCTCGGCGTCATCCCGGGCCGCGCGGCGCGTCTGCGCGCGGCGCCCGACCGGCCCGTTCCTCACATGGGATGGAACACCCTCGACATCGAGCGCAGCTCCCCGCTCCTGACGGGCCTTGCGGCGGGAGATCATGCCTATTACGTGCACAGCTATGCGCTGCCCGTGAGCGAGGCCACGGTCGCGAGCTGCCGCTACGGCGCTGCATTCAGCGCGTGCGTTGCGTGGCGCAACTTCTACGGCGCGCAGTTTCACCCGGAGCGCTCGGCCGCCGCGGGTGCGCGACTGTTGCGCAACTTCCTGGACCTGCCGTGAGCGCTGCAGCTGCCGTGAGCGCTGCAGCTGCCGTGAGCGCGCCGCCGCGCACCCCGAGGCCGCCATGCGCCTGATCCCCGCCATCGATCTGAAAGGCGGGCGCTGCGTGCGGCTGCTGCGCGGCGAATTCTCGGCCGAGACGTCCTACGAGGCGCCCCCCCTCGAGCTGCTGCGCAGCTACCGGGAGCTCGGCGCCGACTGGCTGCACGTGGTCGACCTCGACGGCGCGCGCGACGGCAGCATGGGCAACCGCGCGATCATCGCGGCGCTCGCGCGCGAGCCCGGTGTGCTCCTGCAGGTGGGCGGCGGGCTGCGCAGCGAGGCTGCCGTCGCGGAGGTGCTCGGCCTCGGTGCCGCACGCGCCGTCGTCGGCAGCGCGGCGCTCGACGACGCGGCGCAGGTGATGCGCTGGCTCGAACACTTCGGTGCCGAGCGCGTCGCGCTCGCCTTCGACGTGCGACTCGATGCGGCGGGGACGCCGCGGGTCGCCACTCACGGCTGGCAGCGGCAGTCGGGCCTGACGCTCTGGGATGCGCTGGCGAGCTTCCCGGCCGGGCTGGTCCGGCACGTGCTGTGCACCGACGTCGGCCGCGACGGCGCGCTGACGGGACCGAACACCGATCTGTACGCACGGGCCGTGCGGCATTCTCCGCACCTCGCCTGGCAAGCCTCGGGCGGGGTACGGGGGGCCGCGGATCTGCGCGCCCTCGCCGCCTGCGGCGCCGCGGCCGCCGTCAGCGGCAAGGCGCTGCTCGAGAACCTGATCCCGCGCGAGGAGCTGCGGCCATTCTTGCCCGGCGCATAATACCGTGCCTCGATGTGCGCGACGGCCGAGTGGTGAAGGGCGTGCGCTTTCGCGCTCATCGCATCGTCGGCGAGATCCTCGAGCTCGCGCTGCGCTATCGCGACGCAGGGGCCGACGAGCTCGTGTTCTACGACATCACGGCGAGCCCGCAGGGGCGCTCGGTGGATCGCTCCTGGATCGAGCGCGTGGCGCGCATCCTGGACATTCCCTTCTGCGTGGCGGGCGGCATCCGCGGCGTCGCCGACGCCGAGCAGGTCCTCGCCTGCGGCGCGGAGAAGATCTCCATCAACTCCCCCGCACTGGCCGACCCCGATCTCATCGACGCCCTGAGCGCCCGTTTCGGCGCCCAGTGCGTGGTGGTCGGCGTCGACAGCCAGACGACCGCCGAGGGGTACCGGGTGCAGCAATTCACGGGCGATGCCGGGCGCGCTTGCGATGCGGGGCGCACCACCTTAGATTGGGTGCTGGAGGCGCAGCGGCGCGGGGCCGGCGAGATCGTGCTCAATTGCATGGCGAGCGACGGCGTACGGAGCGGCTACGACATCGCGCAGCTGCGGGCCGTGCGCGAGATTTGCCGCGTGCCGCTGGTCGCCTCCGGCGGCGCCGGATCGGTCCCGCATTTCGAGCAAGTGTTTCGCGAGGCGGGCGTCGACGCTGCGCTCGCCGCGAGCGTCTTTCACTCCGGTGAGATCACGATACCCGACCTCAAGCGCCAGCTCAGGGCGGACGGCATCGAGGTGAGACTTTGAGCGGATCCATGACCGATGAGCACACCGGTTCGGCCGAAGGCCCGCGCCTTGCCGCGCCGCTCGGGGCCCTGCGCTGGGATGAGGCCACCGGTCTTTTGCCGGCGGTGGTGCAGCATCACCAGAGCGGCGCGGTGCTGATGCTCGGCTACATGAGCCGGGAGGCGCTGTCGGCGACGCAAGCGAGCGGCCGGGTGACCTTCTGGAGCCGCAGCAAGCAGCGGCTGTGGACCAAGGGAGAGACCTCGGGTCACTTTCTCGAGGTCCGCGCCATCGCCGCGGATTGCGACGCCGACACGTTGCTGCTGCTCGCCGAGCCCCGCGGTCCCACCTGCCACCAGGGTACGGCGACTTGCTTCGGAGCCGCGGCGCCGCAGGCCGCCGCGCAGCCGTACGGTTTTCTCGGCACTCTCTCCGAGATCATCCGGGCGCGCATCGCGCAGCGGCCGGCGGGCAGCTACACCTCGAGCTTGCTCGAGGCGGGCGAGCGGCGCATCGCGCAGAAGGTGGGCGAGGAAGGACTCGAGCTGGCGCTTGCCGCCGTCGCTCAGGGGGATGCCGAGGTGATCGCCGAGGCGGCGGATCTCCTCTACCACGCGATGCTTCTGCTCGAGGCGAGAGGCCTGTCGCTCGCTCGCGTGGTGCGCGAGCTCGAAGCTCGGCACCAGCAGCGCGCGTCCCGATGATTCGGCGCATCGTGATCGAGAAGTCCGCCCGCATCCTGCGCGCCTGCGCCGACCAGGAGGCCGACCGAAGCTACGGCGTGGCGCTCGGCAGGAACTGGGCGGCCGACAAGGCGGTGGAAGGTGACGAGGCGACTCCGCTCGGAGAGTTCTACGTCTGCAGCAAGAATCCCCGCAGCAAGTTCTTTCTCTCCCTGTGCCTGAGCTACCCGAATGCCGAGGACGCCGAGCGCGGGCTCGCCGCGGGCTTGATCAGCCGCGAGGAGTATGCGCAGATACTCAGCGCCTGGCAGCTCAAGAGGATGCCCCCGCAACACACCCGGCTCGGCGGGCAGATCTACATCCATGGAGAAGACCCGGCGCGGCGCGACGGCGCGGCGCGGGACTGGACTTTCGGGTGCATCGCCCTGCAAAACTCGGCGATGCAGGACCTGTACCAGCGGACCGCACTCGGAACGCCCGTGATCATCAAGGATTGAGCGCTCCCGCGCGTGCGGCGCGCCGATTGCGCGCGAGCGCGAACACGCCGATGCCGAGCCACACGACGTTGAGTCCCACCGAGGGCCAGGCGCCGTACCAGCCGCTGTTGATGATGAAGCCCACGGCGCCGATGATGTTGATCCATTGATAGAGCGCCGAGCGCCCCTGGATCCTGCCGGCCGAGATCAGAGCGTAAGCGCCGAGGATGAGGAGCGCCGCGCTCCACCCCGCCACGTCGATGAAGGTCTTGAGCTGCACTCAGGCCGTCCCGAGCACCGCCAGCGGCAGCAGACGGCGGCGAAACTCCGGCTGCGCCTCGAGCCAGAGCGCGGGACCCACGAAGCTCAAGATACGCGTGGCCGAGCTCAGCACGGCCGGAACGGTGTTGCCGAGGCCCTGGAACACCGAGGAGCAGGTGAACACCAGCCCGGACGCCACGAAATTCAGTGACACGATCTTCAGGAACTGGCTCGCCACCGCCACCGCGCCCGGCTCGGTGGTGAATGCGTGCACCAGCCACTGCGCGCGCCACTGGCACAGCAGCGTCAACGACCCCATGACCAGCGTGCCGATGACCGCGGCGCGCAGGAATGCCTCGCGCACGCGCTCGAACTTGCCGGCGGCATAGTTCTGTCCGACGATCGGCGCGGTCGCGAAGGCCACGGCCATCGCCGGCAGGAACAGGCTCTGATTGATGCGCTGGGCGACGCCGAACCCCGCCTGCGCATCCTGGCCGAAGGGCCGAATGATCCAGTAGATGACGGCCATGTAGAGGAACATGAGCACGAACTCCCCGCCGGCCGGCAAGCCGATGCGCAGCAGCCGCCGCCAGACGGAGAAATCCCAGCGCCAGGCGCTCGAGTCGAAGGCCACGTAATGCTCCAGCCGGTGGAAATAGATCGCCAGAAGCGCGACGCCGGCCGCCACCGAGATCGAGCTGGCGAGGCCCGCCCCGGCGACGCCCAGCGGATGCCCCGTCGCCCAGCCCGCGATCAGCAGCGGCGCCAGAATCGCATTCAATGCCACGGTGAAGACCTGCACGATCATGCTCGGCTTGACGATGCCCGTGCCGCGCAAGGCCGAGCCCATCGCCACCATGACGAACTGCAGGGCAAGGCTCGGCAGGAACCACCCCATGTACTCGATCCCCGCGCGAACCGTGGCCGCATCCGCGCCCAGCGTGTGCATGTACGGCGGGGCGAGCGCATAGCCGGCGATCAGGGTCGAGAGGCCGCACAGGCCCGACAGCGACAGGCTCTGATTGAACACGCGGTTGGCATCGGCGCGATCCTTGCGGCCGACAGCATGCGAGATGAGCGCCACGGTGCCCACCCCGAGCATCTGCGTCACGGCGAACACGATGAACGTCATGTTGGCGGCCGCACCGACGCCGGCGAGCGCGGCGTCGCCCAGGTGCGCGACGAAATACAGATCGATCAGCAGATACAGCGTCTGAAACAGCATTCCGGCGGCGATGGGCAGCGCCATTTGCAGGATGTGCTTACCGATGGAATGCGCCGTCAGGTCCTTCACGCGACCGCACTTATACCACACCGCCCCGGCTTGCTTGGCGGTATGCACATGCTACGCTTCGGCTCATGGCGAGCACCAACCCGCAGATCAAGCGCTACCCCGATGCCGAAGCGCTGGTGGCCGAGCTCGCGCTCGACATCGCCGCGAGCCTCGGGCGGGCCATCGCGCAGCGCGGCATGGCGAGCCTGGTGGTGTCGGGCGGCAGGTCGCCGATCAAGCTGTTCGAGCGGCTGCGCCGTCAATCCCTGGAGTGGAGCCGGGTGTGCGTTGCGCTCGCCGATGAGCGCTGGGTCGAGCCCACCGATGCCGGCAGCAACGAGAAGCTGGTGCGCGACTTCCTGCTGCGCGATGCGGCGGCGTCCGCCCGCTTCGCGGGCCTGAAGAATGCGGCGCCCTCGCCGGACCTCGGGGCGGTGTCGGCCTGGGAGACCTTCGCGCGCGTGCCGCGGCCATTCGACACGACCGTGCTCGGCATGGGCGATGACGGGCACACCGCGTCCCTGTTCCCCCATTCGCCCAATCTGAAGAGCGCGCTCGATCCGGCGGCCGCGCCCGGCTGCGTGGGTATGTGGGCGCCCTCGGCTCCGCAGGCTCGCCTGAGCTTGAATCTGTCCGCCCTGCTCGACTCGCGGCGGGTGATCGTTTTCATCATGGGCGACGGCAAATGGCGCACCTTCAGCGCGGCGAACGAGCCCGGGCCGATCGAGGAGATGCCGGTGCGCGCGGTGCTGCGCCAGCAGCGCACGCCGGTCGAGGTGGCCTGGGCGCCATGAGGGAGCCCGTCGGCGAGCGCACCGCGCTCGACAAGGAAGCCATCAAGAGCGCCTTCCTCGACGACCTGTTCTACATGCAGGGCAAGTTCGCCGCGCTCGCGACCCGCAACGACTACTACATGGCGCTCGCCTACGCGGTGCGCGACCGCATGCTGCAGCGCTGGATCAGCACCGCCGCCACCTACACCCAGAAGGCCTCGCGCACCGTGGCGTACCTGTCCGCCGAGTTCCTGACCGGGCCGCACCTGGGCAACAACCTGCTGAACCTCGGCATCCTCGATACCGTCAAGCAAGGCATGGGGGAGCTCGGGCTGAGCTTCGAGGATCTGCTGCAGCAGGAGGAGGAGCCGGGACTCGGGAGCGGCGGCCTGGGGCGGCTGGCGGCGTGCTTCATCGACTCGCTCGCGACCCTGGAGATTCCCTCCCTCGGCTACGGCATCCGCTACGAGTTCGGCATCTTCCATCAGGAGATCATCGACGGCTGGCAGATCGAGAAGACCGACAAGTGGCTGCGCTTCGGCAATCCCTGGGAGCTGGTGCGCCCCGAATGGGCGGTGAGCGTGAAGCTCGGCGGCGGCACCGAGCAGTACATCGACGAGCACGAGCGTGCGCGCGTGCGCTGGGTTCCCGACAAGATCGTCAACGGGGTGCCGTATGACACGCTCATCCTCGGATATCGCACCAACACCGCCAACACCCTGCGGCTGTGGAGCGCCGAGGCGCCCGAGTCGTTCGACTTCGCGGCCTTCAACAGCGGCGACTACTACGGGGCGGTGAATCAGAAGATCACCTCCGAGAACCTCAGCAAGGTGCTGTATCCGAACGACGAGCAGCTGCGCGGCAAGCAGCTGCGGCTCGAGCAGCAGTACTTCTTCGTATCCTGCTCGATCCAGGACATGTTCCGCATCGTGCGCACCCAGCAGGTGCCGCTCGCGAGCTTTCACGAGAAATTCGCCATCCAGCTGAACGACACCCATCCGGCCATCGCCATCGCAGAGCTCATGCGCCAGCTCATCGACGAGCATGCGATGCCGTGGGCGGAGGCCTGGAGGGTCACCGGCAAGACGTTCGCCTACACCAACCACACCCTGCTGCCGGAGGCTCTCGAGCGCTGGCCGCTCGATGTGTTCGGTCGCGTGCTGCCGCGTCATCTGCAGATCATCTACGACATCAACGCCCAGTTCCTCGAGGAGGTGCGCATGCGCTTCCTGGGAGACGAGGAGCGCATCCGGCGCATGTCCATCATCGACGAGAGCGACCAGCGCTACGTGCGCATGGCGCACCTCGCGTGCGTGGGCAGTCACGCCATCAACGGCGTGGCGGCGCTGCATACCGAGCTTCTGAAGCGCGACGTGCTCAGGGATTTCTACGAGCTCTGGCCGGGAAAATTCAGCAACAAGACCAACGGCGTCACGCCGCGGCGCTGGATGGTGCTCTCCAATCCGCGTCTCGCCGCTCTCATCACCGAGCACATCGGGGACGGATGGATCAAGGATCTCGGGCAGCTGAGGCTCCTCGAGCCGCTCGCGCAGGATGCGGCGTTCCGCGCGCGCTGGCGCGAGATCAAGCTGCAGAACAAGCGCGCGCTCGCGGCGCTCGCGCTCGAGCGCAGCGGTGTCGTGATCGACCCGGGCACGATGTTCGACGTGCTGGTCAAGCGGATTCACGAATACAAGCGCCAGCATCTCAAGGTGCTGCACATCGTCTCGCTCTATCTGTCGCTCAAATCGAATCCGCGCCTGGCCGTGGTGCCGCGCACGTTCATCTTCGGCGGCAAGGCGGCGCCCGGCTACCACCTGGCGAAGCTCATGATCAAGCTGATCACGTCCGTGGGCGACGTGATCAATCGCGATCCGGACGTGTGCGAGCGCCTCAGAGTGGTGTTCCTGCCGAACTTCAACGTGACCAACGGGCAGCGCGTGTACCCGGCCGCGGACCTGTCCGAGCAGATCTCGACCGCGGGCAAGGAGGCATCGGGCACCGGCAACATGAAGTTCTGCATGAACGGGGCGATCACCATCGGGACGCTCGACGGAGCGAACATCGAGCTGCGCGAGGAGATCGGCGCCGACAATTTCTTCCTGTTCGGCCTGTCGGCCGACCAGGTGCTGGCGCTCAAGTCCTCGGGCTACCGGCCGATGGACTACTATGCGGCCGACCCGCGCCTGCGCGAGGTGATCGATTTGATCCGCAGCGGCTTCTTCACGCGCGGCGACACCGAGCTGCTCAAGCCTCTGCTGGACAATCTGATGCACTCCGATCCGTACATGCTGTTCGCGGACTTCGCCTCCTACGTCGACTGCCAGGACAAGGCATCCGCTCTGTACCTCGACATGGAGGGCTGGACCCGCATGGCCATACTCAATACGGCACGCAGCGGCAAGTTCTCCTCCGATCGGACCATCCGCGAGTACTGCCGGGACATCTGGCGCACGCAGGCCGTGCCCATCCAGCTGCTCACGCACGATCAGGCGCTCGCGCACGAGCGCGTCCATCATCCCGAATCGATCGACGGTCAGGGCTTCAGAGGGCGTCCAGCAGGAAGCGCATAGTGCGGCGCAAGGGCTCGGCGGCCCCCCACAGCAGCTGATCGCCCACGGTGAAAGCGCAAAGATACTCCCCGCCCATCGCGAGCTTGCGCAGACGCCCGACCGGTATGGTCATGGTGCCGCTCACCGCCGCGGGAGAGAGCGCCTTGATGGACGCTTCGCGCTCGTTGGGGATCACCTTCACCCAATCATTGCCGCCCGCGATGAGCCGCTCGATCTCCGCGAGCGGCTCATCGCGCCTGAGCTTCAGGGTGAGCGCCTGCGAATGGCAGCGCATGGCGCCCACCCGCACGCAGATGCCCTCCACGGGCACCGGGCTCGCCTCGGTACCCATGATCTTGTTCGATTCCGCGCCCGCCTTCCATTCTTCGCGGCTCTGCCCGTCTCCCAGGTCCTTGTCGATCCAGGGAATCAAGCTGGCGGCGAGCGGCGCGCCGAACTGGGCGATGGGAAACTGCGGGTGGCGCATGGCCGCGGATACCGCCCGATCGATGTCGAGTATGGCCGATGCGGGGTCGGCGAGCAGCGCCGCCGCCGATCGGTGCAGCGCGCCCATCTGATCGAGCATCTCGCGCATGTTCTGAGCGCCCGCCCCGGAGGCCGATTGATAGGTCATGGCCGTGATCCACTCGACCAGCCCGGCACGCATGAGGCCGCACACGCCCATGAGCATGAGCGAGACGGTGCAGTTGCCGCCGATGAAATCCTTGACGCCGCGCTCGCGCGCGGCGCGCATCAGCGGCAAGTTCACCGGATCGAGCACGATGACCGAGGAGTCCGCCATGCGCAGGCTCGAGGCCGCGTCGATCCAGTACCCCTGCCAGCCCGCCTCCCGCAGCCGCGGGTGCACCGCCTGGGTGTAGTCCCCGCCCTGTGCGCTGATCAGCATGGGCAGGCGCGCGAGCGCCGCCAGATCATGCGCATCCTGCACCGGCCGGCCCTTGCGGCCGATGTCGGGCGAGACGCCGCCCGCCTGCGAGGTGCTGAAGAACACGGGCTCGATCAGATCGAAGTCGCCCTCGGCGCGCATGCGCTCGAGGAGCACGGAACCGACCATGCCGCGCCAACCGATGATGCCCGCTTCGATCATGGCTCGATGAGGTGCTCCACTGCCGGGGGGCGCAGATTATAGTGGCAGGCCATGGCATAGCCATAGGCGCCGCAGTTCGCGAGCAGCAGCACATCGCCCTCCTCGGTCGGCGGCAACCAGCGGTCGCTTCCGAGCTGATCGGCGGTCTCGCAAATCGGGCCGACCACCGTGACCTTCTCGGTGAGCGGCTCATCGAGCCGCGTGAGATTGCGGATGTCGTGATGCGCGCCATACAGGGCGGGGCGGATGAGCGAGTTCATCCCGGTGGCGATGCCGACGTAGCGCGTCTCGCCCTTGCCCTTGAGCTGGGTGACCACGGCCACCAGGAC
>Ga0335073_10012602_pt1 | contig 11866 bp, 17 predicted proteins | sample Lox_Sample_22_FD_207093 | JGI IMG/M metagenome (GOLD analysis project Ga0335073, IMG submission 207093) | Soil microbial communities from Loxahatchee National Wildlife Refuge, Florida, United States - Lox_Sample_2.2 | ecosystem: Environmental > Terrestrial > Soil > Wetlands | place: USA... | reverse complement strand
GTACCTATAGCAACAAGGCACCCGGCGGCGTAGCCTACCGGTGCTCGTTCCGGGTGACCGAGGCGATGTTCTTCCAGGAGCGCATGATCCAGGCGGCTGCCGACGACCTCGGCATCGACCAAGCCGCGTTTCGGCGGATGAACTTCGTAGCCCACGACGCGTTCCCGCACCGCACCCCGTTTGGCTTCCTGACCGACTCCGGCCAGTACGCCAAGTGCCTGGATGTGGGGCTGGCAGCGATCGACTACGAGAACTTCCGCCGGGAGCAGGCCGAGGCCCACTCCCGTGGACGGCTGCTTGGGCTCGGCATCTCCACCATGACTGAGCCGCTCGGGGCCGGGAACAGCCGCGAGTACGACATTCTCGGCATCAAGATGTTCGACTCGGCCGAGCTCAAGGTCCATCTGACCGGCAAGGCAATCGTCCGTACCGGCGCCCGCACGCAGGGCCAGGGCCACGAGACCACCTGGGCGCAGATTGTCGCGCACGAACTCGGGATTCCCGCCGAGGACGTGGTGGTCGAGGAAGGCGACACCGACACCGCGCCGTTCGGCATGGGCACATACGCCTCCCGCAGCACACCGGTAGCCGGCGCAGCGGTCGCCATGGTCTCACGCAAGATCCGGGCGAAGGCCCGGAAGCTGGCTGCGCACCTACTCGAGGTCTCGGAGGAGGACATCGAGTGGGAACTCGGCCGGTTTTACGTGCGGAGCGCTCCGGACCGGGGGGTCACCATCCAGGAGTGCGCGATCGCCGCGTATGCCAACATGCCCGACGGCATGGAGCCCGGCCTTGACGCGACGGCCTACTACGACCCGCCAAACCTGACCTGGCCGTTCGCGGTCTACATCGTCACTGTCGAGGTCGACCCGGAGACCGGGGTCTGGGACGTGCTCAAGATGGTCGCGGTCGATGACTGCGGCGTCCGGATCAACCCGATGATCGTCGAGGGACAGATCATGGGCGGGCTGACCGAGGCATACGCGATGTCCAACATGCAGTTCATCACCTTCGACGCCGACGGCAACTGCGTGGGCGCGAACTACATGGACTACCTGCTCCCCACAGCCTGGGAGACGCCCGGCTTCGAGCTGCACAGCGAGGTTGTGACGCCCTGCCCGCATCACCCGATCGGGGCCAAGGGCATCGGCGAGTGCGCGGCCGTGGGCGGCCCGGCCGCCTTCGTCAACGCGGTAATGGACGCGTTGTCGGGCACCGGCGTCCGCAACATCGACATGCCGCTGCTGCCGGACCGGGTGTGGGAGGCCATCACCTACCGCCGGGACGTATCTGGCGCCCCGCCAGTCCGGTCAGACGACTAGCGGGAAGGACGATGGACGGCTGGCAGGTCATGGAGCAGGCCGCGGCGCTGGCGCGGCAAGGTACGGCGTTCGCCCTGGCGACCGTCGTCTGGCGGCAAGGGCCGTCGTCAAGCCAGCACGGCTCCCGCGCGATCATCACTGCCGACGGCGAGCTGCGCGGCTGGATCGGCGGTGCGTGCGCCGAGCCGGCCGTGATCCGCGAGGCTCAGGGCGTCATCTCCTCCGGCAAGGCCCGGCTGCTCTTGCTCGGCAGCACAGCGCAGTTCGCCACTGCACCGGAGGGCGTCACCATCGTGCCGATCTCCTGCCAGAGCGAGGGCGCGCTCGAGGTTTACATCGAGCCGGTACTCCCCGTTCCGCACCTGGTGGTTGTCGGCCGGTCCCCGATGGCTGAGACACTCGCCGACCTGGCCCGGGCGCTGGGCTGGCGCGCCGACCTGATCGACGGGGCCGACTTCACCTCGGCTGACGCCGACGCGCGGTCCCTGGTCGTGGTCGCGACCCAAGGCCATAACGACGAGGAGGTGCTCGAGCGCGCTGTTGCCGCCAGGCCGGCCTACCTCGGCCTGGTCGGGTCGGCCAAACGCGGTGCTGCCCTGCTCGGCTACCTTGCCGACCGCGGCCTGCCGAAGACCGAGCTGGGGCACGTGCGGGTGCCCGCCGGACTGGATCTCGGCAGCACGACGCACCGGGAGATCGCCGTCGCGATCCTCGCTGAGCTCGTGCAACTGCGCGCCGCCGGGGCACTGGCAACGGAGGCCGCCGTTCCCCGTATGCAGAGCATTGACCCGGTCTGCGGCATGACGGTAACCGCCGGGCCTGAGGGCCTGCCGGTGGAGCGCAACGGCGTGATCTATCACTTCTGCTGTGCCGGGTGCCGGCAGGCGTTCGAGAACGAGCCCGCCGCTCATCCAGGCGGATCCTGACTACTTAAGCGAGGCCCGATGCTGATCAAGAACGACTTCGAGGTCGCTGAGCCGGTCGAGAAGGTATGGCAGTTCTTCGAGAACATCCCGCAGGTGGCGACGTGCCTGCCGGGGGCTGAGCTGACCGAGGATCTCGGCGGCGAGAAGTACAAGGGCCGGGTGGCGATCCGGATGGGCCCGGTCCGGCTGGAGTTCGCTGGCACGGCCGACATCACCGAGCGGGACGAGGCGGCCAGGCGCGTGGTCGTGCATGCCGCCGGCGCCGATGAAAAGGGCCGCGGCCAGGCGAGCATGATCGTGACCGCAACGCTGGCGAAGGCCGGCCGGGGCACGCGGGTCGACGTCACTCAGGACCTGCAGCTGTCCGGAGCCGCCGCGCAGTACGGCCGCGGCATGATCAGCGATGTCAGCTCAGTGCTGATGCACGACTTCTCGGTCAACATGCAGGACCGGATCAGCCGGATTGAGCGCGGCGAGTCCGCCGAGCAGATCGCAGCGACCTCAGCCAGCCCAGCCGGGGGCTTCACTCTCGGCCTGCGAGCCGCGCGGATGGCGCTGATGCGGGTGTTCCGCCGGTTCTTCCTGCCCTATCAGCCGGTGTCTCACTAATCGCCCGCCCGTAGAGGAGACGGCCATGGTCTTGTGGTGGATCGGCAACGCAGTGCTGCTGCTGGTGGTACTGCCGGTTGTCATCTTCCTGCTGAATCGGGTGCTCGCCGCGGTGGAGCGCATCCGGCACGCGACTGATGACATCCTGTCCGGCGGCGTGGCGCTGATCGGCGAGCTCAACGGTGTGCCGGAGGCACTAGCCACTACGGACGCCACTGTCGGGGAAATATCGGTGGGCGCCGTCCGCTACGCGGGCTCGGTGGCCAAGCTTCTGGGCTAGCCAGCCCTCTCGGTTTGCAGAAAGGAGAACGGTCATGCCGGCAGCTGCATGGGTCACCCTGATCATCGCTGCGCTCATCATCGCGATAACTGCCGTCGGGCTGCTGCGGGTGATCTTTCACCTCCGGGCGATCCGGGCGACGCTCGTCTCGACGACGGGCGGTGTGCAGGCAGTCGCCCAACTGACGAGTACCGTGCCGGAGCGGCTGACGTCGGTGAACGCGAGCCTGAAGCCCGTCAGGGACTTCTGCGAGACGGTCTGAGCAGCCTCAAGGGAGCTGGAGACAGATGAATCACCAGATCGTCGCTCTCGCGTCGAGCGGCGGAACTAGCAATTTCGGCTGGATACTCGGCTTTACGATCGGCGGCGTCATCGTGCTGGTCGTGGTGGCCTTGGTCGTGCCGATCCTCCTGTTGGCACGGTCGATCGGAACCGAGGCACCCAAGATCGACGCCGCCCTCACTGATGCCGTCCACAACACCGCACCCCTCGCCGCGCTGCGCACAACCATCGAGCACGCGACGATCATCATCGGCGGACTGCAGCGCGGCCGCGCCAGGCTGGGAGGCTGACCGATGCGCGTTGATCACGTACTTGCCATGTCGGCGCACGAGCACACGCTCTGGGTCTGGGCCATCATCATCGGCTTCGTCGTGGTAGTCGCCGTGGCAGCCCTGCTGAGCCTTCTCATCTACCTCGTGAAGATCATTGACCGGCGGGTGGTCGAGGTTCGCGACACCCTTAAGGCGGCGGCCGCGAACACCTCCGACACCGTCCTTATCCCGCAGGTCGCTGACGGCGTAGAGGCGGTGCTGGCCGAGGGCCTCCAGCACCACCTGTTCCTCGGCCGAGTGCTCGGAAAGGTGAAGTCATGACCACGCTGGTCGTCCTGACTGTCGTCGACATCGTGCTGCTCATTGCCGGGCTGGCGTTCTACCTGTACTGGGTCGGCACGCTCCTCACCAGGATCGGCAGCAACCTGGAGGAATGCGCCGACCTGGTCCGCACGATCGTGGGTCATGCCAAGCTGATCGGCCCCGGCGTTGAGCACATCAACCAGACGGGCGCTGTGGTGGCCGGGGCGCTGCCGCTCCTGTACGGAATGGCCGAGGAGATCGTCACGGATGTCACGCCCCGGCCTGCCGAGCCGGAGGTTCCGGAGGTCGCGCGTCCGGCGTCCGGCACCCGCCGTTCCCGGCTGCACGACGCTGTGGGCTACGTCCCCCGCTAACTGCCCCGCCGCGGTCAAACCCGCCGCCCGCCGCTACCAGCGAGCCCGCGCGCGCCCTTCACCGCCGCCCGCCGCGCCATCGCCGCCGCCCGCCGCGGCGATAGGGCGTGAGTTAGCAACTGTGGCCCCTCTCTATGGGCCACGATCGACCAAGCTTGCCCTTTGCGCCCGCGCTGCTGAGGCAAACTAGTGCCGGCAGGCAGCTGGCTACTGGTGGCCGGACTGGTCCGGGCCGCGGCGCGCGACCGGGCCGGTGGTGGGTGCGGAGTACTCGCCGATCCAGTGCTCTTCCCAGGCGTTGTCGTACTGCTGCTCGTTGCAGCTCGGATGGTAGATCGCGGTCAGCTCGCGGGCGATCTGCTCTCGGTGCGCGCGGCCGCCGCCGGGTACCTCGTAGATGCAGATGTAGACCTTCCATTTCGAGCCCGCCCGGCTCACCCAGCATGCGGCGCGCGGATGCTGGAACGGGAAGCGCTCAGTGGACAGGTCGTCGGAATGGCCGACGTAGCTGACCGCGTAGCGTTCCGGCTTGTTGTCCGGATCGGGTTTGTACAGGACGGCGTAGACCGCAGCAGTTGCAGGCGGCGACCAGCCGCCGAGCAACCGCGGCCCTTCAAACGGGTAGCCCGCTAGCGAGCCGAGCCGGATCACCGCGCCTACTCCTCACCCATGGGAGGCTCCGCCCCCCGTGTGCCCCCCGAAGACCAATCTTCTATCTCGTCGGCTTCGCTGACAGCCTCGGTGCGGACAATGGGCGCCGGGGGCAGTCCAGCGGCAGCCGCTGCGGCGATGAAGCGCTCGGTGGCCCTGCTCACTGCGTCCTCCCTGTTATCGGCTTCGACGACGAGTTGTGCCCCGTACCGGCTGGTCCCGATGCCGGTGGCGATGCCGTGGCTGGCAGCAATCGCATCGGCCAACTCGACGACTTCCTCGCGGCTGAGGATCTTGTCGCCCTCGGCTTCGATGCCGACACTCCACCTCACGACCCGCTCCTTGTCGTCGCGCTCAGTCTGGCTGTGCTCAGTCCGGCTGTGCTCAGTCCGGCTGTGCTCAGTCCGGCTGTGCTCAGCTCAGCACCGGCAACATCTCGGCCAGCTGCTCCAGGCTTGCCAGGTCATGACCCGACAGCAACAGGTCGATATGCGGCGCTGCCACCATCATGCCCAGTGTGCTCGGCCGGAAGTTAGGGTCGTCGCCCTTGTGCGGGTTCAGCCACACGATCCGGTAGCACAGCCGGGAGAGCCGCTCCATGGCGGTCGCGAGTTGCTCGGGATCACCGCGGTCCAGGCCATCGGAGCAGATGACGACCACCCCGCCCCGGCACAGCCCACCGCGTCCGAAGCGCCGGACGAAAGTGTCTAGTGACTGGCCGATCCTGGTGCCGCCGTCCCAGTCGACGACTACGCGGGCTGCCTGCTCGAGGGCGGCATCCGGCTGGCGATGCTGCAGCGCCCTAGTGATCCGAGTAAGCCTGGTACCGAAGCAGAACACCTCGACGCGAGCCGCGGCGCGCTTCGCCGAATGCGCGAACTGGAGCAAGTGGCGGGAGTAATCGGCCATCGACCCGGAGACGTCCAAGATCAGGATGAGCGGACGGAGTCGTGTCTTGCGCTGGCGGAAGTACAGCTCTGCCGGTTCCCCGTGCATGCGCATGGACTCCCTGATCGTCTTCCGCAGGTCCGGCGAGCGCCCAGCCGAAGCCGGCTGGGTACGGCGGGTGCGGCGACGCGGCGGAGTCAGCCGGATCCGGGCCATGATGCGACGGAGCGCGGCAAGTTCATCGGGCGTGCACGCCGTGAATGAGCGGTGCTTCAAGGCGTCCACATCGGACGCCATCCAGCCAAGGACGGGCTGTTCCTCGTCCTGCGCCGGACCCGGCTCGGTGCCGGGCATGACCAAGGCTGCCTCCGCCTCTGCCACCGCACTCGCACTCAGGAGCAACGGGGTCGCAGGCCCGTCCGCTGCCAGGAAGTAGCGGCGGAACGCCTGGTCGTAGGCGGGGATGTCGTCACGTCGGCTAACTAGCGTTGTACGGCCGGCCCAGTAGAGGTCTAGCAGGTCAGACGGGTCGAGCGGTGCCATCGCAGAGCAGTAAGTCAGCACATCGCCGGTTCCCACGGTGATCCCGGCCGCGCGCAGCTCGCGCGCGAAGCCCACCAGCACCGGCACGAAATGCGCCTGGTCAGGCACTGGAGACTATCGCCGGCAGGTTCTGGCGGACGAGATCGAGGTCATCCCGGTCCTTGACCACAGCGCCGAGCGTGTCCTCGGCAGCCTGGCGGGTCAGCTCGGTCTCCCCAAGGAAGTCGAGTGTCCGCACCCAGTCGATGGTCTCCGCGACGCCAGGTGGCTTCGCCATGTCCAGCTCGCGAAGGCGGTGCACCGCGGCAACGACCTTGCGGGTCAGCTCCCGCGTCGCGCCGGGCTCCCGGACAAGGACGATTTCCACCTCGCGCTCAGCGGACGGGTAGCCGATCCAGTGATAGAGGCAGCGGCGGCGGAGCGCGTCGTGGAGCTCCCTGGTTCTGTTGGAAGTCAGGATCACCGCCGGAGGTGATTCCGCCTTGATGGTGCCGATCTCCGGGATGCTGATCTGGAAGTCGGAGAGCACCTCCAGCAGGAACGCCTCGAACTCATCGTCGGCTCGGTCGACCTCGTCGATCAGGAGGACGGCTTGATCGCCTGCCCGCACCGCTTCCAGCAGCGGCCGTTCCAGCAGGAACTTGGGGCCGAACAGCCGGTCGACCGACCGCTCGTCCGCCGCCTGGTGCTCGGACAGGGCGCGGATCTGCAGCATCTGCCGCGCGTAGTCCCATTCGTAAAGGGCCTGATTGGTGTCGATGCCCTCATAGCACTGAAGCCGGATTAGCCTGCGGCCGAAGATACTGGCCAGGACCTTTGCGACCTCAGTCTTCCCGACGCCCACCTCGCCTTCGAGCAACACCGGCCGGTGCAACGACAGCGATACCAGCAGCGACGTGCCGAGGCCGCGATCAGCCAGGTACCCGCCCGTCCGCAGGCGATCGGTAAGCTCACCGACGGTTCCGGGATACTCCACCGAGCGAAACTCCTCGCCGTCTGGTGCTGCAGTTAGCGGACTTCGGTCGAGCCCAGGACAAGATCACGGATGCTGCCGCCAGAAGGGTTCAGCTTGCCCTCGCGCTCCAGCCTGGCCCGCCATGCGGACGCCAAGTCGCTCTCGCCAGCCGCAAAGTCGTCATAGCCAACGCCGGCGTCGGCCATCCGCTTGCACGACTTCTGCTCGCCGCTGGGATCGTCCAGGTCAGCAGCCGTCTGCCCCTGGCCCCGCCAGACCTCGCGCAGCACCTTTAGCGCTTCGGCAGGCTCTGCGCTCATATCGGACATCCTTCCGCCCGGCGGGATATCTCGACTCTAACCCCGGCACAGGAAGGCCCGCGAGTCGGGATTAAGTGATCTCTTAATCCCGCGTATCGCGCGCGTCGCCGCTTTCCGACTGGGGCCGGTTCGGCATGATGGCGGATATGGAACTGACGGTGGCTGCGAGCACAATAACGACCGTGCCCGGTATCACTTTCCGCAGCGATATGACCGTTGAGCTCGTCAAGCACTCGGCGTCGGACGCCGACGTGATCTGGGCGGCGAGGGTCTCAACTAAAGGCGAGCAGTCGCTTGCCGACATCGACGGTGATCCCGAGCGCTCGGCAGGGCTGATCAACTACCTGATGCGCGACCGTCATGGCACTCCGTTCGAGCACTCGACGATGACGTTCTATGTCAGCGCACCGATATTCGTCTTCCGCGAGTTCATGCGGCACCGCACCTTCAGCTACAACGAGGAGAGCGGCCGGTACCGCAGGCTCGAGCCTGTGTTCTACGTGCCGGGCCCCGGGCGCAAGCTCGTGCAATCCGGTAAGCCAGGCGCGTATCAGTTCACTGCGGGCTCTGCCGAGCAGCAAGCGCTCGTAACCGAGACCGTCGAGGCCGCGTGCCGTCAGTCGTACGAGGCATACCTTGAGATGCTGGAGGCTGGTGTAGCCCGCGAGGTCGCCCGGACCGTGCTGCCGGTCGGCTTGTACTCCTCCATGTACGCCACCTGCAATGCCCGTGCACTGATGAACTTCCTGTCACTGCGGGTGAAGAGCGATGACGCCACATTCCCCTCCTTCCCGCAGCGCGAAATCGAGATGGTAGCCGAGCAGATGGAATCACTGTGGGCCGGGCTGATGCCGCTGACCCACGCTGCCTTCGAGCGGAACGGCCGCGTCTGCCCGTAGTCTCCGGCCCGTGTACGCGCCCGACCAGCCCGCCTTCCTAGAGGCTTCTGCCGTGGACGAGCAGCACCGCTAGCCACGGAGTTCGCTGATGGCTGCAGCTGCCGCCGCACCAATGACGCGGTCTATTGCGGCGCTATCCTGCCCAGGCTCGCTGATCTGGGTGAACACGGCGGCTGCATACGCTTCGCCATCGGGATACTCGATGACGCCGACCTCGTTGCGGATGACGCCGACAAGGCCACCGCTCTTGGCCGACACACGAACAGGCGGCCGGAACGCGGCGGCAAGCCGGTGCCTCGTCAGTTGCTGGCTCATCAGCTGACGAACCCGTCGGCAGACCCGAACCGGTCCTGCCTGGTCCAACCAGATCAGCTGCAGCAGCGTCACCATGTCACGCGGAGTGGTGCGGGTCGCGCGTTCTGCCGTCAGCGCGTCAGCTTTCATCACTAGCTGGTCTATCCGCCGCTCATCGGACTCCGAGCGCGGCTCGGACGCCCATGCCGACATCGCATCCCAGCCACTGAAACCAGCGGCCAAGCCGATCGAGTCGATGGTCGTGCGCAGGTCAGCCACGATCACGGTCCCGGTCAGCCCGAGGCGAGCGCAACGGGCGTTCACCGCATCGATCCCTAGCCGGTCGAGCAGCGCGTCAGTCGCGACATTGTCGCTGATCGTCAGCATGGACACGACGAGGTCCTGCAACGAGACGCTGACGTCGTCGCAGTAGAGCGAGAAGCCAACAGGGCCAGGCGTACGCCGGGATGCGGCTAGCGTTACCCGCTCGTGCGGGTCAAGTCCCTCGGCGAACTGCGTCTCAGCTTCCAGCGCGACGCAAATCTTGAAGACCGATGCCGCCACGGCCGGAAGCTCGGCATCGAGGGCCACCTCCCGTGTGCCGTCGAGCGACTGCACGCATAGTTGGCCGGTGCATCCTGCCTGGCTGAACAACTCCGTGATCGCCGCGGTCACGTGGCCAGCCATCGATTGAGCTCCGACACGAGCACCCCGATCTCCTCAACGCCGCCGCGGCGAGCCTCAGGCCACTCGTCCACTCGAGTCCACCAGTATGCGCGGGGCGTGTCCGGGAACCTCGGCAGCAAATGAACGTGCAGATGCGGGACGCCATCACCGATCACCGCCGCATAGACGTGTTCAGCTCCCGCCACTTCGCGCAGCGCCTGGCTCGCGCGTGTGCACCACAAGCCCACGCTCTGCGCCTCGGGCTCAGTCAGGTCGGCCAGCCCTGGTGCATGACGGAGCGGCTCAACGAACAGGTGCCCGAGATATGCGGTTGTGCCGTCGCGCCCCAGAGCATCCGGCGTCACGATGTGAGACACGAGAACCAGGTCATCTTCGGCAACCGGTCCGCCAGGCACGAGCGAGCCCCGGTGTCGATGCTTACGGCAGACAAAGCAGTCTATTTCGGCGTCCTCTCCGGCCATGCTCGCAATCTTCCACACCGGGCGCCGCGACGCGAGAGAGTCGTGGCATCCAGGCGGTATCGCGAGGGCAGACCATTAAGTCGATTGCCCCCCATCGGCGCCAGTTCCTACGATCACAGCCGTGAACGAACGGCCCGTTGGCGTTGCCGATGCCGAGGTGACAGCCGCGCTACGACGGCACTGGGGACTCAGCGTCACTCGCCTGGAGTACCTTCCGGTCGGCTACGGCGGGTACCACTGGGCCGCCACTGTCACGGGCGGGCGGTGCTTCTTCGTCACACTCAGCGCCGTAGCGGGCGACGATGAGTTCACCGACCTCGGCGCGACGATGGACGCGGCCGCAAGCCTGGCGGACAACTCGCACCTGAGCTTCGTGATCGGACCGGTGCGGACGACGAGCGGATACGCTGCCGCGCGGCTCAGGCCCGGCTGGGCCGTTACCGTGAGTCCGTTTGCCGACGGCGAACCCGGCCAATGGGGTGACGAGCTGAGCGCCCCCGATCTAGTCCAACTGACAAGCATGCTCGCGTCCCTGCACAGGTGCGATGCGCCCGCCGGGACCCCGGTCCGTAACCCGGAACTCCCCTGCCGCGATGTCATGGAGACTGTGCTCGGCGAACGGGCAGGTTCGTGGTTCGATGCCGGCCCATACGGCGTCCCCGCGCAGAACCTGATAGCGGAGCACGCAACGGGCCTGCGCGGGGCTCTGGGCATTTTCGACGATCTCGTCGGCCAGGTATCAGCTTCGGGTACGACAGTGCTCACGCACGGCGAGCCGCATCCGGGCAACCTCATCCGCCGCAGCGGCAGCTTCTTGCTGGTTGACTGGGACACGGCAGGGCTAGCGCTGCCAGAGCGGGACCTGTGGTGGGTACTGCCGGACGCGGACACAGGCCCCGATGCCTTTACCGCACTGGCGAGTCTGTACGCCGACGTGACCGGGCGTGCGGTGGACGCGGCGGCGATGGCGCTATACCGGCTGCGCTGGGACCTAGATGACATCTCCCTGTTCCTGACCGAGTTCCGGGCGCAGCACCGGCGGACGGCCGACACGAAGAAGGCTTGGGTGGGCCTCGACGCCGCCGTCCGGCGGGTGGCTGGGGCCTCATGACATCCCGATGTGACCTTGGACTGCACATCACACTTCTGGCCAGCAGGCAGCCACAAAACAGCCCGCACTACCCGGCGTGACCACCGTCAGGCCAGCGAGTGATCGATTTCACCATCAACCAGTTGCGGGTCAGACTCGACCGCCGACCTCCCTGGTGCGTAGTAGACCGATGAGGCATCCTTCGCCAGAACCAAAGCGTCGTGAATCTGATCTTCGGTGAGCAGTTCATCCGCTTCGACGCTGAGGAATGCGCCTGTCTTGGCCGCGGCACTGATTGCGGCTACCGCCGAAACAGCGTCTGGCAGCTCGGCGATTGCGTACGACGAGGATTTCTGCACGTCCCAGTACATGGCGTCGAGATGCCCGCCGAGGGATTCCACCAGAGTACGGACCGCAGTAGTCCGGTCGTCGATGACCTTCACCATGCGCGCCAAGGATCCACTGGAATAACAAAACTTGATCATGTATTTGCACATAGCTCCCCCCTGGCTATGTCGGCGGAATAGCAGTACCGCATCCTGCGCCATCCCGCCGGATTTGCCCCTGCTCCCACTCCAGGCAATCGAGAGAACCCCAGTGACGAGCAGAGGCTTTAGTCAGCACGTCTTCGGCATTAGCCCCGCCGTCGGCCGGTCGAGGAATGATCCACGTCCTTGCCGCACATGACGGTGAGTGCCGAGACAGACCTG